>AMFJ01007063.1_pt1 | contig 38177 bp, 40 predicted proteins | sample 427208 | NCBI WGS metagenome assembly AMFJ01 (sample SAMN02954298, study PRJNA114691) | groundwater metagenome | biome: aquatic; feature: subsurface aquifer; material: sediment; isolation source: subsurface aquifer sediment | place: USA: Rifle, CO | collected 2008-08 | reverse complement strand
GACCATATGGAGTTAAGCGAAGCCACGAAGTGGCTGAGCGAGAGAAGTTCGATACGAGCATTCTCCAATTCCTTCCCCTTTACCCCTCCCTTGGAGAATGCAAACCGACATGCTAGAATATGGTTGTTCTTTAATTTTGACCGAGGTATATATTTCGAGCAACTAAATATGTTGGCTCTCCAATTATCGAGTCATTTACGAAATAACTAATAGCAGGTTTGCTATCAAGTATAATGTTCTTTATAGTTTCTGGTTGCCCCCAAGACAAGGATCCTACAAAACAGTTTTCTGTGATTGGAAGGTTATCGCAACTTTTTATTTTTGTGTTGTAATAATAATTGCTACTAATAAAAATGGCTGGCTGGCTTTTTTTAGATTTTTCAACAAACTCAGAATAGCTAGAAACAACAACCTCATTGTCTAGATAAGTTTTCCAACGTAAAGCTGAGTCATCTGTAGCTATTGGAGTTGGAGATTCTGTAACCTTGTTTGGCTTAAGTGTTCCTAAATAGTAGACACCTACAAATCCAATTAAAACTACTAAAATTATAATTACTGGTATGAAACCCTTTTGATTTTTCATTGACTTAATTATCTACTGTTTCAGCGCTATCTGCAACCGTTGTAAACTTTTGGCCTATCAACATTTTTTTAAAGATTCCTATAAAAGTTTCAAGTTCTTTTGATTTTAAAACCTTAAGAACCACAATATAAACAAATACTCCAATTATCCCAACAATCGCAGTCAAAATTAGAAGGTTTACTGTGTACCTTGTATCTAATACGAATTTTTCAAATGGTAGCTCTACATTCGCGATGAAAGATAATTTTTTAATCCAAACTGATTTATCAAAAAATTTTAAGATAAAATACATCACGGAACCTGATATAGTCCCTCCAATTACTGATTTTAATATTGGTGTGTATAGACTTGATTTTGTACCATTGTGTATTCTTTTTGTCATAAGAACAAAAAGAAGTATTGACTGAATAATTGACGACAATGAAAAGGCAAAAGCAAGGCTCCATACTGGTAACTTATAAACAACAATGAATAAATAATCGAGTATTATGTTTAACATTAAGGTTGATACTGAAACAATAACTGGAGTTCTAGTGTTATGAAGTGCGTAAAAACTTCTAGCCAAAATTGAATTGGCTGCCTGAGAAAAAATACCAATAGCAAATGCTGACACAACTAGGGAGGTCTCAACTGTGGCATTCCATGTAAAAATGTCTGTTCCAAAAATAAGCCTTACAACAGGAATTCTTGCAACTATTAAAAAGGCAACAATTGGCATCATCAAAAAAACAATTTGGTTTAATGTTTCATACAGTGTCTTTTTAAAAGCAGGTAAATCATCGGATTGTGAAGAAAGAGTTGGAAGTGCAGCTTTAGCGATTGATGTTCCAAATAGCCCAACTGGAAGAAGTTGTATCGTATTTCCAAAAGTAAAATACGTATAGGCAGGAATCGAAATAATAGAAGCCAAAGTTAGTTCTACAAATTTTGTAACTTGCAAAAAAGATACTTCTAAAATTCTGGGGAGCGAAAGCCTCGCAATTTTTTTAACTTCTTGGGTTAATGTAAAAGCTCTACCAAATCTAAACCCTAATCTAATTGCGAAAGGAAGCTGAATTAAAAGATGTAAAAAAGACCCAACAACAACACCTATTACAGGTGCATAAAGTCCAATTTTATCTGCAAATAAAATTGTTGAAAAAATCATACCTAAATTATAAAAGAGTGGGGCTATGGCCGGAACAAAAAAACGTTTGGATGATTCAAGAACGGCAGTTAATACATATGAAATTACAAAAAATCCTTGAGCAATAAATAATATCCTAGCCAAATCAGCAATTCTTGCCTGATCACTAAAAACAAAACCTGGTGTAATTATTCTATAAAGTGGATCTGCAAAAATTATAATAATAATAGCAAGTACTAAAAAGATAACCCCTCCCCAATTGGCAATGATACTTGCTGTCCTCCAAGCCTTCTCTTTTGAATCTTTTAAAGTACTTGTAAATATTGGTATAAATGCAGAGGCAAATGTTCCAAAAACTAGAACTTCAAATATAGTGTCCGGCAGTCTAAAGGCTGCAAAGAAAAGACTTAAATCGCTTGATATAAAATAATGTGCAAGTACTCTTTGACGAACTAATCCCAATAACCTGGATGCAACAATCATAACCATGATAAGACTCGCGGCTGATAGAACCGAGTGCTGTTGGTCAAAAACTAATGATTTGAGTTTTGTAAAAATTGTTTTCAATTTGGTTACTGTTGTTAATTTCATTTTTTTTGATTATACTACCCACATGCCAGTAACAAAAACAGCCAAAAGAGCATTAAGAGGCTCAAAGCGAAAAGAAGTTATTAACAAAATTATACTTTCCAAGCTTGAGATCGCTATAAAGTCTGCCAAAAAAACTAAATCTGAAAAAGCGGTTGAAAAAGCAACTTCCATTGCCGACAGGGCTTCAAAGACAGCCACTATTCACAAAAACAAAGCTGCTCGAATTAAATCCCTGTTGTCGAAGCTTCTTAAAAGATGATATATTGGGTGTATGCCCATTCGTAATACAAAAAAAATAAATTTAATCCCTCAAGACGAGTTTGAAAAAAGCTCATTAGGTAGGATTCTTAAGTGGGCGCTTTCTACTTTCAGGATTATGGTCATTATTACTGAACTTGTCGTGATGTCAGCGTTTCTTTCCAGGTTCTGGCTCGATGCCAAGAATTCAGACTTAAATGAAAATATTAATAATAACAAATCACAAATAATCGCATATAAAAATGTCGAAGAAGAATTTAGGTCAATACAAAAGAGAATAAGCATTGTTAAATCTATTTATCTTGAGCCTAAAATTAGCTCTACTGTTTCTTATGTTTCAAATTTGGTACCCCAGGACACTATTTTGACCTCATTTTCAGACATTGATAGACAAATTACCATAAAAGCATCTTCTTTTTCTGAAAAGTCTGTCGCGCAGTTTTTGGTAAACCTTGAAGAAGGTAAAAGTTTAACTGATATAAAACTTTCTCAAGTATCTTCAAATATTGATAACAATGAATTAACATTATTTACAATTTCTGCAAAAACAAAATAAAAAATATGAATAACGGTTGGAAAAAAAATTATCTTAGGTATAAAGATTTTTTCTTAAATATAAAGGGTTTATACAACACAAAACCAAATTTAAAAATATATCTTGAACTTTTACTATCAATTTTTACTATAGCGATCTTTGCCTTTTTTGCTGTCAAACCAACGGTTCTAACAATAATTGAGCTTGAAAAGCAAATAAAATCAAAAGAAGAAACATTAATTATTTTAAAACAAAAGATTAAAAATCTTCAAATCGCAAGTAATTTGCTTACAAGTGAATCTCAAAACATACAATATATTGAACAGGCTGTCCCTAAAAACGCAAACCCTGAAACGCTTATCAAACAGATTGAAGAAATTGCAAATGAAAATTCATTACAAATATTAACTCTTTCCTTTTCAGATATCACACTTCTTGGAAAAACAGATGGGGCAAAAAAAACTTCTGCTACAAAGATTTTGGCGAATGGGGCGAATCAATTAGCGTTTACTTTCTCTGCAACTGGATCATATCAAAACATAAACTCATTTTTGATAAAATTAGAAAATTTGAGACGACCAACTAAAATTGACTCATATATAATTAATTCTTCCACAACAGAAACAGGAAAAAGGATTGTTTTAACCATCACAGGAAGGGTTCCTTATGCAGAATAATCAAAAAAAATTACCAAGTATAATTATTTTATTAATATTAACTTTAATTACAATATTATTTTGGATTTCATTTAGTATTTATAGTGCTTTTTCAAATAAACCTGAACCAGTGGTAACTGAAGATGTAATTAAACAACTTGATCCGAAACTTGACATAGAAACAATTAATATAATAAGGAACAAAATATAAAACTTCTGTGAAAAAAAATGCTAAATTACCAACAATTTTAGGAATAATAATTTTAGTAATTGGCTTAATTACAGGAATTTATCTTATTAATTCCAAACAAATTTTTAAACTTTCAGCTAATATTGAAGCCATACCAAAAGATGTTCGGTTTTCAAATATCACAAATAATAGTTTAACTGTGTCCTGGTCGACCGATATTGAAAGTCAGGGTTTTATTAAATGGGGAAACTCTGAGAACTCGTTAAATAAAGTTTCTTTGGATGAAAATTCAAATAGCGGTAATTCTCAAAAAAGTTATGTCCATTCAGCAAATATTATTGGTACAATAGAAAATTCTAACGTTTTCGTTAAAATAAATTCGGAAACTAAAGATTACGACAATAATGGAATTCCTTGGCAATCAAAAATGATTGCAAAAAAAATCTCTCAAAAAGATTCTCTTATTGCCTCAGGTAAAGTTATTTTAAACGATGGCATAAGTCCTGCAAAAGCTTTAGTTTATTTATCAATAAATGGAGTCATTCTTTCCGGGATAACTTCTGACGAAGGAAACTTTATAATTCCCATATCTACTTATATTGAAAACGTTTCTGATTCAACTGCCATAGATGTAACAATAAATGCAGGTGTAAAAAGAACCTCACAAGCAATAATTTATTCTAAAGCAATAAGAACGATTCCAACCATGGTTATTGGAAAGACATATGATTTCAGATCACTTACTCAAGTTGATGATTCAACTGCACCAAAAAGCTCAATTTCTATTCCGACATCTATTGAACTTTCGTCTCGTTTTGAAATTACCAAAAACGAAAATGTTGTCACAACAAATAGTGTAACAATCGATTCTATTAATGATAATGAAATTATTAACACTACTAACCCAGAATTTTTTGGAAAGGGACCAAAAAATACTGATGTTCAAATTGAAGTTCAATCAGAATTACAACAAGCTGCAGTGACTACAGATTCTAAAGGTGTCTGGAATTGGAGCCCACCAAATAACCTTGAACCAGGTGAACATAAAGTAATTATCAAGTGGCGTGATGCAAATGGTATTCTCCGAACAATTACTCGTAACTTTATAGTTCAAGCATCAGAAGGGCCCGCTTTTGAATCAACTCCTTCTGCAACACCAACAAATCGTGCAACAAGCACACCAATTAGCACTTCATCTGCAACACCAAAGGCTACAAAAACGCCTACAACAACTGCGCCCCCAACACCTGAAACTGGTAGCTTGACACCAACCATTGGTTTATTCATAATGGGTATAGGGATATTATTATCCAGTATGTTTGTATATAAAAAGTCATATGTCTAACGACGATAAATCTGCACCAACAACTAATAACCAATCACCAATATCTGGCAATACTCCTCCTATTTTTGTTCAAGAAGATGTTTTACCTCCAATGCCACAGCAAGATATTGTAAATCCCTCGCCCGCCAATACGAATACTGGGTCCGCAGCCCCAACAGATGACATTGTTTCTACTGTTATGCCTGCGGTTACAACATCTTCTACTCCAAAGAAAAAATTTGCAGGTGGAAAAATAATTGCAACAATTCTCGGTTTGTTTTTACTTGTTGGTGGAGTAGGTGCAGGGGTTTATTTAACTCAACAAAACCAAAACATAAACGAGAAAGCCGGTGGTATCTGTCAACATTGCGAACAGGATGAATGTGAAGCAGAAGACGGCTGTAAATGGATACCTAGGCCAGGTACAAGATATTGTGGTCCTATCTCTGGAGACACCCCAAATGGAAGTTGTAGACAAGATGGTACCGAAGAAACTGCACCACCTGCAACAACACCACCTACTTCTACTCCACCAACAACAGCTATTCCAGTTTGTCAGTTTGCATTTGTTTCTAAAACCTCATTATTTGGTTCAGCTGATAGTTTATCTATTACATCAATTGCTACAACTTCTGATATCACAGGTTTTTCATATGGTTTCTATAATTTAGATAATCTATACGGTCCAGATAATCCCAAACCAATCTGGTTTACTTCCGGTAATCAATATGTTGTAGGGGCCACAACTTCTCCAACTAACACTAATACAATTACAGTTAGTTATAATGATCTAAATAAACCAGATTTAAATTGGGATCCAACTGGAACCAAAAAACCGACAAAAATACAAGTAAATGCATTTTTTGGCAACAGTGCAGGATGGAATCACAGTGATCCTAAGTGCGTTGTTCAGTTTAATATTACTGTAGCCCCTGCAACCCCGACAGCACCACCATTAACAAATCTTAGTTGTGAAGGTCTGACAACTAATGTAGCTAATCCTGTTGTTGGTCAAAGTGTAACAGGTACTTGCCATGGTACTTTTTCCTCATCTGTAACTTCGCCTGTAGCAAGATTTGGGGTTAGTCTTAATGGTACCCTGTTGGGAGTAAGCGGAGCTGTACTCTTAAATTCTGCTGGAACAGCTAGCTATACAACTGTTGTTCCTCAAGAAGGTAACTATCTTGTTCAATGTCAAATTTGTACTGATTCGACTCTCGCTAATTGTACAACTATGGGACAAGCAAATTAGTATATGAAAAATAAATACACAACAATTGGAATAGTATTAACAACAATACTTCTTGCTGGTGTTGCTATTTTTACAGCCATTAGATTGTACCAAACAAAAGATACTGCTGTTGCACCAAATGTACCATCAAGCAAACCGGCTGCCCAAGAAGCCAATGTCTGTTCTTTATCATTTACAGTTGGAGGAACTCCATTGAGTTGTAATTCTGATTGTGATCCAGATGGTAACGAAGGTCAATGTGGACAAGGACTTTTGTGCTTAAATGTTGGAACTGGAGAAACAGGATCTAAATGTAGAAAACCACAATGTTCATCATCTGCTAGTTGTGTCTGCGCAACAGTTACTGCTACGGCCACAGCAACTGCAACATCAACGACAAGAGCAACAGCCACTGCAACAAGTACATCACAGGCAACAGCCACAGCTACTTCTACAAGTACGTCGAATGCCACAGCAACAGCTACAGCAACATCGAATCCACAATGCAATAATTCTTGTACATCAAATAGTAATTGTCCATCTGGACTTATGTGTTATATTGCAAGTGGAGCAACTACTGGTGGCTGTAGGAATACACAATGTCTGTCTGAAACTGACTGTACATGTGCTGTAGCAACATCAACTGCGACATCAGTGGCACAGGCACCTGTTTCTACAAATCAACCTACACTTCCTGTAGTTGGTACTTCATGGCCAACAATGTTTGCCACTGGGGTTGGAATACTTGTAATAATTGGGTCGCTTCTATTAGCCCTTTAAAGTGATCTGAACTTCTTCATCGCCAAGAGGAAAACCAGTAGTAACTATCATCAAGCCAAATTGGGATTCTCATACCAATCCAATGAGGATAAAAATACAAGAACAAAATAAAACAAATTAAGAAATAATAATTAATAATTTTTGGAAAACGACGCAAAACAAATCCAGTGACAATAGCGAGAAAAGGAATTGATGGCAGGTAATGATACAAAAACATTATTCTAGGTGAAGCAATCCAAGGTAGGAAAAATATTAAGTAGGCAAATATTACAAATCCAAGTCTTTTGAATTTTTCCTTGTAAGCAATTATTGCTGATAAAACAACTGAAAACAATCCAAACCAAAATACTATTGGGTTACCAAATGCATATATTCTAGCTACTAATCTATTAACTTCTTGCCCATCATATAAATAGATAGGTCTTAAAAGTAATGTCCACGACCAAGCAGGGGAAGTATAAGGGTGTTCAGCAACCAAATTAGTATGGTACCACCACATTTGTTTTTGTGTGTCTATAAAATTAGTCCAGGTATGGCCTGTAGCAAACATCACTCCATAACTTGCTATATAAACTGCTATCGGCACGACAAGAAATGACAAATAGCTCAATTTTAATTTTTTACGAAAAACAAAGTGTGAAATAAGTATAATCGGAAAAGTGTAAATTCCTGACCACTTAGAGGCAATTGCAAGTCCAAAGGAAAAGGCAGACCCAAAATTTTTGCCTCGTATGAATAAGTAAACAGATAGAAGTGAAAAGAATAAAACGTATGAATCGTTCATTCCCATTCTACTTAAAACGAGGGGCAAGCCATCTAAGCTAAATACGAAAGCAGAAAGAATTCCTACTAATTTATCCTTGAATATTTCTTTGGCTAAAAGATATATTAATAATACTGATAAAGTACCAAGAATTGCTTGTGGTACTCGGTAGCCAAATGAATTTTCGCCAAAAACCTTCATTCCAACAACCATACCAAGTTTAGAAATTGGTGGGTGGGTCCATTCATAGGCAAATCCTTCTGGATTAGGATTCCAAAACTCCCACGCTTTCGGATCATTATGTAACACTAATTTTGCAGTAAACGAATGATAAATTTCATCAAAATACATTTCTTTAGGATTTCCTAATGCATAAACTCTAGTTCCCAAACTAAATAATAAAATAATTATCAATAAAATATGTGTTTTTTTATTTGATATATCTTTTGTTTTAAAAGCTATATTTTTAGATAATTTATTAAACTTAAATTTGATATTAAAAGATATTTTTTTAAATATAGACACGATTGTTAAAATAAATGAGGCGATATTTGTAAAAATAAATAATTTGATTAAAACAGGATTAAATATCTCTTTATAATTATCTGTAATCCAATAATATGCATATGATAAGTTTGCAATATAGGTTAATGATAACCCACCATAAACTAGAAATAGAATTGGGTTAGAAACAGTTGCAATAAGTAACGGAGCCAAAACTGGAAGTAGATGTCTTTCATGCATTCTGGTCATGAACAAAAAAGTAATTAGAAGTGAAATTGTAGAAACTAGATATTGTCCATTTAAGATCTTCTTTTTATATATAATTAAAGTAACGATAGCAATAAGAATAATTGACACCCCTAAACCTATCCATACAATAATATTGTCAGGCTTCCAAAATCCAAAAAGTCCCCAAAACGAAAACGCATTAATTGAACCGTATGGGTACTGTTCAGATGAAACGGTAAGTCTTTCTAATATAAACTTGAATAAATTTGATTGGTTACTAAAAGGAAGAAAGCCAAGAATAAATACGGTAAGTCCGGTAATACCATAAGTAATCCATTCATACAATTTCTTTTTTCGAACTACAAATAAATATAAAATAGCAGGCAATATAAAAGCTGCTTGAGGTTTAATTAAAGTTCCTACTGCCAAGCTTATAGCAGACAATAAATAATTTGATGGAAAAATATAAATTACAAAAAGTGAGAATAGTGCAGTTAAACTATCAACCTGCCCCCAAAGAGATGAATTGGCAAATATTGCGGGGTTGAAAAGATAAAGAATTGAAAATAAAATTCCTCTTTTCTTCCCAACGATTTTGTATATCAAGTAGCCAGTTGCGATATCGGCTAAAATTGCTGGCAACTTAAAGGTTAATGTTTGCAATCCAGGTAAAACTAAATTAATTTTGCCTAAGATCCACAAAATATATAAATATCCAGGCAGATAATCAGACCAATCAGAATAAAAATGTTTTAGACCGCTAGTTGCTAGCGAGCTGGCCCAAGCTACATACGTTCCATGGTCCAACTGAAGTGTTCCAAAATTAGCAAGGAACAATCTAAAAATGAAACCCGCAAGTAAAACATATACAATATTAGATATGCGAAAACTGTTAAGTATTTTTTTCATAGTAACTCTAGTAGTTTACTTTATAACTTCTCCAGGGAAAACCCCCTTTGACTATTTTACTAGACTTGCAGATTCTTTTATTGACGAGAAATATTATCTAAATGACAATCCACCATGGTTATCAGAATTAGTACCAGCAGGTGAAAACAAATATTTTGTAGTCTACCCTCCGATGCCAGCTTTAGTTTTAATTCCCTTTAGATATTTACTTGGAAACAGTTTTGAGCAAAGATATTTGACTTTCTTGTTGGGTGCAGGAATTGTTGTTCTAACCATGGCTATTTCTTGGATTTTCAAAAAAAACAAAGGTCAACTGATCTTTATGGGTTTGTTAACTGCATTTGGAAATATTATTTGGTTTTTATCATCAGTCGGATCCTCATGGTACTTGGGACAGATATCTGCGGCTTTTTTTATTACGGCTGCAATTTATGAATCGCTAAAAAGGAAACGTCCATTGCTGGTTGGAATATTTATAGGAGCAGCATTTTTATCTAGGCTTCACACAATTCTTTCATTACCGTTATTTATATATTTATTTTTTGACAAAAAAGGGTGGTTTCAAAACTATTTTAAAATTGCCCTGGGAATAATCCCCTTTTTAGGATTTAATTTTTATTACAATTTCATACGTTTCGGAACAGTCTTTGATAAAGCATATTTATTGATCCCTGGACTACTGGACGAACCATGGTTTAGAAATGGACTATTTAATATAAAATACATTCCAAATGGGCTACGCGCAATGTTTTTATTATCTCCAAGATACTCAAATACTTTTCCATACTTAACTCCTTCATGGAGAGGCCTTTCAATTTTGTTTACATCGCCAATTTTAATATTTACTTTGTTTAACGGATTAAAAGATAAAATAAATTTATTTACATGGATTTCTATTTTACCAATAGCAATAGTTGTCTTAAGTCATGGAACTACAGGTTTTGCCCAATTTGGATATAGATTTGCGGTTGATTTTTATCCATTATTATTTCTACTATTAATAAATTATTTTTCAATTCACAAAATCAATAAATTTCACTGGCTATTGTTAGCTGTTGGAATAATTGTTAATCTATGGGGAGTAATATGCATCAACAAATTAGGATTAGTTGGATTTTAATTTTTATTTTAATCTTTGCTTTCTGGATTAGAATTTATCATTTATCTTCAAACCCAGTAGAACTATTTAGTGATGAAATAACACAGGTTCTGTCCGCTAGATCAATAATTGAAACAGGGAAAGACATAAATGGTAAATTTAATTTGTTTTTATATAATAAAATTAAACTAGGGACGCCAACATATGGTTATTTAGCTTGTACTTCTACTTATATCTTTGGTAATAATCCATTTGCGGTTAGATTACCTGCAGCAATCGCTGGAACAATATCTGTATTCTTAATATATTTAATCTCTAAAATAATATCTAAAAACGATTTTGCATCTTTATTAGCCTCGTTTATTGGAGCAATTGTTCCCTGGGGAATATATTTCAGTAGAATTGGCTGGGAACCGGCATTAACGGTTCCTTTTTTGTTAGTTTCAATTTATTTATTATTAAAAGCCATAGAAACAGATAGCTACTTGAAACTAATTGGGAGTTTTTCTTTTTTTGGTTTATCATTTTATGCCTCAGACACTCTTACACTATATGCCCCACTTTTTTTGATCACAATTCTTACTATTAATTATAAATATCTAGTTAAAAATTTAACAAAGTTTATTATTCCATCTGTAATATTTATTGTAATAACTACTCCATTTGTCTATGTTTCCTTAACCAATCCTTTAAAAAATGACAGGGCTGTTAAACTGTCGACCTTTAAGACCGGCATAAATCATGAAAGTTTAAGGATTTTTACTAAAAATTATTTTGCCCATTTTAATTATGACTTTTTATTTAAAATCGGCGATCCCAATTTAAGACATGGAACAGGAGTTGATGGAGTATTATATCCAGCAATTCTACTTTTCATAATTATTGGAATTTTATTTACTTTAAAAAACTATAAAAATAAAGTCAATATACTATTAATTTTCTGGTTACTATATTTCCCACTTGGAGGTTCACTGACAAATGACGGTGTTCCTCATGCAACAAGAACTTTAATTGGTTGGCCAATATTTACAATATTCACAGCTATTGGAATAAAAGGAATGATTCAAATTATAGTTAATAAGAAATTAATTAGATTAATAATAATATTTTTCTTCATTATACTGATGATAAATTTTACAAAATTCTTTAATAATTATTATATTGAATATCCGGTAAGATCACAGTCATGGTGGGAATACGGTCAAAAACAAGTCTACGATGAAGTAAAAAGAATTGCCAACGGCAATGAATCATTGTGTCTCGGAAATATAGATTACTGGCACGAAGAAACATTAAACCATTACTATCTAGGCTATAATTACAAAATTATATATGATACAAACAATCTAAATTGTTTAAAATCAGATATATTAGTTTTACCTCCTACAATCACGGTTTCCGAAGAATATAAATTAGAAAAAAATATTTTAGACCTTGAACGAAATATTAAATGGAGCATCTACAAACGCAGTTTGCAAGCTCCGCTTACAAATCTTTAAACTCGTATAAAGAATAAGGCCCAAATCTTCCAATCATCTTAAATCTTTGGTCATCTTTACCAAGAGAATAGTCTATTAAATAATATCCAATGTCATCATCCAATTTTATAAGATTATCGTTATATATATTTGTTAGTGTATATTTCGTTGCATAATCCAGAGAAAATTCCTTGGGAGAATTTTCATCGTTACTAACTATCATATTTTTATGTCCATTGTTGAAATTATCTTTTTTTGCGGATTTGATTGAATTAAATAAAAATAGATATTGAGAATCAGAATACACACTTAAATGACCATTTGAGAAGTCGTAATTATTAATAAAAATAGAATATGAATAGGTAAAAAAAATCCAGACAGCTGGTATCAATAACATTGATAAAACTATTTTAGTTTTTGAATATACTTCGGAAAAAAACAATCCACACAATATAGCTAATGATGGAAAACTGATCAGAAAATATCTTGGTATTGGTGGAACGTTGGGTAATGGCATGAGAATTAAAAAAAATAATGGAGAAAATGACCAAAGTAAAAAAACTATTCTCTCAAATCTGAGTTCTTCAAAAAAATATATTTTTATAATATGATAAAAAATAACCACTATCGTTAATATCAAAATCAATAATTCGGAATATCTTAAAAGTGGGAATCTGGTATAAAACTCATTATAAGAATATCCCAATTGATACTCCATACTTCCCCCGGAAAATGTTTTTAAATATCCCGGGATGATACTTCCAAGTCTTGTAATTGGATCGTCTCTTCCAATCTTATAACTTTCATCTATACTTATCTTGTTTATTGGTAAATAATCTTCTTTAACAAAATTCACAAAAAATGGCACTATTAAAAATAATGATAAAAATACGCCTAAAACTAGAAACTTGTTAAAAATTTTCTTTTTCAAATATAGGATAATCAACAATACGCTAATTACTACAAACGAACTGGTGTGTATGTAAATTTCGATCAAAAAAACTGAGAGAAAAATATAAAATGTATAAAAAATAGAGTTTGGCTTTTTGATAATTAAAAAAAATAATATCATCGAAATGATCATTAACGACACTACAGGAGTGGGTTGATATATCATTCTTGAAAAAATTACCCACCAAGGTTGGGTTGCAAGAATTAATCCAGAAACAAGTCCGGTCGTTTTGGATAAATATTTTGAAGCTAAATATATAATCCCAATAATACTTATTAAATTAAATATTGATACTAAGTATGAAATTAATAATGGATTTTTAGTCAAAATAAAAAAGGGCGGGGCCCCAGCTGATATTTCCCCATGGAGCTTTTTCTGCAAACTTTTGTGTCTCTAATATTTTTCCATTATTAATAAATTCTATGACTCTAGTAGCAAGCCTTGGTTGATCGTATCCGAATTCAATAGTTTCAGGAAAAGATAGTCGTAAAGTTAAATATACTATGCAAATTAATAATATGCCGATGTAAAAAATTATATTTCTTTTTTGATCCATTCTTGAAGTTCTTTCCATGATCCAGATTTAGGAATGAAAACATACTGTTTATCATATTTTTTGTTGTTTTGTGAAATTATTAACATATCTTCAGGAATGCTTAAAAATTTAATATTATTTCTGGACTCAAATAAAAACTTGATAATCAATACCATATTATTTTTGTCTATATCAGTTTCAATATGCGATATTGTCACATCATATAGTTTTCGTAATACTGAAGGTTTTAAAAGAACTTCTTTTGAAAGTAATTTTTCTCTAACGGCCTCAATTACTTTTTGTTGTCTTTTTTCGCGAGCAATATCTGTTCCTTCGTCATCTTCTGCATTTCTACTTCTGACAAATTTTAATGCAAGCTCTCCGCTCATGCTTTGCCTGCCTGAATTAAACGTCAAGGTCTCATATCTACATTTGTACAACCTGTCTCCATTACACAAATCATTTTCAAGACCCGCAATTGGATATTTTTCATCAACAAAAAAGTTTTCAACCTCTACATTTATACCTCCGATTGAATCTATAAGATCTTTAAATAAAGAGAAATCAACAACAACCGTATAACTAATTGGTAAACCTGTAATTGAAGTTACGCTGTCACCTACCATTTTAAAACCCCCATAATGGTAAGCTGTGTTTAATTTTGCTCTAATTTCAGAGATCCATATGTCTCGTGGTATTGAAAGAATTGAAGCCTTTTGAGAAGAAATATTTAGATTTGCAAGCATTATTGTATCTGTCAAATCTGGTGCGGTGTGTCCTTCTCCACCTTTACCAAGAATCAAGACTGCAACATTCTGTTGCAATTTAGGAACTAGAAAATAGTAGCTAGAAGCTAGAGAAACACTTAAAACCAAAAGGGCTACAAAAAACAACAGAACAAATTTAATAAATCGCATGTTACTATTGTAATTAATATGAATGATCTTAACAAGGAACAACGAGAAGCTGTTGCCTATACTGGCGGACCACTTTTAGTCCTAGCTGGTGCAGGTTCTGGCAAAACAAAAGTATTAACCCATCGAATAGCTTGTTTAATTGAAAAAGGTCTAGTAAATCCAGAAAACTGCTTATTATTAACATTTACAAACAAAGCAGCCAAAGAAATGAAGCACAGAATGGGAGAGGTTGACTTAGGTTTTGCTGGAACATTTCATGGTTTTTGTGCCAAAGTATTAAAAACAGACGGAACGGCTATTGGAATTGACAGAAATTTCTTAATTTATGACGATAGTGATCAAAAGGATTTGGTTAAAGAAATAATTAATAGTTTAGGCATTAAAGACTCCATTAAACCTGCTTCTATTCTCTACTCAATTTCAGAAGCCAAAAATCAAATGCTATCCCCAATTCAATTTGAAGAAATTGCAACGGGGGATCTGGGAGATGCAACAGCCAAAGTCTATAAGTTATATGAAAAAAGACTTGCTGAAATTAATGCTTTAGACTTTGATGATTTGCTTCTTAAGACGGTTAAATTATTTGAAGTACCTGAAACCTTAAGTAAATGGCAGTATAGAATTAGTCAAATCTTTATTGACGAATGGCAGGATACAAATAAAATTCAATACGGATTGATAAGATTGTTGGATGGAAACAGAGGAGTAATTACAGCTGTAGGAGACGCAAGTCAATGTTTACCATCGGGTAGCTTAGTTACTACTCCAAAAGGAGAAAGAAGAATAGAAACAATTAAAAAGGGTCAGTATGTCATTTCTGCTACGGGAAGAGGTATGTCAGAAAAGTTTGAGGTTCGAGATATACATAAAAGAAAATACACAGGAAAGGTAGCCATTATAAAAACTAAAACTGGAAAAGTGCTTCAATTAACTCCCAATCATATTTTATTTGCAAAACTTACTCCGAAAGAAAACTTATACCATGTATATTTAATGTATCGTAAAGATAAAGGTTTCAGAATTGGGCAAGCAAAAGGACTCCGTGCTGGAGACGCAAAATCAGGACATAAACCTCATATAGGAATAGCTAGTAGAGGAAATCAAGAATCTGCAGACAAGATGTGGGTTTTGAAAACATGTGTTGACAAAGCTGAAGCAAATTACTGGGAGTATTACTTTGCATTTAAGTATAGTATTCCAACCCTAGTATTTGATACTGCAGGAAGATCTTTAGTATTTACTCAAGCCAACATCGATAGATTATTTTTAGAAATTGATACCAGCCAAAACGTTTTAAAACTTATGGAAAATTTAGGAATTGACCCACGGTTTCCACATCACAGGCCAAAAGGTATATCCGGGTATAAAAACGTGGACAGACAAGTTGTACATTTAAAGTTTTTTGAAAATCCTAGAAGATATAAAGTCAATCCTTGGGGAATGCATAGGATCGCGCTTAACACTACAGATAGAAAACTAGAAGAGAGAGTTAAAAGTTATGGATTTTATACTCGAGAGGGTAGAAAAAATACATGGAGAACAGAACTTACAAGGATGTCATATGAAGAAGCTGAAAATATAGCTATCAGGTTGAGTAAAGATGCTGGTGATATTGATGTATCATACGAAGCTTTTTTACTTAAAGGTAAAGATAAATTATATTTCCATCCAGCAAGCCATATACAAATCGGCATGTTTCTTGGTTTTTACAAAGATGGAGAAATTATTGAAGAAGAAGTAATAGACGTGACAGAAGGAGTATATAAAGGTTTTGTATACGATCTTGATATTAAAAGTGTTCATAACTATATAGCCAGCTCTATTGTTGTACACAACTCTGTCTATTCATGGAGAGGCGCAGACTATCGAAATATAAATTATTTAATGAAGGACTATCCTAACATAAAAGTTATTAATCTTGAACAAAACTATAGAAGTACACAGAATATTTTGGACGCAGCAAATTCTGTCATTTCCAAAAATACTGGCCACTCGATACTTAAGCTTTGGACAGAAAAAGAAGCGGGAGATAAAATAAATCTCTTTACAGCAAGTAATGGTTTTGACGAAGCAGACTATGTGATACGAAAAGTTAAAGAGCTTAAAAACTACAAGGATATCGCTATATTATACCGAACTAATGCACAATCCCGTGTTTTGGAAGAAGCACTAATGTATGCATCAATTCCATATACTTTAGTAGGGGGAGTAAGGTTCTATGATAGAAAAGAAATTAAAGACATTCTTTCCTATCTACGACTTTTGTTTAACAAAAAAGATTCAGTTTCGGAAAAGAGAGCTTTTGCGTTAGGAAAAAGACGCTTTGATAAATTTATGATGATAAATATAAATACAGAAGAATATACAACAATTGATGTTTTGGATTTAATAATAAAAGAGACAGAATATTTAAATAAGTTTAAGGAAGATGATATTGAAGATTATCAAAGACTTGAAAATATTAAGGAGTTAAGGTCTGTTGCTTTAGAATTTCCACTTTTGTCTGACTTTCTAGAAAATGTATCGCTTGTTGAAGCAAGTTCTTCAAAGGGAGATAGTAAAAATGGAGTTACGTTAATGACCTTACATGCTGCCAAGGGTCTGGAATTCCCAATTGTCTTTATAGTCGGGATGGAAGAAGGCCTCTTTCCACACTCAAGAGCTCTTTGGGAAAAGGAACAAATGGAAGAAGAAAGAAGACTTTGTTATGTGGGGATAACTAGAGCCAAAGAAGTTTTATATTTAACTTATGCAAGTAAAAGAATGATTTACGGCGAAACCTCATCAAATGCACCTAGTCGTTTTATTGCAGACATTCCAGAACATTTACTAGATGGCAAAATAGAAATTAAAAGTTTTGAAAGTGATTCTTTTAATGATTCTCAAATTACAAATGACGACCTTAATTTTGATGATATTCTTTCGAAGTATCTGTGAGAAAAAATGTCATATCAAATTTCATAATTTGTTACAATATACATATAATAAAATTATGACACATCCACTACAAACAAAGGAATGGGGAGAATTTAGGAAAGAGTGGGGAAATGAAATAATTGAAACAAAGTTTGGAATGATCACCATTCACCCAATACCGTTCACTTCATACAAAATAGGTATATTTGAAAAAGGACCAGCGCCAATCAAAGGCATGCTTACAGACCTAAAAGATATTGGATTAAAAAACAATCTTATTTTTATTAAACTTGAACCAAACGTAGAAAAAGATCAAACCCTGATTGGTTTACTCTCTCAAAGTGCTGTACGAGGGAAAACCCTTTTTACTCCAACAACTTTTTGGATTGATCTAAAACCAACTGAAGATGAGTTAATGAAAAGTTTTTCTTCAAAAACTCGTTACAATATCAGATTAGCCCAGAAACATGGGGTGGAAGTTAATATTGATAATTCAGACATCGCATTTGAGAAATATCTAGAATTAACTTCTGAAACTAACAAAAGACAAGGATTCTATTCGCATACTCCAAAGTACCATAGACTAATGTGGAAGTATTTGAAGGGGAACATATCAAACTTATTAACAGCAACTTACAAAAATGAAATTATTTCTACTTGGATACTATTTGCCTATGATGGATTCTTATACTATCCATATGGAGCATCAACCAATAAACATAAAGAGGTTATGGCAAACAATTTGATGATGTGGGAAGCAATTAAATTTGGAAAGAAACTTGACCTTAAAACATTTGATTTATGGGGTAGGGAAGAGGGTAAAGGATTTACAAAGTTTAAAGAAGGTTATAATCCAAGAGTAGTTGAATTTTTAGGAAGTTGGGACCTAATTATAAACAAACCACTTTATTACACATATAGATTTGCAGAAAAAGTAAGATGGCTTCTTCTTCGACTAAAATCGAAAATATGACCGACATCCGTCAATCTGAAAATTATGCCAAATATTTAGAAACTCAAGGTTGGGTAGTTTCCGCCAAAGGCGGAGAAAGAATTTACTACTTCATCAAAAAGTTTCCGATTATTGGAGCTGTTCTTAAAATTCAACGTCCAAAGAAAATAGATTTTGAGACAATACAAAAACTAGAAAAGAAATATAAAGTATTTCAAACTATAATTGAACCTGATTTACCCTTCACCAACAGCACTTCTGATCATAATCTATTATTACACAATGGTTATAAATTGTCAAAGAGCCCCTTTTTACCAACCAAAACACTGCAAATTGATTTAAATCAAACCGAAAATCAAATTCTCCGTAATTTTTCTAAAGACTGTCGTTATAGTATTAAAAGAGGGGAGGGGTTAGAAATCAGAGAATGCTCTACGCCTTCTGAAATTGAAAATTTTTATATTGCATGGAAAAAGTCTGTAAATTTTAAAAGATATGTTCCAAGCCTTCATAGCCTTGAAAGTTTAAAGAAAAGTTTTCCACAAAAGAGATCTCTCATTCTTACGTCGCACAATAAAGCTGGTGGCATTATAGGCGGAGCGCTTTTCACGACTTCTTCACACGGAGATGTATCAGACTATATCACATATTACTGGTATGCATTTACAAACAAGGAAGGTCGCACTTCCCTCTCGCAATACTCCCTCCTCTACCGTGGCATACTATGGGCTAAAAGTATGGGTTCAAAGGTGTTTGATTTCGAAGGAATATACGATGGCCGCTTCCCTACTAAATCATGGCTCGGCTTCACCCACTTTAAGAAGTCTTTTGGTGGTCAAGAGGTTCTCTACCCCGGATGTTATACTAAAGTTAGGTTACCCATATGAAATTTATGAATAAAATATTAACTTCAATTGACTTAGCTGGAAAAGATTTTGACGACCAAACTTTTGAATCCAGTAAATTTACTGGCGCAAATATTAACAGTGTAGGTTTTGAAAACAGTAATATTGATAAAACTATTCTAGATGTATCTGGCTTTATCTCCTATGGAAATTCAAAAGGCTTTGTCCTTACAAGTTAGTTTTTACTATTACAAAACATTGAGTATTCACATCCTTGTTGGCAAAAATAATTGTTGTTACATTTAAAATCACTTTTCTCTATTTCTTTTTTAATTTCAATTATTTCTTTTTTTAATTTTTCAAGTTGCTCTTTTGTTCTACTGGTAGTTAGTTTTTGCTGCTTTTCAAAATAATAAAGAGATAACTTTATGTCTTCTGGTTTTACTTTATATAGCAATGAAACTGCTAAGGCGTAAAATGAAAGTTGCATATCTTTATCAACATCTTTTTGTGTAGGGATATTGGCCCCCGTCTTGTAATCAATAATTTCATATCTCCCCTTCCCTAAGTCATCTACCCTATCTATAGTTCCTCCGATTTTAATATCACTATTTATTTTCAAATTAAATTTCTCCTCTAAAGCAATCGTTTTTATTTTTGGATCATAACTATTCTTTAAAAAACCTGATAAATATTCCTCACCTTTTTTGAAAAACTCTAGTTTATGTTTTTTGTTTACATAGCCCTCAGCTATGAAATTTGACTTATATATCCTTAATATATCTTTGGGATTACTAAAAAATTCTTTCAAAGTATTATGAATTGATACACCAAATGAAATCGATGCTGATGGTGGCGTTCCCAGTTTATAAATATATTTTAACTTATAATGCATTGGACATGTTTTAAATGTTTCAATTTGACTGACTGAAAGATAATTAATACTAGGGTTTAGGGTCAAGGGTTTAGGGTTTAGTTTTTTTTGTTCAATTGGATAATCTATTCTGTTTTTGACTTTACCCTGTACTCTATCCGCTACACCCTTATCTAATGCTTCCATCACAAATGGACTTATTTTCTTTTGCCTTACACCATCTCCGTAATAATCACTTGCAGTTAAATAAAGTCTTTGTTTTGCCCGCGTCATCCCGACATAAAAAAGTCTTCTCTCTTCTTGTGTATGATAATCGCCTTTTGGTAATAACTCTTTGATTAACTCTTCAGGTATTGGAATTTGTTCATGTCGTTCTCTGCTTGGGAATCTTTCGCTAACAAGATTGACTAAAAAAACTACTAGAAATTCTAATCCTTTTGACGAGTGAACTGTTAAAATATTAACTGCATTATTCTCCTGCCAATCACCATCAGTAACATTTGGTGATTCCCCAACTTCAATTAATAAATCAATGTAATCAACGACAGACTTAACCCCTGAGTCTTTGTTTCCTTCCTCAAAAATTTTGATCTTTTCAAAAAACTTGGCAATATTTTTGGCTTTAGTGTCTTCACTATTTTCAATTATTTTTTTGTATATTCCAACCTCGTTAATGTAATCGTACAAAATTTTCCCAGCTGTTTCTTTGTTAATTAATTTTAAATGTTTATCAATAAGTTTTAATAAATTAACTATTCTTTCGTTGTCATTCTCCGCACAGACATCAAAAATTGATACGCTTCTCTTTTTAGCAGTCGAGGCAATTTTAATTAACTCCAAGCTTGGGATATTTAATACTTCTGATGACAACAGTCTATATAAAGATACCGAGTCCTCGGGGCTATATAATACTTTCAGGTAAGTTATTAGGTCAATTATCTCTTCTTTCTCAAAAAGTTTACTTGGGCCTAAAAACTGATGCGGAATATCTTGTCTTTCAAATTCTCTTATAAACATATCCGCGTGATTATTTGCCCTGACTAAAATTGCAATGTCTTTATATTCATACTTTGATTCACTGATTAATTGAATTACTAAATTGGCTGTTTGTTCTGCTTCTTCTTGCCCTGTGTCTGTATGTATGAACTTTATATCTTCTAACTTTTTGCTTTTAACAGCTTTCAACTTCTTTGATATCCCAAGTTGATATTCTAATGTATCCGGATCGTTATGTTTTATTAATTTATATGCACCATCTAATATGGTCTGTGTTGATCTGTAATTTTCATTTAAAGTAACAATCTTTGAGTCTGGATATGTTTTTTTAAATTGGATAATATTACTTATTGCAGCTCCACGGAAGCGATAAATTGACTGGTTATCATCTCCTACGATTGTTATATTTCTATATTTTCTAGCAAGTAAATTTACTAATTCATTTTGTGCAAAGTTAGTATCTTGAAATTCGTCTACTAAAATATATTTAAATTTTTCGGCGTAAGCACGTAAAACATTTGGTCTATCGACAAACAACTTAATTGTGTAAGTTATCAAATCACCAAAATCTAAAACGTTATTTCTTAATTTTAAATCACTGTAAAATTTGTAAGCATTTGATAGCTCTTTAATTTTTGCGATTTCCAAAGCTTCTTCATTAATATACTTACTTGAATATTTTAAATAATCATCTGTAGAAACACATTCATCTTGATGTCTTGAAAAATGTTGTAATAATCCTTCAATAAATTTATTAGGATTTCCCAGTGGTCTAAAATATTCTAAATTAAAATCAAACAAATTCCTTTTAATTAAATCCACAGATTGAGCCGTTGTCATTAACTTGTAGTTTGATGACAATCCAATTTCAATTCCTGACTCACGAAGTACTCTGTCACAAAAAGAATGGAAAGTAGAAACCCACATATCACCATACCCTAAAGGTAAAGCAACATCAATTCTTTCCTCCATTTCTGTTGCACTTTTTTCAGTAAATGTTAACGCAAGTATTTCCTCAGGTTTCGCTAATTTTTTATCAATTAAATATTTAATGCGCTCTGTAATAACAGTTGTCTTTCCTGTTCCTGCCCCAGCAATAATTAAGAGTGGTCCCTCCCCATGTTTCACCGCCTGAAGTTGTTGTCTGTTTAATTTCTTAGAAGTATCCATTACTGGATTTTAACATGAAATATGAATTTATTTGATTATTATATTCTTTATCTTGTAGATATGGCATGAATTTTATTTGTTGCAATATCCTCTATGCTTGTTATTTTCAAATTATTAAACTTCCTAAACTTACACAAGGTTTCGAATGGAAATATCGCAAAATCTAGTTTTACAAATTCTTTTTCTCCGAAGAAAAAGTAAAATATTTCCTCTTGATTTAAACTTTGTTGTTCGATTTTTGTGGCTTTAACTGTATCTCCAATTTTTGAGATTGAAGAAAGTAAAATTTTCGAATTAAATTCTTTTTCTGAAAAGAAGTCTAAATCTTCTGAAAACCTATGTTTAAAATAAAAATAGGATAAGGCAGTACCTCCAGTCATATAAAATATACTTGTTAGGTTTTTATCTAACGAGATAAGTTCCAGAATTTGTTTTTGTTTTGGAGTAAGTAGGTTTTTCCCCATACTAAGTATTCTATCATTCTTGCCCTATTTGGATCTAATTCTTTTTTTAAAATAGTCCAGTTGTCCTTAACTTCATCTAAATTTAAGGCAACCCCTCCAAGACCATAATTAATTTTTTGAGACAATTCCCAAATTTTTTTAGAAAGTTTAGTCTTAAATTTTGTAGTATCAGTATTCCAATTTTTCATTCTTCTATTTTAGCATTTTTAGGTTCAATTTCCAAATTCTGTGTACTACTAATTTTTTGGCCTAAGTTTGTAAAACTTGAATATACATTCCCCATCATATTTGTTGCATTAACTAAATGCTTCTGCATAACACTTAAATTTTCTTCAACTTTTCCATAATCTTTCTTAATAGCCCTTAAAGATGACAATATTTCTTTCGCCTGCTTCTCTATCTTTTGTCCTTCAAAACTCATAAGTATCGCCTTCATATATGCATAAAAGGTTGTCGGAGAAACAGGAAGGACTCTTTTACTTTGGGCATAATCAAACAAATCTTGGTTGTTTGCAATTTCATAATAAATAACTTCTGAAGGAATATACATAAGGGCATAATCAATTGTCCCCTCGTCAGTTAATATGTATTTTCTTGATATATCGTCTATATGTTTTTTGACATCACTTTCAAAAACTTTTTTAAAGGCAATGTCTTTTTGCATTTTCCTAAAATTTTCAAGTGGAAATTTAGAGTCCACTGGAATAATTCCACCTGAAGTCATAATTGCAGCATCCACTTTTTCGCCTGATTTAAACGTATACTGTAAATCAAACGATTCGTTTGGTAAAAACTGCTTTAGAAGTTCTTTTAATACCTGCTCCCCTATGTTCCCTCTAAGTTTTGGGGAAGAGAGAAATTCTTGTAGGTCTTTCATTCCCCTACCTATTTCACTAAATTCCCCTATATTTCTGTTCACGTCTCCTATTACCTTTGTTGCATGATCTAATCTTTCATTAAAAGATTTATTTTGAACTTCAAGCCTCTGTCCCGTTGACTTTAGCCATTCGATCATGTCTCCTGAAGGCTTTTGTTTTAGAACTAAAGTGATGAGGATTACTACTGAAATTAATATTATAATGAGAAGAACAGTTTCCATTACATAAATTATACTGTATGCAGAAAGAAATACGAAAAGAAACGATCTTAAGAAGAAAAAACTTCTTACCATCTTTAATAATCACTTCATTACTATTAATATCTCTTATTTCAATTATTTATTTTGCTGATCCCAAATCTTCAATTTTTATATTTTTATTTTTTGTAAATTTGTTCACTTTTCTATTTTTTTTAACATCACTTATATTTGCAAGTTCAAAGAGAGGCTTAATTATTTCGTTATGTTTAACAACTTTTGCAATTTTTAGAATGTTTGGAATTGGAAATATTTTAAATGCTACGCTTCTTACCGGGCTTGGTATAATAGCAACTATATATGAACGCACTACAAAAAGAAATAAAAAACACATTCTTCCAAACTCTTGAGGATTTAAAAATAAAAAAAGAATTTGAAATATTTTTTAATGACTTCTTTGATAGAGATGAACTTGAAACTTTTACAAAACGCTTAGCTATTGCCTACTGGCTTAAAAAGAAAAGAACGGTTGAGAATATAAAAACAAATCTAAAAGCGACAAGGGAAGATATTGATTTTGTAAAAAGTAGATTACAAACAAAAGGGATTAAATTAGCCGTCAAACACATGGAGGCAGAAGAATGGTCAAATATCTGGAGTGAAAAAATTAAAAAACTAGGAAAACTGCACTAGATACTAGTATAATAGGCTTCATGGACAAGAAATATTACGTAACCACAGCAATTGACTATACAAATGATGTAATTCATATAGGTCATGCTTACCAAAAGCTTTTAGCTGACTCATTGGCACGCTATCATAGACTGATTGGAGATAAAACATATTTTTTAACGGGCACAGACGAGCACGGACAAAAGGTCGAAAGCAGCGCTAAAGAAAAAGGTATTGAACCAAAAGAATTTGTAGATCAAATCGCAAAAAAAGATAAAGAACAATGGGACAAACTAAATGTTTCATACGATCGGTTTATGAGAACCACAGACGAAGATCACATCAAATTCTCACAAGAATTTTATCTAAAAGCTAAAGCCAGTGGCGATATATACAAAGCTAAATATGAAGGTTATTACTGTGAAGGCTGTGAGTCTTTTAAAGATGAATCTGAACTTATAGACAATAAATGTGAATTTCACCCAACAAGAGATGCTCAAAAGATAGTTGAGGAAAATTACTTCTTTGCACTTTCTAAATATCAAAAATTTTTACTAGACCATATTAAAAAACATCCTGAGTTCATTTGGCCAGATTCAAGAAGAAATGAAATACTATCTTTTATAAAATCTGGCTTGAAAGATTTTTCAATCAGTCGTCAAAATGTAACTTGGGGTATTCCCGTTCCCGATGACCCAACACATACAATTTATGTTTGGTTTGACGCCTTGATTAACTATCTCACATACGGTGATAAAGAAGATTGTTGGCCAGCAGATGTACATGTTTTAGGGAAAGATAATCAACGATTTCACGCAATATATTGGCCAGCCATGTTAAAATCTGCTGGATATGAATTGCCAAAAACTATTCTTGTCCATGACTTTATTTCCCTTAACGGACAAAAGGTTAGTAAATCATTAGGCAATGTCATTCTCCCTTCCGAACTTGTAAATAAATTTGGAGTTGATGGAGTTAGATATTATTTTCTTAGATATGGCCCACTGACAAATGATATCGATATAACACTTGAAAAAATGGCGCATATTTACAATTCTGATCTTGCAAATGGACTTGGCAATTTAGTTTCAAGGGTAGCTAGGCTTTGTGAGAAGTCGGACTTTATGTTTAAACCAAAAGAAACTGCAATCTATCCAGAAGTTTCTAAAGCTATTGAAGAATTCAGATTTGATAACGCCTTAAAATTTATATGGGACAAGATTACTATAATTGATCAAGAAATAAATAAAACAGAACCATGGAAGTTAGACGGTAAAGATTTACAGAATGCGTTACAAGGTTATTTAAATGAAATCGCAGAAATTGCACTTAATTTAAAATCATTTTTACCGGACACAGCAAATAAAATTGCTAAAGTCTTTGGTGATATAAAAATAAAAATGTTAGAACCTTTATTTCCTCGACTCGCCGTAGGCGTACATGTCACAAAATAAATATGCGTAATTACATTCTTAAACACGAAAGGCAGGTTTTAAGATTTTTTGAAATTGTTCCAGGGTTTTTCTCTTGGAATATGATTCTACTTCCCTACTGGGGAATTTTTTTGTTTCCTAATTTTGTTGCCTACTTTGTTTTACTTTTTAACGTTTATTGGTTTTACCAATCATTTTTAATAGCAATTACTTCAATTATTTCTCATACCAAAATACAGGCAGCGATTGGATATAACTGGGTTAACGATTTAAAAACGTTCCCAGATTGGAATAAAGTACATAATGTAGTTATTGTTCCTACTTATAAAGAACCTCTTCATATACTGGTTCGAACTCTTAAATCACTTGCTGATCAAACACTTCCAACAAAAATGATAATTGTAATTCTTGCCATGGAGGATAAAGAACCAAAAGAAGACAGAGATCAAAAATGGAAAGAGCTTACTAAAATATTTAAAAATAAATTTGGAAATCTTCTTCGAACAGATCATAAACTAGTAGCTGGTGAAGTTGTCGGAAAAGCCTCAAATGAAAAGTTTGCAGCAGTTTGGTACAAAGAGAACTTTATAGATTCGAAGAAAATGGATATAAATTATATTACAGTTACTAGCTGTGATGCGGATCACAAATATCATCCAAACCATTTTGCTTGTCTTTCTTTTAAATTTTTAGATAGCCCAACAAGATATAGACATTTTTGGCAACCAGCGGTTATGTTTTATAATAATATTTGGGAATTACCAGCAATCACAAGAGTACCCAATACATTTGGATCAATTTGGAATTTATCTCAACTCCCCAGAAAAGACAGATTAATAAATGCACAAAATTATTCGCTTTCTTTTAAACTATTGGACGAAGTCGGATATTGGGATGCAGATAGGATTCCTGAGGATTGGGGAATATTTTTTAAAGCATACTATAAAGTTAAAGGGGGCTTGGAAGTCGAACCTATCTATCTACCTCTTCACGCTGATGCTGCGCAATCTACAACCCACTGGAAAACAATGAAAAACCAGTACGAACAATACAAACGATGGGCTTGGGGTACATCTGATGACTCTTGGATTATTAAAAACTATCTTGTAGATAGTGAAATCCCATTTTGGGACAAAACAACACGTGTCCTACATGTTATTTGGTCACATTTTATGTGGCCTGTAAATTGGTTTATCATAACAATTGGACTCACAATTCCTACACTTATCAATCCAGCCTTTGGCAGAACAGCTCTTGGATATATGGTTCCGAAACTATCATCAATTATTTTAACAGTGTCGCTTAGTTTCTTCTTTGTACTATTTTTTATTGATAATGTATATAAACCAAAAAGGCCAGTTGGAACATCAATTTGGAAGGCAATACTCATGCCTTTTGAATTTATACTAATGCCTGTTGCTGGATTTTTCTTCTCTGCCCTCCCAGGTCTTGATGCCCACACAAGGTTAATGTTGGGTAAATACATAGAATATAAAGTGACTGAAAAAGTATAGTTTTGTGTTATCATTAATTGTGGTCAAAAATGCATGGAACAAGTTAATTTCGATAATCGATACTCCACTTTGGCTTGAGATATTTTTTGTTGTCTTGTTAATATTAAGGATTCCATCATTTTTTGAACCATATTATTACGGAGACGAAATGATCTATCTCGCCTTAGGTGAAGGAATCAGACAAGGAATACCTCTTTACTCTGGATTACACGACAATAAACCCCCACTATTGTATTTAACAGCGGCTATTGCTGGAAATTTATTTATCTTTAAGGTAATACTTGCCTTTTGGAACCTACTAACAGTTTATGGATTCTGGAAACTAGCAAGGCATTTGTTTCCAAAAAATCTAAGGCTTCAAAACGTTTCAACTGTTATATTCGGATTACTGACCACATTACCTCTTCTTGAAGGTAATACTGTAAACGCCGAACTCTTTATGATCGGCCCAATTATTTTTGCCTTTTGGATACTTCTTTCAAAACAAAATGGTATCAAAAATTTAATTATTTCTGGAATGTTGTTTTCAATTGGAGCATTGTACAAAATCCCAGCAGCTTTTGATATTTTGGGAATAATTGCCTACTGGGCAATTTACACAAAACTAGCATTTAAGGATATTAAAGAATTCATAAGAAAATCATTCTTCCTCTCTCTTGGTTTTATTTTTCCAATTGCATTAACTTTTGTTTGGTATGGTCTTACCGGTCATTTTAAAGAATATTTAATAGCTGGATTTTTACAAAACTTTGGCTATGTTAGTAGTTGGAGACCAGATACAGAAAAAGTATCATTTCTCGTAAAAAATGGGCCACTACTAATAAGATTTATGATCATTGTTGTAGGATTTATGATTTTGTGGTTAGCTAGAAACAAAGTTTCAAAACAGTTTGTATTTATTTCCGCTTGGCTTCTTACAACACTTTTTGCAGTTACATTATCAGAAAGACCATATCCACATTATTTTATTCAATCAATTGCACCTGTTTCAATTTTTTTAGCTATGCTTTTCAGCCTTAAAAATATCGAGCAAAGTCTAACAGTAATACCTTTGACCTTGGCTTTTTTTGTACCTTTTTATTTTAAATTTTGGTATTACCCAACAATTTCTTACTACCAACGTTTTCTTGCGTTTTCTGTTGGTAGCATTGATAAAAAAACATACTTTAATTCGTTTTCCCCATTTGTATCCACCAATTACGAAGTTGCAAACTTTCTTGCTATATCTAGCCAAAAAAACGATAGGGTCTTTGTCTGGGGAAACGATTCATCGGCTATTTACTCTCTTTCCAGAAGATTACCCCCTATTAAGTATGTTGCAGATTACCACATAAAAGATTTTTCAAACAGGGAAGAGATTATCAAAAATCTTTCTGAAACTTTACCTAAATTTATTATAATTAGCCAGAATTCATTTCCTTTTTCTGAACTAAATCAATTTGTAAACAAAAACTATTATATAATTTCTGAAATTAATTCAACTCAAATATGGTTATATTTAAAAAATGAATAGACTCCATTTTAAATCAATAAATCCCGAATTTGATAAGTTACCATTAAAAAAGTTGTTTATTTTGTCTTTTCTAATTTCTATCATTACAGTTTTTCTAGGAATTGGCGCCCAATTTTTTTTACCACCTAAAATACCTTTGTATTACGGTCTTCCTCAAACCGAAGACCAATTGGCTTCATCGTTTTTTATTATTTTGCCTGCATTTATATCCATTGTTTTAACTTTAATTAATCTTCTCTTGTCTTTAAAAACACATGGCTATTATTTTGGAAAGGTGTTAGCTTTTACTTCAATCTCTATTTCGTTTTTGTCTGCAATTACTACATATAAAATTATTTTCTTGGTTGGATCATTATAACAATGTCAAAAATAATATATTTATTACTTTTTCCGTTATTATTTTCTGCTGTCATTTCATATGTAATTACTCCCGTTGTAATTAGATATGCGAAAAAATTAAAAATTATGGACGATCCCAAAAAAAGTGATCACCCAAAAATAATACATACGGTTCCTACTCCTAGGGGGGGTGGTATACCAATTTTCTTAGCAATTCTAATAAGCTCGCTGGTTTTTATTCCCATAGATAAGCATCTTGTCGCCATTTTGGCAGGAGCTTTTATCATATTTATGATGGGGTTTTTGGATGATAGATACAATTTAAATCCCTATTTAAGACTTGGCCTTGGGTTTTTGGCAGCATTTATACCGATATCGTCAGGTATCGGTATCTCTTTTTTAACCAATCCTTTGGGCGGAATTATTGATCTATCAAATCCGTTTGTTTCTGACTTGTTTGCGTTGGTTTGGATTGTCTTCATGATGAACATGATCAACATGGGAGCAAAAGGAATAGACGGTCAATTGTCAGGTATTGTGATAATTTCAGCAATCACAATTAGTGCTTTGTCGTTCTTTTATTCAGCAGATATTACCCAATGGCCAGTAATATTATTAGCCAGTATTACAACTGGAGCTTTTGCAGGTTTCTTTCCTTGGCATAAATTCCCTCAAAAGATTATGCCTGGATATGGTGGATCGACATTGGCTGGATATATGCTTGCTATTGCATCTATTTTATCAACCACTAAAGTGGGTACCTTAATCGTTGTGTTAGGCATACCACTTATTGATACTGGGTATTCAATTACAAGAAGAATACTTTCTGGCAAATCTCCTTTGTGGGGCGATAGAGGTCACCTCCACCATAAATTGCTTGACTCTGGTTTCTCTAAAAAACAGGTATCACAAATTTACTGGTCGTTTACTGCTATTTTAGGAATTCTTGCATTGAATTTGAATAGTACATACAAGTTATATACAATCATGGGTGTTACTCTAGTTTTAGGAGGAATTATAATATGGTTGACAAAGCGTTCCAAATGAAAAATTTCGTCTTACAGATAAGCAAGCTTGTCTTGCAGATAATTCGTGTGGCAAGACCTATTCATTGGGTCAAAAATCTTGCTTTGTTTGGGGCATTACTCTTAACAGGTACTCTCTACGAGACAGGACTCTTTGGAGACGTTTTGTTGGCATTTATTTCATTCTCGTTTGCAACTTCCGCAACTTATATTTTTAATGATATTTGGGACGCCTCATTAGACAAAACACATCCAGTCAAACAATTTAGACCAATTGCTTCAGGAAAATTACCAATTTTTATAGCAATTTTAGAATTATTTCTATTAGTTTTTCTGTCACTGACAATTGCAATTTCCTTAAATCAATTGTTATTTACAATAATTTTGGTTTATTTGACCATTCAATCTTTATATAGTTTGGGGCTCAAAAATATACCTGTAATTGATATTTTGATTATTGCTTCAGGCTTTGTTCTTAGGGTCTATGCTGGAGCTTTTGTAATTAATGCCCACTTATCTGTCTGGTTTTTGTTGTGTGTTGTTTCTGCTTCTTTATTTCTGGCTTCAGGTAAAAGAAGGTCTGAGATAAATTTACTAGAAGCAACCGATGGTGGAACAAGAAAAAGTCTCACAAAGTATACTAAAGAACTTCTAAATAGTTACGTAACAATGTTTGGCAATGCCACATGGATGAGTTGGAGTCTATATACTTTTTTTGAATCACCAAAGGCATCATTAAGTTTTTGGATGGTTTTGGCAGAGCTTTCACGAGCCACAACGATAGACAAACTTATGATGCTTACAATTCCTGTGGTTATTTTTGGAATTATGCGCTATGAAGCATTAATTTTTGAAGGCAAATCAGAAGCCCCAGAAAAACTTCTTTTAACAGATAGTGGGCTCGTTATTGCTGTTGGCCTCTGGGTAACTCTTGTCTACTGGATAATCTACTCCGGAGTATCAGTGAGCGGTATTTGATAACTAAAGTGGAATTTAAACTAGATTTTAGTCACAAATTCTGCACTTACCCAGCCTTCTATCTCATTTCCATCCGAGTTTAGGAACTTTATTTTATACCACTTTCCATTTTCCCCCTCTTCAATTACCTCATATACTTCATCAGGTTTAACCTGTCCTACTTCAGGGAAACCTGTGTTTGCCCCACTCCTGACTCTTAAAAAACCAATGTCTGTTTTATTAATTCTAATACTATTTAAATTTACAATCGACTCTGAGAGAACTACTTGTTGCTGTTGTTGTTCCTCAATTTTTGCAAGCTTAACTGAAGCAGTTAGTTTATAGCCTTTATATACTTTAATTGGAAGAGTTTTTTCCAAATATTTGTCTGATAATATTGAGAGGGTATGGTCTCCCGCTTGAACCTTAATCCTTAAGGGTGTAAATCCATAATTTTTCCCGTCTATTAAAATTTGCGCATTATCAGGAATTGAAACAGCAGTTACAAAAGCTTGGTCTCCACCGATTTTCTCAAATGATACAACTATCCCACTTGTATTTTCATCACTAAACTTAAATGTCCTTTTAATAATTGTTTTAACACCAGGAATCAGATTTATTTTAGTTTCATAATCATCGAATATTTGATCGCCCAATTGCTCAGGTTTTATCTTAACTCTCACTTCACCAGATTTTCGATTTGATTCGTATGGAGTAACACCAACCTCTACCCCATTAATGTAAATCTTTGAGATGGGGTCAGATTCGATCAAAATACCAGCTTCCTGTTCCTTAAACAAACCTAAAAAAAACAGGATTGCAATACCAATAATTGATATGCCCAATATTGCCAATATTGTTGATAATATTTTTCTTTTCATATTTTAGTTTACCACGAACAGATGAGGGGCAAGCTCTGCTAATCAAATTCAAAAATGTTACAATATGGCTACTGATCCGGTGTGAGAGTAGTTATCAAGCGGTCTGCAAAACCGCGTACATGGGTGCAAATCCCATCCGGATCTCATTTTTTTACTAAAAACCTTTAATTTTTTTTAAATAATTTAAAATAACCTCATGTGTTGGTTTTGCTGTGTTATCACAAAGATAATGTTCTCTTAAAAATGATTTTTGCAAATTACTAACTTTAACTATGTCCATTACAACTTCGTCAACAGAATTATAAATAGGTATTAAAATTTTTAAAATTATATACTTTTTCTTAAATTTAATTTCTTCAACTGATGTTTTAAACCTTTTATTCACTAAAACTAAAGACATTTTAATTATATTTTGTTGTTCGTCTAATATTTTATCTTTTGAACTTAAAACAACATAATACCTAAAACTTTCTCCAACACCGCCTAGTTCAGTTGCAACGAATGTATAGTCACCTAATGCAATTGCTTTACCTATCAATTTTTTCATTTATTTATTCTAGTACTTAATCTTAGACATCAACTATTTTTGTATTTGATAATTTTTTGTAATATCTAAGTCTGTTTTTAAAAAACTTGTCAAAAAATGGAATATTAATATCTCTATAATCATATATTGTTTTCTCTCCATCTGATCTTTGAATTCGACCTAAGTATTGAATCAACTTTCCTTCAAATGAAAACGGATAGACTAAAAATAAACAATTAAATTCTTTAAAATCCATGCCCTCTCCAAACATTTGACCTGTTGTAATTAAAACTTGAAAATCTCCTGATGATATTTGGGCAGTTTTGATTTTTCGTTTTGAAACAGAATCATCACCCGTAAGCGTAATTACCTCTGTTTGATTTTTAAGATACAAATTTAAAACATCAACATGTTCTTTTCTCTCTGTAATAATTAGAATTTTTCGATTGTTTTTAATTTCTTTTAAAACATTTTGGATAATAAGTAAATTTCTTGTTGTGTCAAAAATTAATATTTTAGATAAAGTTTCAAATTGATCTGTTTGAAAATCAAAAGGAGTAGAAATATTTGTATTAACTAAATTAATTGTTATTAGTGATTTTTGATTAGATACATCACTATTTTGATAATTTTGTTCTACTGTTGCAATAACTCCACCCAAATAATTATAAATAAGTTCTTCATCGTTATATTTTCTTTTTGGTGTTGCTGTTAATCCATATAGATAATGTGATTTGAATTTTGAAATTATGTTTCTAAAACTTTTTGCTGGAAGATGATGACATTCATCAACAATAATCACTCCAAACTTATTTGTTAAATTACTTAAGTCAGCTTCATTTAATCTTGTTAAACTTTGTATCATGGCAACAGTTATTTTATTTCCAATCTTTTTCTTTCGACCCGTGAGTTGTCCAATCTTTGTTTTAGGAATTCCTAAAAATGATTCAATTCTCTCTATCCATTGATCAGCAAGTTGCTTCCGATGAACTAATACAAGAGTTGGCTGTTTTTTATTAGCAATAAGTTCTAGACCTATTACAGTTTTGCCTGATCCTGATGGAGCAACTATTATCCCATTTTCTTTATCCCCTATATCTAAAATTGCTTTTGTTTGATGATCGAAAAGTTTAATTTTAGACTTAAATTTTATTGGATTTAATTTGAGCCGATTATCTTTTAATGAATAATTAATACTGTTGGATTCTAAAAAATACAATAGCTTTTCTTGAAAACCACGGGGAATTAAAATATGGCTATCAGTTTCTTCAATTTGTTTAAAATACTTTTCTACTTTGTAAGTGTTTATTCCAACTTTCTTTTTAATTAAATATTCTTTATTTAAAAAGTTTAACTTATCTTTTAGAAAATTGACTAACTTTGTATTTAATTGCTTTTTATCTATGTAAATCTGGCTATCTAAAGTAATTAACAATTTCTTAGTAATTTTAATATCTAACTTATCCTCGATGTTTTCACTTAATATAACTGCTTCCGATGAAACATCGTTAAATAGCTTATCTAACTTTTCAGAAGATATTCTTCGAATTGTTTTTAAATAGTTCCATTGATCAGGAATAACATCAAAAGTTTCTAAACTTAAAAATACAGTATTTCCATTTTCGCTTGGCTCCTTTTGTAAAGGTAAAGCAATTAAATTTCCTGCTCCTTTATCTGAATGATAATCTTGATTTGGAAATAATCTATCAAAACTAACTTCTTTATCGAATTGAGACAAATTAAGTGCAATTCTTATTAACTCCAAAACAACTTTTCTTGATTTATAGGCAGGATAATTTTCTTCAAAAAATATCCACACGTGGCCACCTTTACCTGAACGAGAACGCTCAAGTAAAACTGGTATTTCATACTTTTTACAAATATCAATAAAATTCTTGCAGTCCTCTTTCCAATCGCCATCATCAAAATCTGCAACTATAAAATGTGAGGTGTTATCTTGAAGAAGTGGATAAATTCCAATCGTATGAATTCCTTCTAAATGCTTATTAATTACCTCCCAAGTTAATGGTTGAGGTTCTTTATTTGGATAATCTGCGAACTTTCCACCTTTTGCCTTAAAAATATTATATTCTTGCCAATCCACTTTATAATCTGGTCCATAGCCACTTTTTCCACTCTTCTCCCACCTCTTTGCATAAATATCTCCACGTCCTTTAAATAGAGACATAAAAATTTGAATATCTTCGTTGCTAGCCATAATTTTTGTTGATTATATCACTTGACACAAAGGCATCGCTTGATGTTATAATATTCCTACAAAGACCTGTATCTCGAACTGTTACCGGATGGTGGCGTGTAGAGGACAACTCTAATAGAGACGTGGTTGGGAAACTCCAAAGTAATTTGGAGTTTTTTTATGGCGTAGCTATATCATAGCGAAGTTGAATCTCACGGTTATTTAAATTCCCAACAATCTTCAATCCTATTTTTTATTTTAGACCAGTATTTTGAAGAGTCTTCTTTCTCACCCTCTTTATATCTTCTAATAGTTCCAGCGATCATGTCTGCAAGTTGAATTAAAACATTTGTTTTTGAATCAACGAGAGTAATATTATTAATTACTTTTTGCTGTTTTGAATTTAACTCTTTTCTTAAATAAGTTAGGAATTTCTTTCTAAAAATTCTATCCCCACTCCCATCAATTCTAATCTTTGCATTTTTAATCGTGCCTTTATTATATTGAAGTACAGTTTTAATAAAATAACTATAAAATGATTGCTTGTCATTTTTAAGTTGACCACTTTTAATTTTTGTCTTATCCACTACCAATGCTCTTACTCTGAATTTGTACTTATTTACCTCCTCTAAAAACGCGTTCCTTGTTTTAAAAGTTGATCCGTTAAATTTAAACTCAACTCTATCAGAAAATTTTAATTTTCTTCGAAGTTCCTTTATGGCAACAGCAGTTCTTTCTGCTTCTAATTCGTCATCAAAAATAATACAGCAAATTACAAAGTTTTTACTTGCTCCTTTATCAATCTTAAAACTTGGATCACCGGAATCATCTATAAATACTAACATTAATACATTTTACCTCTAAATTAGTTCTAACGTAACTTCAATTTTATCACCTTTTTTGCCATTTCAATTCTTTGTGATGGATATATATTCCAGTGAAACAAAAATCTTAAAATACTTTTTTCATTACTAAAAATACTACCTTTATATCCTTTTCTAAACTTATCTTGTGCTGTTATTACTCCCATGGGATTATCAACTCTTTCAATTGAATATTTATCAGCAGTGTATTCAGTCATTATTCTAATAATTTGAATCGCAATAATACTAAGTATTAGAGAAAGTACAGGAGTTAGAAATAAGTTTATATTTGTTACTGATATTAAATACAATCCTGTTGTTAAAATGTCCAGCTTCGTGTAGTATTACCCATTCAAGTTCATCTTTGTTTAAATTTTTATATAATATAGTTGTTTTTGTAACCATGGAAACCAAACTATATTCTAATCCTCTTTTCTTCCTTTTTCTATAACTTGATATAATACTGTATATTGTGTATTTAAAAAGGGCCCGTAAATTTGACTTTTGATACTTCTATATGATAGAATCGACCATCTCGCAAGTAATTGCGGGATTTTTGTTTCTCGCCCGTAAGGGAGAATATGCAAAAACTAACCCTACATTTGCCAAAGTATCGCTTACAACTTTTATTTAAAGTTATAAAAAGGCGTAAATCTTTCTTGGATGAACCTATTATACCCACCAAAAAGAGACTAAACCTCAAATACCATGTGGGTGGATATGTTCGTAAATTTTTCAGACACATATTCGAACACAAGGCTGTTAAAAAGCTTTTGGGGGCAAACATAGCTTTCATGCTTGTAGCTTCATCTTTGATGCCCACAAATACATTCGGCAACACAAATACTGACCAAATAACATCTATACATGAGGCTGAAACACAAATTCATACAACAATTGCTATTCAAAACCCTGTTGAAAAGGTAGCCATAACTCAAGGCTATAGACTCTTCCACCCAGGCTTAGATCTTGATGGCCAAACTGGAGATACTATTAAACCTATCAAAAAAGGTGTTGTTGAGACTATTGAATATTCAAAAGTTGGATATGGTACACATATCATTATTGACCACGGAAACAGCCTAAAGACTCTCTATGCTCATTTATCAAAAGTAAATATTAAGGTTGGCGATGAAGTCAAAACTGATACTGTTATTGGTAAAATGGGAGATACTGGTCATTCTACTGGTGACCATTTACATTTAGAAGTTAGGGACCATGGAATTCCTATAAACCCTTCTAAGATTATTCCTTTATAATCTTTATCTGTTTTCAAGTGAGCGCCACAAATACCAACTTGCAACAGTTCTATGGGGCTTCCATTTTTCAGTATCTTTTTCTTTAATTTTCAAATTTTTCAAAGCTTTGTTAATTCCCAAGTCTGCAGTTGGTAAAATATCAGGCCTTGCTAGACTAAACATTAAAAACATTTCAGCTGTCCATCTACCAATTCCCTTTACCTGTACAAGTTGCTCGATAACTTCATTATCTTCCAATTTGTTCAAATTTTTAATTTTTAATTTTAAATTTTCAACTTGAGTAGCGAGGTCCTTAACATAACTTACTTTTTGCCAAGATAATCCACATTCTCTAAGTTTTAAATCGTCAGTTTTTAATATTTTGGCAGATGTTATCTTTACCAAAAGTTTTTTAACTCTACCAAAAATTGTTAGTGCAGCTTTTCCTGATAGTTGTTGTGAACAAATTGCATCCACCAAGTCTTCAAAATATAAAGATTTTTTAGTAGGTTTTATAGTACAACTTCCCCATTTTTTAATAAGTGGGCCTATATATTCGTCTTTACTTAAAAATTCCTCAGCTTCTTGCCACATTATTCAATTTCTAATATTTCAATACCATTAACGATATTTCCAACTTGTTTATTTATTATATCTTTCCCAATTACAGAATTTGCAGAAACCAATCTAACACCACTAATTAAAATTGTATTTTTAACCAGAAAGAAATCTGTCTTATCAGTTTTGATATAACAAGGAACCTCAGTAAAACTGACTATCTTGTTAATTTCAGAACTTTTCAGTTCAAAAAGTAGTTTTTCTACATTTTTAAGTCTTTCCTCTGCAATATCCATAGCTCCCTGAGAATGGAACCTGTCACCTGCCTGAGAATGGGAGGTTAAGGCAGTTTTGGCAATTTCTTGAGCAGATTCTTTTGCCATTTGATATGATTTTTCAACCTTTTTGTACTCTTCTTCAACAATCTTTAATAATTCATTTAACTTTGCACGCATGTTGAAATGATACATTGAAAATTAAAAATTGTAAATTGAAAATTGAAGCGAAGCG
>AMFJ01034756.1_pt1 | contig 38337 bp, 36 predicted proteins | sample 427208 | NCBI WGS metagenome assembly AMFJ01 (sample SAMN02954298, study PRJNA114691) | groundwater metagenome | biome: aquatic; feature: subsurface aquifer; material: sediment; isolation source: subsurface aquifer sediment | place: USA: Rifle, CO | collected 2008-08 | reverse complement strand
GTAAGTAACAGTGGAAAAGAAAATAATGAATATCACAAAGATATATTTGAAGCAGTAAAAGAGCAAATCAGTAAGTGTAAGAGTGATTTGGAAAATGATGTTTTTGAAATATATGATACATACCATTCACTGGAAGAAAATTTTGAAAAATTATATGATTGGTGTCCATATTTGCAGATACTACCCGTGATAGGAGCGGATTTGAATATTTATCCCTGTCAAGATAAAGCATATAACATTGATGAAGGATTAATCGGTACCATTAAAGACAAAAGGTTTAAAGATTTCTGGTTTGAGGATAAGGGCAGATTCTTTAAAATAAATCCATCTCTCATTTGTAATCATCATTGCGTTGCAAATAACAAAAATAAACAGATTTTAGACTATCTAGATGTAAATAAAAATCATTTGGAATTTGTGTGAAAATAATTCTCGAGTTGTTCCAGCGGCGGGACAACTTTCTTATTCACTCAGGCTTTATTAACAGTGTTTATAAAATTTACTTTAATATATCCGTTTTAAATAATTTATTAATTATAATAGAGGGCGGCATATGAAAATATTGGCAATCGGAGCGCATTTTGACGATGTGGAATTAGGATGTGGGGGGACCCTTTTAAAGCATCGCGATGCAGGAGATCAAATATATATCTTAGTTGTATCTCATTCAGGTTACAGAAGCCAGACTTTAAGATTTTCAAGACTTAAGAAAGTTGCAAAACAGGAGGGGATCAAAAGTGCGAAAATTCTGGGAGCAAAACTGTTTTGTTGCAACAAAACCCCAACTATAATAATTCCTACAGAGAAATTAGTTTTAGACTTGGAATTAATTGTAAATAAAATCCAGCCTGATAGAGTTTACACCCATTCTGCATATGATTGTCATGCTGATCACGCTGCTATAGGATTTACTTCATTAAGAGCATGCCGAAAATGCCCTGAAATTTTTACTTACAGAAGTAATTGGTATATAATTAATGGTGCGAACGGGGAAATTGATGACAATTATTATGTAAATATTAGCGAGTATATTGAACAAAAAGAAAGATTAATGAGAATTTTTGAATCTGAAATGAAGAAAGTTAATTATACCTGGATTGATTTTGTAAAAGCTCAAAATAAAGCATCAGGCGCAAAAGTTGGAGTAGATTTTGCTGAAACTTTTAGATGTATAAAAATGTTTTGGAAATAAAAAATGAAAATTGCAATTCATCAACCTGAATTTCTTCCTTGGACAGGATTCTTTCATAAAATGTATATTTCTGATTTGTATGTAGTTTTGGACCATGTACAGTTTAAAAAAAGATATTTTGAAAATAGAAATAGAATAATTTCTCCTAATGGTGAGATTTCATACGTTGGGATACCAGTTATTACTAAAGGAAAATTTAATCAAAATATTTGTGATGTAGAAATTGATTCAACACAAACAAGATGGAGAGAAAAAATACTAAATAAAATTTCACATTACTATCGTAGAGCAGTTTATTTTGAAATGTATTTTGATGAATTAGCATCAATTATCAAACATGAATATAAATATTTAATTGAATTTAATATGGAACTAATTCAATTTTTTAGAAAACATTTTGAAATTAATTGTTCCATGATAAAATCATCAGCATTACCGGTTAGAGATTATAAATCTTCAGAATTAATTTTACAGCTTTGTAGTATTAATAAAGCCGATGTATATTTATGCGGAAATTCAGGACAGGATTATTTACAAACAGAAGAATTTAATAAGCACAAAATTAAGATTGAGTGGCTTAATTATCAACCGATAATTTATAAACAACAATGTGAAACTTTTGTTCCAAATCTTTCATCTCTAGATTTACTTTTAAATCATGGGAAAGATAGTTTTAAATTTATTATGAATGCTAACAAAGAAAAGGGGGGGATTGCTTGTACATTTTAGGATTAAATGATTCAAATTCTGCAGCAGCGCTTGTTTATAATGGAAAATTAATTGCTGCAGCAAGAGAGGAACGGTTTGATAGGATTAAATTTTCTGATTCATATCCCACCAGAGCAGTTGAATATTGTTTATCTGAAGCAAAGGTTAATCTGAAAGATATTGATCATATTGTTTTTGCCTGGAATCCCGGTCATGAAATTGAACCTCAATATTCTGCTGCTGCAGTACGTAATCATAAACATTTTCTTCATTATATTCCCAATAATCTTTTAAGGCATATAAAAGGAGATAAATCAAATAAGAAAATAAAATCAATAACTCAGAATATTGAATTTATTAATGGGAATTTAAATATCAATTTTATACCCCATCATCATTCGCATGCTTCAAGTGCTTTTTTTGTTTCCCCGTATGAAAATGCTGCAATAATGACAATTGATGCATATGGAGATGATATTACACATGAATTTTTTGTTGGGAATTCAAATAAGATAACGTCAATAGGAAAAACCATGTTTCCCCATTCAATGGGACAAGTTTATGCAGCTATTACTCAATATCTTGGGTATCGTGCAAACAGTGATGAATGGAAAGTTATGGGGCTTGCAGCATATGGTGAGTTGGAATATTATAAGAAATTTGAAAAAATTATGCGATTTGACATTGATAAAGGAGAATTGCGTTTTAATCTGGATTATTTTTCTTATTATTTTTGGAATCCACGTCGTTATTCGGATGAATTCATTAAGGAATTTGGACCGGAAAGATATGCTCATGAGGAAATAAATCAACGTCACATTAACATTGCTGCAAGTTTTCAAAAAAGAGTTGAAGATATTATTTTAGATATGTGTATTTATCTTCATAAAAAAACTAAGATGGATACATTATGCTTAGCTGGGGGTGTTTGCATGAATAGCAAAATGAATGGAAGAATTTTATTAGAAAGTCCATTTAAAAAAGTTTGGGTACAGCCTAGTTCTGATGATGCAGGAACATCTCTTGGAGCATGTTTTTATTATTGGCATCAAGTACTTAATAAACAAAGATCATTTATTATGCAGAATGATTACTGGGGGCCTGGTTATTCAGACAAGCAAATTAAAGATGCCTTGGATGATTCCGGTGTAAAATACGAGAATTTAAAATATCCAGAAAAGGAAGCTGCAATTTCCATATCAGAAAAGAAAGTAATTGCCTGGTTTCAAGGCAGGATGGAGTTCGGACAAAGAGCTCTTGGAAATCGTTCAATTCTTGCAGATCCAAGAGAACCTGCAATGAAAGATACAATAAATCGTCTTATTAAGCATCGTGAATGGTATCGTCCATTTGCTCCGGCTGTTTTAGAAGAGTACCAGAAAGAATATTTTTTAAGCAAATTTCCTTCGCATTTTATGCAAATGGTTTATCCAATACAAAACCAGGTAAAATCCGTAATACCTGCTGTAGTTCATAATGATGGAACAGGAAGACTGCAAACTGTAACCAAAAAGAATAATCCTAAATTCTGGAAACTTATTGATGAATTTAGAAAGATTACCGGAGTGCCAATAGTTCTAAATACATCTTTAAATGATAATGATGAGCCTATTGTATGTACCCCAAAAGAAGTCATAAGAACATTTTTTGGTACTGGTCTGCAGGAATTATATATCGGAAGTTATCGTATTTCAAAATAATGGATTTTTATGGGAAGAGGACCAACACAACAATACTATCAAACCCTTAATGAAGATTATGTAAATGGGACTTTGACTTGTTTAAAGCCTGAAACCATAAAAAAAAATGTAAATTTGAATTTTCCAAACATTTTAAATATTGAACCTACTAATGCCTGTAATCTTAAATGTTATTATTGTCCGCGAATGAAAGCTAAAAAGGGTGTAGGTTTTATGAATTGGGAATTATTCAAAAACATAATTGATGAGGCATCTAAATATGAGCAATTAATAATGCTTAATTTTCATAAGGATGGGGAACCATTTTTACATCCAAAAATAATTGATATGATATGTTATGCTAAAGATAAAAATGTCGCTAGAATTATTCACTTAAACACAAATGCCTTGTGTTGGAATGAACGCTTAATTGATGAAATATTAGATTCCGGTTTAGATGACATAACTGTCAGTCTTGATGCAGCAAGAACGGACACGTACATGAAGCATAAAGGAATGAATCTTTTAGATAAGGTGGAAGGGAATGTGAGACTTTTTTTTGAAAGAAGAAATAAACTTGGTTTAAAACATCCTTTTTGTCGCGTTAAAATAATGGAATTTGATAAAATTCAAGATAACGAAATTAAAGAATTTCACGATAAATGGAATAATATCTCTGATGGAGTTCAAGTCACTGGAATCCATAATTGGAGTGGTGCAATAAAGAATTTGAATTCTACCGATGAAAGTTCTAAAACCAGATTTCCTTGTTTAATATTATGGTATTCACTTGTTGTAAACTGGAATGGAGAAGTAACGGTTTGTTCTGTAGATTGGGATACTGAAATTAAGATAGGTAATGTAAATAATCAAAGTTTACATAAAATATGGAATTCTGATGAATTAAAACTAGTTCGAGGGTATCACATAAAAAAAGATTTCAATCACTATCCCATTTGCAAGGATTGTGTGGTATGGGTTTCTATAGGAGATATGACTGAATGGTTAAAAGAAAATAATCAATTTTATATATAATGAAAAAAAATAAATATTCTAAATCTGAAAAGATGTGGGAGCTAGCTCAGTCTAAGATTTTAAATGGTGTGATGACATTGTCTAAATCGCCTTTACATATTGCACCAAATACTTGTCCAATATATATAAAAAAAGCTAAAGGAGCTTATTTTTGGGACGTAGATGGAAACCGTTATATTGACTATCCTTTGGCCCTTGGACCGGTTATTTTAGGGCATGCATATAGCGAAGTTGATACAAAAGTAAAAAAACAGATAAGTAAAGGTATTCTTTATAGTCTTTCGAGTTATTTAGAAATTGAACTTGCAGAGCGATTGATTGAGATTATTCCTTCTGCTGAAAAAGTAAAATTACTTAAAACAGGTTCTGATGCAATGTCAGCCGCTGTTAGGATTGCTAAGGCATTTACTGGAAGAGAGAAAGTTGCTGTTTGTGGATACCATGGATGGCATGATTGGACAATAGTTCGTTCTACAAGAAACTCTGGAATTCCGGCAGATTTGAAAAAACTGATTTATGAATTTCAATATAATGATCTTAATTCACTTAAGAAAATATTTGATGAAAATCCCGGACAAATTGCTGCGGTAATACTAGAACCTGTTGGAATGACAGCACCGGTTGACAATTTTCTTCAAAATATTTCAAAACTTGCTAATGAAAATGAAGCATTGATGATTTTTGATGAAATCATAACTGGTTTTAGACTAAGTCTTGGAGGGGCTCAAAAATATTTTTCAGTTACACCTGATATAAGTGCATTTGGAAAAGCAATGGCAAATGGCTATCCTATTTCAGCAGTTGTAGGAAAAAAAGAAATATTTGATGCCGTTGAAAATAAAGTTTTTATTTCTTCCACTTATGCTGGAGACCTTATTTCTATATCTGCGGCAATAGCTACCCTCAAAATTTTAGAAGAGAAAAAAGTAAATGATTATATATTAAAACTTGGGGAACAATTGAAAAATGGATTGAATAGTCATATTCAAAAATACAAAATCAACGCCACCTGTGAAGGCTTACCTCATAAGACATTTCTTGTTTTTAAAGAAAACAAAGGAATATCAGGAAAGATAATAGAAACAATTTTTAGACAAGAATCATTTTTAAGAGGGATGTTTCTTGGTTATGGACATTTCATGAGCTATTCACATAAAGAATCTGATATAATTACCACATTAAAAAAAGCAGAAGAAATTTTTGACAAGATTTCCCGGCATTTAAACAATGGAGACATATTGAAAATTTTAAAAGGGCCTATTGCTACAGATGTATTTAAAAGATATTAAACCTCTTGTAGGAATTTTTGTTCAAGCCAGATTAAATTCAACTCGTTTTCCTGGTAAAATAATGAAGAAACTTTATAACAATACTACTGTATTGGATTTCTTATTAAAACGATTATCGTTGTGTAAAAGAAATGATAAGTTAGTAATAGCAACAACAGATAATCCAAAAGATGATTTACTGGTTAAATGGCTACACAAGAATAATTATAAATATTTTCGAGGAAGTGAAAGTAATTGTTTAAAACGATTTTATGATGCTGCAATTTTATTCAATATAGATTTTATAGTGAGAATAACTTCTGATTGTCCTCTAGTTCCTCCGGATTTAGTTGATAGTATGATACAATATTACATAAAAAACTTTCATTATATTGATTATTTAAGTAATCGTCAGTTTACAAATTATCCCGAAGGAGTGGATATAGAAATTTTCAAGACTTCAATGCTTGCAGAAGCATTAAAAAATAATACCGTTAAAAATGAAGAAGAACATATTAATTATTATTTTTTAAATCGTCCTGAGAAATATCGTCTTAGATATTTTATGCATAAATTTGATAAAGATTATTCTCGATTTAAGTTATCAATTGATACTCCCAGCGATTTAAAAGATATAAGAAATATTTTTCGGAGTAAGAAACTTGCTTTGAATTTTTCTACCAATGATCTTTTAAAAGTGTTAGACTAATTTAACGGGGGAAAATAAAATGGATAAAGAAATGAAGATAAATCATCACCAATTTTCATTGGATTCATTTGAGAGAGAGCGGCTTTGGGAAGAACGTAGAAGAAATTTCAAAGATTACTGTGTTAATCGATATCAATGGTTTAATTATCCCAAATGGCAATATATAGCTGAATTTCCATTACATGTTGATTTTGAGGCCAGTTTCAGATGTAATTTAAATTGCCCGATGTGTTTCAGACCTCATATTGATAAAAAGAATTATGGGGATATGGATTTTAATCTTTTCAAAAAAGGGATAGATGAATGTGTAGAAAATGATCTTTATTCAATCAGACTCAGTTGGAGGGGTGAATCATTATTAAATCCTAATATTGTTAAAATGGTGGAATATGCCAAAAAAAAAGGCATTAAAGAAATTTCTTTTATATCAAATGGCAGGTTGCTTGAAGGCGATATAACAAATGGATTAATTGAAGCCGGACTTGATTATCTGACTATATCTATTGACGGACTTGAAAATGATTACAATAGACTTCGTTATCCTATGACATTTGTTGAAATTACCGAAAAACTGCAGAAATTTTATGATTTAAAAAATAAAATAGGAAATGGTTTCCCCCTTTTAAAAGTACAGGCTATATGGAGCTATATTAAGGAAAATCCACAATTATTTTATAATCATTTCAAAAAAATTACCGACAAAATTAATTTTGATCCTGAAAATGATTATTCAATTAGAGAAGTTCCGCAGGAAAGTGATTTTATATGCCAGTATCCTTGGCAAAGGATAACAATAACATGGAATGGAGAGGTTCCTTTGTGCATTTCCGATTGGAATATTTATACAACAATTGGGAACTTAAAAAATCAGACAATTAAAGAAATTTGGCATGGGAAAGAAATGAATGCTTATAGGAAAAAGCAAATATTATCACAAAGATTAACAATCCCATGCTGTAAAAGATGCCATAGGCCTACAATTGAGCAATTGGGGGATAAACCTGAAGGAAAAACATGAATTTGAAATTTAAAATTAAACATTATGAATGAAACAGCACTAAATTTAATCAAGGATGTTATTTTATTCTTAAAGAAGAATAATTATGAAAAAATTAAAAGATTCCCATTAAGAAGATATCCTTTCTCCAACAAAATATTATTTAATGAATTAAATAATATTTCAAAATTTATCACAAACAAGGAAAATATTTTTTCTGTAACATTCAAACCTGAATTATACACAAATTGTTATAATAAGAAAATTATTGAATTAAGAGATTTATTTTTTTTAAACAAATTTCTGCCATTAGATAAATGGAATAAATATTTTAAGGAAGAGATTATTATAAAATGGTTAGACAATAATTTGTTTTATGAAAAAGAAAAAATGTATCGGTTTTCTTTTAGAATTATTCCGTTTAGAAATAAGTATTTTATAACTTCATGTTTTGATAGGAATTTAAAAGATTTCACATTCTTGAGTTTTGATTCATTTTATTTTTCAACATTTTTATCTAACAGATTAAGTAAAATAAAAAAAGTCAAAAATGCGCTGGATATTTGCTGTGGGGTAGGTATGCCCAGTATAGTGCTTTCAGAATTGTGTGAAAATATTTTAGGAATAGATATTAATCCAAATGCTATTGATTATGCCAAGGCAAATTCAGTAATAAATCAAATAATAAATTGTAGATATATAACAAGTTCGTTAGATGAATCTCTAAATACAAAATTTAATCTTATTGTATCTAATCCTCCGTTTATTCATACGGACAACAGGAATGAAAGGATTGATTCTGATGGAGGGAGCCCATACGGATTAGGTAAAACCCTCAATATTATAAATAAATATATTCCGTTATTAAGTAAAGATGGTTTATTATTTATACTTAGCAGAAGTCCTATTCTGCAAAAATATGGGGATTGGTTTTTTAAATATTTGAGCAATGAAATAAAAGACGGATTAGCATTTAAGTACTATCATATTTCTGACTCATTTTATCCTTTAGAAAAGTTTGAGAAAGTCGAAAATATAATAGGATATAGAAATGTAATAGTGGAAATATATCCCGGGAATAAACATGAATACATTCCTATGAGTTTTTTCCACAGGAAAAGTAATTTATTTTAATTCATAAGAGGGTATAGTTTTGAAGCAAATTAAAATTGGAAAAAAAATAATTGGTGATGGATATCCGACTTATATTATAGCCGAAATAGGTATTAATCATAATGGAGATGTTTCTTTAGCAAAAGAAATGGTGCTTGCTGCTTGGGAGTCAGGGGCGGATGCAGTAAAAATACAAACATTTGTGACAAAAGATTTTTTACATCCAAAACACCCCTCCTATAACTATGATATTAATGCTGAAATATCTCATGCAAAAGAACAGGAAATATGGGATTTTGCAAAAAATAAAAATATTAATCTTTTCTCAACTCCTGAAGAATTTAAAAGTTTAAAATTCATAAAAAAACAAAAACCCAAATTAATCAAAATAGCGGCTATGGATTTCAACTATAAAGAATTGGTACAAAAAGCGGCATTATCAGGAAAACCCATAATATTATCTTCCGGTATGAGTACGATGAAAGAGGTGAAAAATACGATTAGATGGGTAAAAGAAGTGGGGAATGACAGGTATATTGTCTTACATTGTGTTTCATGTTATCCCACTAAACCTTCGGCGTGTAATTTAAACGCGATTAAAACAATGAAACAAGCCTTAGATTGTCCGGTAGGCTTTTCGGATCATTCAATAGGTATTCACATACCGCTTGCAGCGATTGTTTTGGGTGCAAATGTAATTGAAAAACATTTTACTATTGAAAAAAAACTTCCAGGTCCAGATCAAAAATGTTCAATGAATCCAAAAGAGCTTAGAGAACTGGTTCAATGTGCTCGAGACATAGAAAGTTCGCTTGGGAATGGGAGAAAGGAGCCTTCAGATGAAGAAAAAGCTCCAAGGCTTTACAAGCGAAGAGGTATCTATTCTTCAAAAAATCTTAAAAAAGGAACCATCCTGAAAAGAAAACACGTTATATTTTTAGCTCCTTCCAATGAAAAAAGTAGTGTTTCATTTTGGGAACTGTTTGAAGGAAAACAATTGATACATGATATTTCTAGAAATATGTTAATAGGTAAGAATGATTTAAAATGAAAAAAACAATTATATTCAGGGTTGATTGCGGAAAAGTATGGGGGATATCAATGGGACATATTCTTCGTGCATTTACGTTAGCAAGAGAACTTAAAAAAAAATATAATATAGTTTTTGTTTCAAAGAATTATCCGGATGCCATATCGTTTATCAAAACCCATTATAAAAACGTAATTGCAATACCACAAGAAGATGATTCAGATAAAACCTTGATTAAAATTTCAAATCAATTCAAACCCAAGATAGTGATTTTTGATTTAAATAAAACTCCATACATGGAATTTTTTGATTATTCCCAAAAAGCTAAAATTAAAACTGTAGTTTTTGATATAGACGGAAAAATAAATGGCGATCCTGATATAATAATTAATGATTGGGATATTAATAAAACTATAAATTATTATAAACAGCGTGAAAATACTAAAATCCTTAGAGGCACAAAGTATTTTATCCTCGCAGATAAAATTCGAAGAAAACCTTTAAAACAGAAAGTTAAGAATATTCTTATAACCATGGGTGGTTCTGACCCTTCTGGACTCACAATAAAAATCGTCTCATCACTGGCAAAGTATTTGAAAGATTATAAAGTATCAGTTGTTTTAGGCCCTCTTTTTAAAAACAGAAATAATGTAATTAATGCAGTTAAAAATTATGATTTTATGGAAATCTTAAATTCACCAAACAATTTTCTAAAAACTATTAATAAATATGATATTATTATTTGTGCTGGAGGAAGAACTTTACTTGAATGCGCTTATCTTGGAAAACCTGTAATTGCAGTTGCTTCAATAGATCATGAAAAAATAGTGATTGATGAAATCACAAAAATTACTAATTCGATCAATGTTGGAAAATGGCATTCTGGAAAAAGCACTCAAATTATTTTGAAAGGCATTGACGATTTCGCATGCAACAAGTCATACCGTGATGAAATTTACAAAAATTCAAAAAAACTTATTGATGGAAAGGCTATTGATAGAATGATTAGAATAATAAACAAATCATCATTCAATTAATCTTATTGGAGAATTTATGCTAGAGAATGTGGAAGCCATAAAGTTAAGAATAAAGACTTTAAAAGATAAATATTGTTTCAAAATTTATAAGACATTTCATATTCCTGAATTTTTAGACCCAAAAGGAATTACTTTAGATAATAATAAAAATATTTTTATTTCAGATGCATTAGGTAATAAGGTATTCCGAATTTCATTTGAAGGTTTAATACTTTCTGAATTCAGTAAAGCTAATTATACCATACCTTTTATGAATATAGTTTTTTCAAATCTAACCGGTGTGCTTATAAGTTATTTCGATAAAGGTGGCATCGGTATTATAACTGATGATTCAATTGAAGATTGGATTAAAATTAATGAAAGATGTGCAGGCATGTGTTTGTCTCCGGATGGGAGTTTATATGTGTGTTTTTCCTTAGATAATAAAATTTTAAAAATAAGAAATAAAAAAATAGAAACAATAATTGATTATGGTCACCAAAATATATTTTCAACAGTAATCGGAGTAATTGGAAATGAAATTGGATTGTCTGTGAATAATACTGGGGAAATATTTAAAATTAACGATAATGGAAATTTAACTTTTTTTTCAAAATGTAACGATTTTCCTTTTTCCTCATTTAAAACTTTTGAAGATAAAGTTTATATATTATCTGCAAGGAAGTTTATTTTTTGTTATAATTTAAATGGAAAATTAAATTGGCAAATAGAACTAGAAAAAATTGGTATAGTCGCTCCAAAAGACTTTGATGTACAAAGAATTGATGGTGAACCTGCAATGGTATTACTCGAACATACTAAAAATCTAATTCATTTCATTAAACTAGCAACTAAATAGAATGCAAAAACAAGGGTCATTTAATTTGTATAGTGATGTTGTTAATTTTCTTGTAAAAATTGAACAAGAGTTTGACGTTAATTCATTAATATATAGGGATTTGTTAGTATGGCCAATTATTAGGAATCATCTTTGGTTTTTCAACAATGTTTATCAACCGGTTGCCGTTAATAGGTCTTCATGTACAATATTAAAAGATGAAATTACAGAGAATTACTATTTTCCGACAAATGTTCCTCAGATTACAAAAAAAAATAATTTTTTTCTTACTAAATGGAAAAAGTTAAAAAATTTTAACCACAATAGAATAATTTTAAAAAATGAAAATGATAGATTAATGCGTCATTATTCAATCTTAAAAGAAAAAGGACCAAAAGATATTCTTTTTTTTACATGCCCAATTTATTTGCAAAATATTCTTCAAGGCAAACATTTTGATATGTTTTTTGATCCACTATGTGAAAAAATTAATAATAAAAATTCATTTTTAAAAATTGGTATTGGAAATAGTGTATTCAAACCTAAAGATGTATTTCATGAAACCCCAATGTTTTTTGGATTGCCATATTCAACAATTCACACAATTGTTAATTCTAAAAAGGATAATGAAGTTATTAAGAATTATGATAGCCTTATTAAATACATTGCAACTATTAAAAGTAGTTTTGTTTTACAAAAAGAAACAATAATCCAAACAATAAGGAGGTTATTGGTAAAAGAAAAAATATTTGATAAAATGCTTTCAATATTAAATCCAAAAATTATCTTTATTATTGAATACGGTAATGATGATTTTTTGCCGCTTATTCGTGCAAGCAGAAAAAGAAACATTCTTTCGGTTGATATTGAACATGGTTTTATGAATGAATCTTATGGGCCTTATACACATTGGACAAATATTCCCAAAGATGGATATGATTTATTGCCAAATTTCATATGGAGTTGGAATCAGAAGTGTAAAGTTCGTATTCAACAACATAGAAATAATAATTTTCATAAAGTCATTTGTGGCGGACACCCCTATCTCACAAAATATTTTACTAATCCAGAACATTTTGCGATCAAAAAGAGTTGTATTCTTCCTAAAGTCTTAAAGTATTTTAGAAAAATAATTTTGGTTGACATCAATACGACTTTAATAGTTTTACCAAGAATCTTAATAGACGCCATGAAAGAGTCTCAAAATGATTGGTTCTGGCTTGTTCGGATTCATCCAATGATAAAAAGTCAAGTTGAACAAATTGAATCTATTTTAGATTTTGAACAAATTGATAATTATGAGGTTAAATTATCTACTGAATTGCCAATCTATTCATTGTTAAATATGGTGCATGTTTTTATAACTCCTGGTTCAACTATAAGTGTAGAAGCTTTGTCATTTGGAATTAAAACATTATTATTTGGCAAATTAGGAGAAGAAATTTATTCGGATTTTATTGAAAAAGGTATTTTTATCAAAGTAGAATCAAAAGATCAGATTCTTAATGAAATAAAAAATGATAATTATCCAGATCTACAGAACGTTAAGCTTAATTTATTATTAACTGATGATAACGAACAGTGTAAAACATTAAATCAATTATTAAATTTAGCAGGGATAAAAAATTAAAATGAATTGTAAAAAATTATACAGTCAAGAAACAATAGACAAATTTTTAATTTGTCCTGATTGTAAAAAAGAAAATTCTATCCAAATTATTGATTCATTATATAAGTGTAAATTTTGTAGTTTTGAAGGAATATCAAAATTTGATATTCCTGTTCTTATAAGAAAATCTGACTATAGTATATATTGCCAATCATTTTTAGGTACTAAGTATGAAGCACCTCAGAATCCCTATAAAGGATGGAGGTGGAATCGTTTTCGTGAAATAGCAGGTGCTGAATTATTACATTTTTTTAATGTTGTTTATTTTATGACAAAATTTGGAGTACGAAAGATTTTAAACAAATATTGTTATGAGAGCCTCAATAGTTATTGTGATGAAGTCGAAAAAGCATTATTTTATGGATGGAAAAATTATTTTAATTTAATTCTTAAATCGAGTGAGTGTTACGCATTTAATAGAATGTTAAAATACATAAATGATATATCTATAGAAATTGGATGTTCAAATAATAAAACAACTAATATGATCTTTAAGGGCAATAAAATATTAAACTTTGGTTGTGAATATTTCATAAATACTTTTTTAACTGGAAAGGATTTAAACAATGAATTATTTAATACAACTGAAAGATATCTGGGATTAAGTATAAATTCAGTACCTTTTAGGTCAGAATCAGTTAATTCTGTTGTTCTGGTTCATATTGTTGATCATATACCAGATCTTCAAATTTGGTTTAAGGAAATACATCGAATTTTACAAAAAAATGGACACATTGTTTTTACTACATATTCAAAGTATGTTTTTGATAACATGATTTCTGTTAAACTAATTGGGAAAATATCAAAAAAATTAGCAAATTTGTACAAGGAAAAAATATCTTCAAAGGTTACTCCGCGTGGTGGTATCCCACTTAAAAGCAAAAACAATTTTTATTGCACGGGGCAGAATTTGTTTTCATTGGCCGAATGGAAACAAATTGCAAATGAGCATGGTTTCGAAGTTGAGGATCATTATTATTTTGGAAAATATTTTAGCCATTTTATGGATATTGAATATAGAGGTTATTATAATTCTGCTCTTTTTAATCACCTTCTTTATTCATGCATCTCGGAAATGATACTTGATGAGAAAAAACATCCGATTAAGGAAGAGGATGCAACGAATTTAATTTTAGTACTTAAAAAGATTTAAGTAAAATATGATTACAATTCTTGACTATGATATGGGAAACATCTCATCCATTCAAAACATGATTAATTACCTTGGATATGATTCCGTTCTTTCATCCCGAAAAGAAGATCTTATTAAAGCCGAAAAAATTATTTTACCCGGAGTAGGTGCCTTTAATGAAGGAATGTATCAGCTGAAAAAACTAGGGCTGATTGAAATTTTAAATGAACGTGTTTTGATTGACAGAATCCCTATTTTGGGGATTTGTTTAGGAATACAGCTTTTTACCAGAAAAAGTGAGGAAGGAAATGAAAAAGGCCTTGGGTGGATTGATTCTGAAACCAAAAAATTTTGTAATATGGGAGCATTAAAAATTCCACATATGGGTTGGAACTCTGTTTTTAAAAATAAAGATAATAAATTGATTGAAGGATTGGATGAAAAAGCAAGATTTTATTTTGTGCATTCATATCATGTAGTATGCAATGATAACGAGGATGTTTTATTGACAACATGTTATGGAAAAAAGTTTGTTTCAGCCATCCAAAAAGATAATATTTACGGTACTCAATTTCACCCTGAAAAAAGTCATAAATTCGGAATGACTATATTGAAAAACTTTTGTGAACTTAATTAAATGATTATTTCAAGATTAATTCCGGTTCTTCTTTTGAAAGGCAGGGGGTTAGTAAAAACTCTTCAATTTAACGATCCAAAATATTTGGGTGATCCTATGAATATTGTAAAAATATTTAACGTTAAGGAAGTTGATGAATTAATATTTTTAGATATTTCAGCAACAAAAGAAAAAAGGTCTCCGGATATAGATTATATAAAAAAAATTGCGGCGGAATGTTTTATGCCTTTTACTTATGGTGGTGGCATAACAAATATTTTCGAAATAAAAGAAATTTTCAAAGCAGGTGCTGAAAAAGTCGCAATAAACACCGCACTTAAAGATAATGTTGCTTTGCTTAGCAATGCGGCAAAGAAATTTGGAAACCAGAGTATTGTCGCTTCAATTGATGTAAAAAAAGATAAATCCGGGTATGAAGTTTTTGTGAATGGCGGCAGAATAAAAATTAACCGGAGTCTTGTGGATTTCGTCAGACTTGTAGAAAAAAATGGAGCCGGAGAAATTCTTCTGAATTCGATAGACAATGATGGTATGATGCAGGGTTACGATATTGAACTCATAAGACAAGTAACTTCCATTGCGAATATACCTGTTATTGCAACAGGTGGAGCAGGCTCAATTCAAAATTTTGAAGATGCAATTCACATGGGTAATGCAAATGCCGTTGGTGCCGGAAGTTTTTTTGTTTTCTGCGGTTCAAGAGATTCAATGCTCATAACTTATCCCGAAAGAAGCGAAGTGGACAAAATTTTTTTTAAAAAAGGAATTTAATAATGGAAAGAGAATATAGAATTTGTTCCAAATGTGTTATGGACACTACTGATCCGAAAATAACTTTTGATGAAAACGGAGTTTGCACCCATTGCAGAAGGTTTGACAAGCATTATAAACAATTAATGGATAGTATTGGAGACAAGCAGGTAGCGTTTGATAAAATAATAAAAAACGTTACAGAAGAAGGAAAAGATAAAAAATACGATGCAATATTAGGAGTCAGTGGAGGCGTTGATAGCTCCTATTTGGCTTATTATTTGAGCACTTTAAAATTACGCATTTTATGTGTTCATGTTGATTGTGGATGGAATTCAGAATTGGCTCAGAAAAATATCGAGCATATTGTGAAAAAATGTGGACATGATCTATATACTCACATCTTAGACTGGGAGGAATTTAAAGATATTCAAAAAGCCTTTATCAAATCCTCTGTGGTTGATTTGGAAATTCCAACTGATCATTCTGTTTTTTCCGTACTTTATAAAATTGCGGATTTGAAAGATATAAAATATATTATGTTTGCAACAAATAGTGTAAGTGAGTTTACAATGCCATTTTCATGGAATTATCCAAAATTTGACGCATTGAATATTTTGGCAATTCATAATAAATTCGGAAGTATGAAAATGGATACATATCCTTTACTTGATCCCAATAAGTTATATTATTATCAGCATATTAAAAAAATTCAGTTTCTATATTTGTTAAATTATATGTATTATAATTTAAATGAAGCAAAGAAACTGTTAGTTGAAAAATTAGGCTGGAGAGACTATGGGGGAAAACATTATGAATCAATTTATACCAGGTTTTATCAAGGATATATACTTCCTAAAAAATATAACATCGATAAGCGAAGGGCTCATTTATCTAATTTAATTCAATCAAAGCAGATTACCCGTGAAGAAGGTTTAAGCTTATTGAAAGAAAATTACTATAGTGAAAAAATGCAGAAAGAAGATAAAAAGTACGTACTGAAAAAACTTGGATATAGTGAAGAAGAGTTTCAGGAAATAATGAATGAAAAACCAAAGTCACACTTTGATTATCCATGTGGCTTGTTACCGAGGGTATAGTTATGATCAATATGGCTCAAATTGGTGTAGGGTATTGGGGACCGAATTTACTGAGAAATCTTGTTTCCAATACCCGTTGCGAAGTCGTAAAAGTGGCCGAAATTTCTGAAGAAAGAAGGAAATTTGTACAATCTAATTTTCCGAAAATTTCTGTTACTGAATCTGCTGATGACATAATTAATGATTCGAATATTGATGCTGTAATTATTGCAACACCTGCCTTAACTCATTTTGATTTGGCAATGAGAGCTTTGAATGCAGGTAAGCATATTTTAGTTGAAAAACCTATGGCAACAACCCCTGAAGAAATGGATAGGATTATTGAATTATCTGAACATAAAAAATTAGTTGCGATGGCGGGACATACTTTTTTATTCAATGGGGCGGTCAGATATTTAAAAAAATTGATAGATTCCGGTGAATTGGGAGAAATTAGATATATTTATTCTCAAAGGCTTAATCTGGGAAGAATCCGTTCGGATGTGGATGCTTTATGGAATTTTGCGCCGCACGACATAAGTATTGTTCAATATCTTTTGAATGATATTATGCCTGTTGCGGTCAACCGGCAGGGAATGGATTATGTACAAGAGGGAATTGAAGATGTGGTTTTTCTTAATGTTTTTTACCCCGGAAAAATAATGGCAAACATTCATGTTAGTTGGTTGGATCCCAGTAAAATAAGGAAAATTACGCTTGTCGGGTCCAAAAAAATGGTTGTTTATGATGATGTGGATGAAAATAAAATAACTTTATATGACAAAGGAATAGATCGGATCGCTGTTCTCGGAAAGCATATGGATTATGATCACGCAGATTTTTATAAATTCAATTACCGTTCCGGAGATATTGTTATTCCCCAAATTACTTTAAAAGAACCTTTGAAAGAAGAGATTGAACATTTTCTGGATTGTATTGAAAAAGGTATTTCCTGCATAAGCGGGGCTTTGCATGCAAAACAGGTTATAAGAATCTTAGCTAACAAATTAGAAGGATGAATGTCATGACTAACAAACCAAATATCAAGGAAGTTGCAATACGGGATGTGGATTTTGGTGAAAATGTTACAGTGATTAATCCTGCAAATATTTACGAATGCAAAATCGGTGACGGTTGTTTTATTGGCCCTTTTACTGAGATTCAAAAAGATGTGATTATAGGGAAAAATACGAAAATACAATCACATGCATTTATATGTGAGCTTGTATCAATTGGAGATAACTGTTTTATTTCACATGGGGTAATGTTTATTAATGATCTGTTTAAAACCGGAAAAACTGCACAGCGTAATAAAGCTTTATGGAAAAGTACATCAATTGGGAATCATGTTCTGATAGGGACTAATGCAACAATTCTGGCTGTAAGGATTGTTGACAATGTGGTAATCGGTGCAGGTTCGGTGGTGACTAAAGATATAACAAAACCCGGGATCTATGCCGGCAATCCATGTAAATTTATAAGGGAGATAATATTATGAATTTGGAAGTCCCTTTCTGTGACCTTAAAAGGCAGTATAGACGCATCAAAACTGAAATCGACAACGCCATATTTTCTGTTATCGAAGAAACCGCGTTTGTTAGAGGAAAATATGTTTCTGAATTTGAGGTAGGATTTAAGAAAAAAACGGGGGCGAAAAATTGTATCAGTTGCGGAAATGGTACGGATGCAATTTATATTGTTCTCAAATCACTTGGAGTAGGGCCCGGTGATGAAGTAATAACGACTTCATTAAGCTGGATAGCCACTTCGGAAACAATTACGCAAGCGGGGGCAAAACCGGTTTTTGTTGATCTGGATCCTTATTTCTGTCTGGACGTTTCGAAAATAGAAGCAAAAGTAAATTCACGAACAAAAGCTATTATACCTGTGCATCTTTATGGTCAGCCAGCAGAAATGGATAAAATAATGGCAATCTGCAAAAAAAATAATTTGTTTTTGATAGAAGACTGTGCGCAGGCACATTTTTCAAAATACAAAGAAAAAAATGTTGGATTATTGGGAAATGCAGGAACTTTCAGTTTTTATCCCGGAAAGAATCTCGGTGCGTACGGAGATGCCGGTGTAATTATTACCGATGATGATACTTTGGCGGCTAAATGCAGAATGTTTGCAAATCATGGATCAGTGACTAAACATGATCATGAAATTGAAGGGATTAACAGCAGAATGGATGGTATTCAGGCAGCTGTTTTAACCGTGAAATTGCAATATATATTAGAATGGAATGAAAAGAGATTACAAAACGCGTTATTGTACAATAAACTGCTTAAAAATATTATTCAGATAAAGACTCCGGAGATAAGGACTGATTGCACACATATTTTCCATTTATATGTTATAAGATCAGAAAAAAGAAATGAACTGCAAAAATACTTACAGGAAAATAATATCTCAACTGCCATACATTATCCAAAAGCACTGCCGTTTCTAAAGGCATATGGTTATTTAAATAACAAAGAAAAAGATTTTCCAGTTGCGTATAAATATCAAAATGAAATTTTGTCTCTTCCAATGTTTCCAGAATTATCAAGCGAAGAAATTGAATATGTTTGTGAGAAAATTTCCAGTTTTTTTAAATAATAATATTTGTAACGATACATCAATCAAATCACAAAACAAACTAATCATCCCAATCCATGACTAATTACAAAATAATCAAAATTTTTGGTATGCATTATTCGGGAATAGAAGACATTTATCTCAGCAATCCAAATCATAATATTCTTTCCTATGATGATAAAAGAAATTTCTTTCGTGAACTCAAACCATTACATTTCAATAATTTTTCAATATATATGAATGATCTGGGGAACCATTGCGAAGATATTATATTCGATATTAAAGATTTGCAAACAACATGGGCTAAAGAAAATAATGTGAATTATTCTGATATCAACTGGAAGGAAGACATATTAATAAAGCAAATAGAAATTCTTAAACCTGATGTTGTTTATTTTCATGACATCGCTGCAATGTCACATGAGCTGCGTCGTTCATTAAAATCCCTATATCCTTTTATCAAATTAGTAATTGCTTTTAGAGGGTATCCGGGATATTCAAAAAATTTAAAAGATGTTGATTTGATATTGGCATGTACGCCAAGGTTGAAAGCTGAATATGAAAGAGAAAATATAAAAGCATTTCTTTTTTATCATTCCTTTGATGATGAACTGGTGATAACAAATAATATGAATTATAAAAATGAATTTGTATATACGGGTTCAACCGGCTATGACTGGGGCTCCGGACATTTCACACGCTATTGGTATCTAATTGAACTAATTAAAAAAACAAATATAAAACTCTGGGTTAGAGAAAATCAAAAATTAGAAAAAATGTATGAGGATTATAAAAATAAATTTCCAAAGAATTTTCAATATTTAAAGCCAATTACGAAAATGTTTCCCGATCGTTGTCAGGGTCCGGTTTTTGGAAAGGATATGTATGAAGTGTTGCAAAATTCAAAAATATGTTTGAATATTCATACAGATATGGCGATCGATTGCGTTGGAAATATGCGTATGTTTGAGGCAACTGGCGCCGGTACTTGTCTTTTAACCGATACAGGTATTAATATGAAAGATCTTTTTAATGAAAATTCAGAAGTAGTTACTTATTCTTCCGTTGATGAATGTATTGAAAAAATGAATTTCTTATTAAATAATGAAAAAATAAGACAAGAAATTGCTTTAAATGGAAAAAAAAGAACACTTAAAGATCACACACTTAAGGCACGATGTAACCAGTTTGATAATGAAATTCAACTCCTTTTTAAAAAAAAATGATTCCAAACATATACTTAATTTAATGCATAGAAAATTCAATCTTGCATTTTCTTATACTCAAAGACGAAAAAGTAAGTTTGCGGCGAAGCCATTGCCGCCCGCAGGACTAAATTAATATATGATTATTGTTATAGGTGCATCCGGTTTCATTGGAAGTTATATTTATGAAAACCTCAAATCAAAAAAATATAAATTAACAGGAACCTATAATAGCCATTATACTAATGGTTTGGTGAAGTTAAATATCGAAAACGATAATTTAAGAGATGTATTAAAAAATTATAATATTAAGATTGCTGTAATTTGTGCATCTGAATCTTCGATATCAAAAATAGAAAATGAAAAAAATAATTTTCACAATGTTAATGTGAACTCACAAAAACAATTACTTGAATATTTTAAAGAAAAAAATATAAAACCTGTTTTTATCTCTTCAGATAATATATATGATGGCAACGAAGGAGACTATTGCGAAGATGACAAAAGAAATCCTTTAAATATTTATGGTAAACAGAAACTTGAAATTGAGAATTTCATTGTGTCCCATTTTAATAATTTTCTAATTGTAAGATTGAGTAAGGTTTATAGCAGTAAATCAGAAAACAAAAATTTCATTACCGACTGGATAAACTCATTATATTCCGGTAATACTTTAAATCTTGCAACTGATCGAGTAATATCTCCGACACACGTCATTGATATAGCAAATATAATAGAAATCTTAATTAAAAATGATGAAAGTGGTATATATAATATATCTTCATCGGATAATATGTCTTATTTTGACATTGGAAAAAAAATAATCAGCTACTTTGGATTCCCGACAGAGCAGCTTAAAAAAGTTACTCTTTTGTCCATTAAACATGGGGAGCTAATTCCGAAAAATACCAGTTTGAACAGTTTCAAGTTTAAAAATAAATTTCAATATAACTTTATAAGCATTGATGAAACTATTAAAAAATTATCTAAGGAAATGAAAAACAATGAAATTTGATTTGAGAATTAACAAAGGACGTATTCCCGGTCTTGGCAAATTGGTGTACCTAAATTATGAGGAAATATTAGATTTTTTTAAAACCAATACGACCTCTTGGGATAAAAGCATTAAAACAAATTCTAAAAGCCAATTATTAAATATCTTAGAAACTAATTTTTTAAACAAAAAAAGAGATATATATTTTTTCGATGAAATAACCAAATTTTCTGAAATGTCGTATTTGATTCAGAAGGCACCTTATAAGGAACCAATAATAGATCTTTGTTGCGGATATGCATATTGGATAAGCAAAACTTTGAAAAGTATCGACTTGGGAATTGATTTATTTCCCAAGGAGGGTCCTTATGCAAGAACCATCAACGGTTTTGTTGAGAATAAATTTATTGATAATGTTTATAAATCAGTTTTAAAAGCCAATATTACAAAACAACTGCCATTACCTGACAATTTTGCAAACACTGTTTTTTCAATTTGTGCATTTGAGCATATTGATAAATCCAAGCATACTAGTGCATTTAAAGAAATAAATCGAATTCTTAAACCAGGGGGCAGGTTTATTTTTACGGTACAGACAAAATTAACATTAGATAAAATTACTGAAGTATTCAGCACTAAATTCGTAAATTTCATACATGAATCCGGTTTTCAGAACAATGAATTAATGAATTCCAGTTACTGGGTTCGCTTAATTGACAAGTCCGGTTTTGAAATCATTCAAAAAGAAGGGCATATAGCAAATGATTTAATTATTTTATGGGCGACATCAGTTTATCCAATCTGGTATAAATCATGGATTAATAAATTAGGTTTTTCAGATTTGGTCAGAAAGAATAAAAATTTAACTGAAATATTTTTCAGACAAATTTTACCTTCATTATGCATGGAAACAGATTTTAATAAAAGCAGTTTAATAATGTTTGAATGTAAGAAAAAATAACATGAATAAAAACACAATAGAAATTACAAAAGAAGAATATGATCAGCTTAATATACAAATTAAAAAAAATTTGCTCAGATTAAGGCTTTACGAAAAATGGTTGGAAAAACGAAATAATCAAAAAAAAATTTCAACCTATCTATACAAAAATAATTTTGACTGTATCAGTGTTTATGGATTAGGTTCAATAGGTGAAAGAATTCTTGAGGAAGTACTTTCGGATGATGTGAAAGTGGAATATATTATTGATTCCAGATTTGTATTGCAAGGTGGAAAATATGACGGTATTCCTGTTATTAGAATAGATTTATTGGAGAGATTCTCGAAAAAAACGCAATTGGTTATCGTTTCTATCGTTGAAGAATTTGATGAAATTAAAAAAAACATCAATATGTTTATTCCTGATTTAAAAGTCATGTCGGTTTCCGAAATCATTGATAAGATTTAAATTAGATGAGAAACAATAATAATTTAATGGATAGGAATTTTTCTGATGCTGAAAAAAGAAAAGTAGTCTGCAGCGAAGCCGGTAGCGGTCACGCAGTGGCTAATTTAAAGTGCTTAATTGTACGTTCCGGCAGAGAAGCACTTTTATCGGATACTATTGCATTGGTATCTGACAAATATTCCAGTATTGATGTTATTTCCGATAAAACTTTTAACGACAAAAGAATCATCAAAACATATGAAAATTTAATTATCGAACAATATGTGGTATATTCCACGGATGTTTCTTTAAGGCAGGTGAAATATGATGATGTGATTATTCTTTTAGATTTAAAAAGATACTCACCTTTTAGTTACGACAAATTTATCAGATTTGTTAAAAATGATATTAATTATAAGAACATTCTATTTTATGACGGTGTTTGTTTTCAATCATATTTCAAATTCACATGTAAAATTTACTTTAAATCTTTTTCTTTCAGGAGTTCTTTAAAGAAAATTCATTATCATTTAGTTGGATTTATTTTGTTTTTTATATTGTCATTAATTAAGCCCATTAAAAAAATTTGTTTTCTTGTTTTCAACAATGCATCAAGGATCGGTCATTTAGCCGCTAACACTGACGTCTTTTTGCGCAGAAAATCATTATTCCGGGACAATAGCATTTATTTTGGTGTAATTGGAAAAGATGTTATGATAGCCAATAGTCAATTATTAAAAATGATCAAAAGAAAGATTTTCATTGTTAAAAGTGAGTTATTATATGTCATTTTGCATAACTCAATTCTTTTCAGGTCCGAATATTTTAAAGATTTAATGTGTTGCTATTTTAAATCAAGCATCGAATATTATGAATTCGACAATGTAAATTCAAAAATCGAATTTACAAAAGAAGAAGGTGAAAAAGGCGCTCAATTGTTAAAAAAAATGGGCATTGATTCATGGTTTGTTTGTTTTCATGCAAGAGACAGTTTATATTTAAAAAGTACTTTTCCCGATAAAAATTTATCATATCATGATTTTAGAGATTTTGATATTGAAACTATGATTCCTGCTATGGAATATATCTCAAAACAAGGCGGATATGCATTAAGGGTTGGCAGTGTTGTTGAAAAACCGTTAATGGAATATGGCAATCCCCGGATAATTGATTATGCGACTAAATATAGAAGTGATTTTATGGATATTTATCTTGCCTCAAAATGTAAATTTTTTGTTGGATGTAACGCGGGATTGTTTTTAGTTTATAGACTGTTCAATAAGCCAGTCGTTACAGTCAACAATATACCATTTATGCATTTAGGTGTTTCAAAAGATGAATTATGGATTCCGAAAAAATTATGGAATAATGAAAGAAATGAATATCTTTCTTACCGGGAAATTTACTCATCAGATTATGCTCTTTCTTTGCATTCTCATGAATATGAAAATAGAAAATTAGTTCCCGTTAACAATAGTCCAGATGAGATATTGAAAGTGGTGATAGAAATGAATAATAGATGTGACAATAAAATCAATTATTCTGAAAAAGAACAAGAATTACAAAAGACATTTGTTAATATAACCAAATTAAATAAATATTATTATAATTCCCCAACTAGAATAGGCTCGGATTTTTTAAAAGATAATATTGACCTTATACATGAAAAAATTATTAATATACAATCGAGATAATATTATGAAACAAGAAATTATAATTAATAACTTTCAAATAAGTGCTATAACTAAATCCTATGTTATTGCTGAAATTGGCGGCAATCATCAAGGCGATCTTGAAACTGTAAAATTAATGTTTAAAATTGCCAAAGAATGTGGTGCTGATGCAGTGAAACTTCAAAAAAGGTCATCTTATGACTTATATACCCGTGAAATGCTTGATAAACCATATGAAGGTAGAAATAGCTTCGGGAAAACTTATCTTGAGCATCGTGAAGCATTGGAATTTGGATTAGACGAATACAAAGAATTGATACACTACGCTAAAGAAGTCAATATAACATTTTTTGCTACACCTTTTGACTGGCAAAGTGCAGATTTTTTAAAAAATCTTGATATGCCGGTATATAAGATAGGGTCAGGCGACCTTAAAAACACCCCATTTCAGGAATATGTAGCAAAATTTAATAAACCTGTACTCTTAAGTACAGGTGGCGGAACTTTAGAAGATGTAAAACGTGCTTATAATGCGATAATGCCTTTTAATAAGGAATTATGTATTATGCAATGCACATCAACCTATCCGGTTAAACCGTCAATGGTGAATTTGAATGTTTTAAATACTTATAGAAGCGAATTTCCAGATGTTGTTCTTGGTTTTTCTAACCATAGTAAGGATTTAAAAGCTGATTTAATGGCATTTGCAATGGGTGCCAGAATTATTGAAAAGCATTTTACTTTGGATAGCACTCAAAAAGGATCAGACCATATTGCTTCAATAGAACCGAATGAATTAAAAGAGCTTTGTAATTCATTAAATGATGCTTATTTAATGCTTGGTGATGGAATTAAAAAACCATTTGAAGAAGAAGAAAAAGCTTTAATGAAAGTTAATAAGAGGCTGGTTGCTGCGAATAATTTAAAAAAAGGAACTGTCATTACTAATGAGGATATTAGCATTAAATCAGCAAGTTCAGGCCTTTTTCCCTACGAGATCAATCAAATTTTAGGAAAAACAATTATCTCTGACTTAACTAAAGACGAACCATTTAGTCTTATCCAACTAACAAACTAATTAACTATCTAGCTAACTCATGTTTGATATAAATTTTATACAGAAAACAGATTCGATACGAAAAAAAATAATTGATTCGAAAATTAAATTATCTTCTGAATATATTTTCGAAGAATTTGAAAAAAACAGATCAAGAAGGCCGTTTGTTTTTAATGTTGAGACAACAAATGTGTGCAATATGAAATGTATTATGTGTCCTCGAACAAAATTAATGAAACGAAAAATTGAAACAATGGATATGAATCTTTTTAATAATATAATTAAACAAATAAAAATCCATTCAAAGGATGAAATAAGAAAGTTTCAGTCTTATGTAAAAGAAAATTATGGAATTGCAGAATCAGAATGCTCCGAAAACGCTTTTTATTTTAATATGTCATCAACCTATTTGACTTTACATGGATATGGAGAGCCTCTTTTAGATCCACTAATAATTAAACGAATTAAAGCATGTTCAGAAAATAAAATTCCTACATATTTTTCATGTGTGCCGGCAAATATAGATTTAGATAAAATAAATGAACTTATGGAGTCAGGTTTGGGGGTTTTAAAATTTTCTCTGGATTCACTGTCTGATAGTGAACAGAAACGGATAAGAGGCAAAAATAATAATTTTGAAGAAGCTTATAAAAAAATTCTTATGATTTTAAAACTAAAAGAAGAAAAAAATTATCAGACAAAAATTGTAATTACATTAATAAATCTTTCAGAAAATATTGAAAGTAAAACCATGCAGAAAAGATTTATGGAACTTTGGAAAAATAAGGATGTATTTGCATACGTTAAAAGCCAGGATAACAAATGGTTATACCAGGAAGATAAAGATGTTATTGTCAGAAGTCATTATGAAACCGGATATTGCGAATTTCCGTGGTCATCAATGACAATTATGGTGGATGGCACAGTTGTTCCATGTACTCAGGATTATAATATGGAAATGGCTTTAGGTGATGCAAACAAAGAATCCTTAGAGGATATATGGAATAGTAAGAAATATGAAGAGTTTAGGATGAAACATATAACAGGTGAAAAATCCAAAGAACTTAAATGTGTTAGCAGATGTGATATTAAAAAAGTATTTGAAAGAAGAAATTTGATGGCGTCATGAAAGAATCAATTATAACTTTAAGAAACAAGGTGATTTGTTTGATCGGATACAGTGGATTAATCGGTCAGGCAATTTTACAGGGATTGATTGATTCAGGGGCTGTTGTGATTTGCGGTTCCAGAAATCATCCGAAAATCAATATAAAAAAAAGTAAAAGAATATATTTTTATGAAATAGATATTTCTAATGAGAAATCAATTGAGAGTTTCATTGATAAAGCATGCGTAATACACAAGAAAATTGATGTATGGATCAATTGTTCATTACCCAAAATAAAATACTCAAATTATAATTGGGAATATATAAAAATATCAGAAATGCTTGAAGATATTAACGGGCATTTATTGGGATATTTTAATTCATGCAGATATGTTTTGAAACAAATGAAGAAACAAAAATCAGGAAGCATTATCAACTTTGGCTCAATACATGGGGAAGTAATCCCTGATATGTCAATCTATAATAACACCGAAATACAAAAACCTCCTACATATTTCATGAATAAAGCGGGTATTCATATATTGAGTAAATATTTTGCTGAAATAGGTTCGGAATATAATATTCGTGTGAATACCATCTCTCCGGGAGGCATTTTTGATAATCATTCAAAAGTATTTGTAGATAAATATACAAGTAAAGTTCCTTTAAAAAGAATGGGAATGCCAGATGATGTTGTGGGATGTACGCTTTTATTAGCTTCGGATTCATCATCATATATAACAGGTCAGACCTTTTTTATAGATGGGGGATTAACTCTAAGATGAATGGGGCGCAGATTAACGCTGATTTACAGAATTGATTCGTTTACAGATAGAAACTTTTAGAGAATCAAAAGTTAAATAGTATTTTTTGAATTTTTAAAATAATAGCAGAAAAATGAGAAAAAAAATAGTATTCCTTACCGGTACCAGAGCAGATTTTGGTAAATTAAAGCCTTTGATAACTGAAGTTAATTTATCAAAGAAATATGTGCCTCATATTTTCGCGACCGGAATGCATATGCTCGAAAAATATGGTTCTACAGTTCATGAGATTTTCAGACAAGGGTTTTCAAATGTTTATATGTATAATAATTCTTCTTACGCACAAGCAATGGATATTGCATTATCAAATACGATAAATGGATTCAGTAATTATGTCAGAGAATTAAAGCCTGATATGATTATAGTTCACGGGGACCGGGCTGAAGCATTAGCCGGTGCGATTGTGGGTTCTTTTAATAATATTCTGGTGGGTCATATTGAAGGTGGGGAAATTTCCGGTACAATAGATGAATTAATAAGACATTCAATAACAAAACTGGCACATGTACATTTTATATCAAACGATGAAGCTCAAAAACGATTATTATTGATGGGTGAAACTTTGGAGCGAATTTTTAAAATTGGTTCTCCTGAAATTGATATAATGTTGGGTGAAAATCTACCAAAGATTGAAGATGTGAAACAATATTATCAAATTCCATATGATGATTATGGAATATTAATTTATCATCCTGTTACTACTGAGTTAATAAATCTTCAAAATAATATAAAAAATGTTGTAAGTGCAGTCATGAAATCAAAACTTAATTATATTGTAATTCAGCCTAATAATGACACAAACGCAGAGATTATTTTTAATGAGTATTCCCGGTTTAAAAAAATAAAACGTATCAGAGTTTTCCCTTCTATTCGTTTTGAGTATTTCATGACACTTTTAAAACACAGTAATTTTATATTAGGAAATTCAAGCTCAGGCGTTAGAGAAGCCCCTGTTTTTGGTGTGCCATCTATAAATATAGGAACCAGAGAATCCGGAAGAAATTTAAATGAATCTATATTTAATTTAACGGAAGACAAAAAGAAAATTCTTTTAAAAATCAATGAAATAAATAAGAAAAAATTGAAGTTCCCCATTCATTGCAAGTTTGGCGAAGGTAATAGTGCAAAACGATTTATGGGAATTTTAGACGGTAAAAAATTATGGAAACTCCCATTGCAAAAAAAATTCCATGAATATAATCTCAATAAAGATAATTAATTAATATGCAACAAACAAAAGGCAGAATTTTGTTTTTTTATCCGAATTCTGAAGGATATGGTGGGGTTCCTAATGGTATTGCCTTATTATCCGGATGTCTGAAAATAGCAGGTTTTGAAACAAGATGTTTTGATACAACATTTCTGAATTCCAATCCTAAAACTTTGGAAAACAGAGATAAACATGGGGGAGCTGAAAAAGTAGATCCCAATGAGACATGGGGGAAATGGGATCCGGATCTGGCAAAAAAAATTCCTGAACTATTATTAAAAGAAATAGATATATATAAACCGGATTTGATTGCTGTTTCCCATGTTGATATTGGAATTACATTTGTTGCGCCCTTGTTAAAATTGATAAAGGAAAATTATAATATTCCAATAGTGGTTGGTGGAATAACTGCCACGACTTCACCTGAATTAATTATTCAAAATGATTATGTAGATATGGTTTGTGTTGGCGAGGGTGAAGAAGCTATAGTGGAATTAGCGAAGAATATTGTAAATAAAAAGGAATATCATTTAATCAAAAATATATGGGTAAAAAATAGAGGAACTGTAATTAAAAATCCATTACGAAATATGATTGATTTAAATACCATTCCTGATCAGGATTGGTCAATTTTTGATGAACGGCATTACTATAAAGCATATTGCGGCAAATTTAGAAGAACCGGTTTCTTTGAACTTGCCAGAGGATGTCATTTTAACTGTACTTATTGCACAACTGCAACTCTTCGAAAGATGTATAAAGATTTGGGACATTTTATACGACTTAGGGATATTGATAAAACGTTTGATGAAATATGCAATATTAATAAAAAATATAATTTGGAATTAATATTTTTTATAGATGATGACTTTTTGGGAATGTCTTTTGAAAGATTTGATTATTTTTGCAAAGAATATAAAAAACGTATTAATTTGCCTTTTTATATTCAAACAAGAAGTGAAACAATAAAAGAGGATTATATCAAAAGATTAAAAGAAATCAATGTTTCTACGATAGGAATCGGTGTAGAACATGGTAATGAAGAGTACAGAAAGAAATTTCTTAATAGAAAAATGTCTAATGAAAATCTTAAAAAAGCTTTTAATTTGGTTCATAAATACGATATTAGAACCACCGCAAATGTAATTATTGGAATGCCGGGGGAGACTGAGAAATTATTTTTTGATACGGTTCGTTTGATTCAGGAATTGAATCCCAAAAGCATATCAATAAATTATTTTCAACCTTTCCGCGGAACAAAAATGAGAGAAATGGCGATTGAAGCAGGTGTTATTGATAAAGATCATATCATTAAAGAGTCTAATACTTGTTTAGATTTACCAAGCTTTCCCAGGGAACGTATATTGCATTATTATGAAAATTTTAAAAAGTATGTCGATGGAGAATTATTATTAGAGGAATAATAATTGAATCTATGAAGACGATAGAAAAAAATGAAGTGATCGCAATAATTCCGGCAAAGGGATATTCAAGAAGATTACCGAATAAGAATATAATGGTTTTTAACGGTAAACCAATGTTAAGCTGGAGCATTGAAGCTGCATTGGGATCGGAATTCATAAAACGTACTTTTGTTTCCTCTGAATGTGAGGATATTATATCTGTTGCCAGAAGTTATGGTGTTGATATTATAAATCGTCCAAAAAAATTATCAGGGGATACATCATCATCTGAGAGTGTTATTTTACATGCTCTAAATCATTTTAATAAAAATGAAAAATATTTGCCTAGATATTTTATTCTTTTGCAGCCTACTTCACCATTAAGGAGCAGTTTAGATATTGATAATGCTTTTAAATGTTTTTTTGAATCAAAGGCAAATGCTTTAATTAGCGGATACGAGATTAAATTTGATCCCTTTAAATCTTTGCAAATCGACAATTCCGGATTTTTAAATCGACCAAAAATATCAGGAAAAAGATTTTTGAAATATTTTTATCAAAACGGGGCAATATACATAAATAAAACAAATATTTTTATGAAAAGTTTGAATCTTTTTCCATCAGTGACTGTTCCATTTTTTATGGATAAAAGTAAAAGTATAGACATAGATTTTAAAGAAGATTTCATAAAAGCCTCGAAATATCAGAAAAAGATAATCAATATAAAATAATTATGAAAAAATGTTTGGTTTATTTAATTTCTCCGATTCATTTTGTTTCAGCTATAAGCGCTATAAAAAATTATCATAACACGGGATCTGAGATTACTATTCTTTTGTATTTGGATAAAACACAATATGATTCTAAAAATAGAAATTTATTTTCTATTATCAAGGAATATTCAAGACCGTATTCAAATATTAAGAATATTATTATTTTGGATAAAGAGGAATATAAAGAAGAATTTTTATTAGATAATCATCTTGCAATACAAAGGATTTTGAAAACTAAGACTAAGGATGATTTTGATGAGATTTATTACTCGCATGATGTAGTCGGGAATCTTTATACCGCGTTGTGTCGTTCTTATCCTGAAGCCGCGAGAATATGTTATGGGGATTGTTTAGGTACAGTATATGAGAGGCAGGCTCATCTTGCATATGTTAATGTAAAAAGCAACAAAACTCCCGAATATTGCAAACCTGATAAAGTGTCGTTAATTATTCCTATTGATTATTATGGGAATTTCTTTGACAATGTTAAACCTGATGTTGTTCCGAAGCAATTCAGCAATGAGATTATCGGTAGATGTTTGGATACTTCAAAAGCACTCTCCATATATGTGGAAAAATTGATAAAGAAATTTCAGAATAAAGATAAAATCTTATTGTTGACCGAGAATTTAGCTGAAGCCAATTTTATTACATTTAACATTGAGATTGAAATGCTATGTGCTATCATCAAACAGAATACATCAAGAAACTCTGTAGTATTTATAAAATCGCACCCTTTTGAAAAATATAACAGGGGACAAGAAATAATAAAAAAATTAGATAAACAAGTAAGAATAGTATTACTTGATCAAAAATTTAAATATGATCCAATAGAATTTTGGCAGAAACTTGTAAAATCTTGTAAAGTAATTTGTACCGGATATCCTTTTATTTCTTTGAAATATCTCTATAATGTTGATGCATTCAATCCTTTCACGGATAAATTTATAGAAGATTGGTTTCCAAAAAGAATGTGGAAGAGAGAAAAAAATTTATTATTTAGAAATAATGAACAAAGAAATAAATTAAATACATGGAATAATAAGGGATTACTCTGGTCAGGAGAATTAGGCGAGGTGAATGAATTTCAAGATACATTTTTCGAAAAGAAAATAAATGATAAAGTAAATAAGATTATTGAGTCTTCAAAAATAATTATATGCGGCGCAGGATATCACACACAAAAACTGCTTGAAGAATATCCGATTTTAAAGAGTAAAATTCTTGCAATATCTACTAATAAAAAGAATTCCGAGAAATTTCTCAATATAAGTTTGATCGAAGAAATACAAATTTTGAATTTTGATTTTGAAAAAATAATAATATCTTCCAATACTTTTGAAATAGAAATATTTAAAAGATTGCTTTTAATCGGAATACCTCAGGAAAAAATAATTCTTTTATATAATAATAAAGGTGTTGTTTTTCATGATAAACAATTTCTAAAAAAGTTTTATGCCAATAATCCGGAAAATGTATTTATTCCACCCAATGAAACTTGGGAGAAATACAGTGAATTTCTAAAAATTCACCCAAGTGTTATTATTGATCCTTCCTCCATGGTTAATCTATGTCAAATTCCCGGAAACCCGAGAATATGTCTTGAAATTGGTAAAGAAAGCCATATTTTTTCAAAATTCACATTATTTCGATCAGAAGCAAAAATAATCATCGGGAAAAGATGTCAGTTAGGAAATGTAAATTTTATGGCAGCTGATGGAATTCAAGTACATGACGATGTCTTAATGGCATGGGGTATTACGGTAATGGATACAAATCATCATTCTTTGTATTGGGATGAAAGAAAAGATGATGTAATTAAATGTAGAGCCGATTATATGTCTGGAAATGTTTTGGGCGCATCTCATATATGGGAAAATATAGAGTGTAAGAAAGTCATAATAGAAGATAAAGTTTGGGTGGGATGTGATTCAACTATTTTAAAAGGAGTAACAATCGGAGAAGGAGCCATAATTGGATCTTCTAGTGTAGTAACTAAAAATGTTAAATCATGGCATGTCGGAGGCGGAAATCCTTTTAAACATATTAAAAAAGTTCCGAAGAAACGAATTGCAGAAAATGAATAATACAGAATTTATTTGCCCTAAACATAAAGTTCCATTAAAATCTAAAGATAATTATGCAAAATCATTTGGCTTGCAATGGAATGTTTTCAGAAAAACACAACTGGATTCTTATACAATTTCCAAGGATTGACTTATAAGAATTGCTGTAATTATAAAAACAATTCAGTATTTCAAGTGGATATTTACAATTTACCGCTAAAAGAAAAGCAATTTGACATTGTTGTTTGTGTCGGAGTTATTAAGCATACTCCCGATACTGAACTTACATTAAAATATTTATGTTCATATTTGAAAGATGAGGGAATTTTATTATTTGATCATTACAGTGAAAAATATCCTTATACTGCAAGTAGAAGAATTTTACGTGATTTTATCTTAATATCATCCAATTATTGGTGTGAAATTACAAAGATATTAAATTAAAATAATATAAAAAATTATTTGGTTATTCGAAAATTTGTACTTAATTAAATTCAGGTACTAAAAACAAGATGAGTACTCCTTTAATAACGGTTGATAAAATTCCATTTAAAGATTCTATTTCCATATTCGGAACAGGAAAAGCTGCTGATTTGCTTATTGCGCTAATTGAACTCAAACGTAAGGATATAAAAATAAAATGCATTATTGACAATAAAAATAATTTATTTAAAGGAATACCGGTAATAAATTTTTCTGAATATTTAGAAAATTATTCCAATAAAGAAACAATCGTAATTGCATCAATGTTTTTTGACGAAATAGTTAAAGATTTAAATGTTAATAATATAAAAGACTATTATGTTTTGGATATTGACAATACAAGAAATGAACTGAAAAAGTATAGTCACTTCAAGAATATTGGCAATGAAATAAAATTTATTTATATTGAAGTATCATCAAAATGTAATTTGAAATGTACATACTGTTACCATACAAAATTTGAATACAAATCTAAGAATGTTAATATGGATTACTCATTATTCAGGAGGGTAATAGATCAACTTAAGAGTTCTCCTGTAAAACCTGAATTATTCCTTCATGCATTTGGCGAGCCGACGTTAAATCCTCATTTGTTAGATATGATAGAATATGCGAGGAATTCAAATAAATTTTGTGAAATAAAATTTGTATCCAATCTTCAAGCCGTGCCGAAGGAAATGTATGATAAATATTTTGCCAATGGTCTTTCTTTTCTTTTTGTATCTTTAGATGCATTATCTCATGATGTTCTAAATCTGACAAGAAGAGGTTCTAAGTTCGATAATATTGTTGAATCATTGCATTATATTTCATCAAAGTATTCGGGAAAGATTGGAGTTATTACCGCCCTTACCCGGAATAATAAAAATGAGTTGATTGATATTTATAATTTCTTAAATAAGTTAAATATATCTAACTGGAACATACAATTAGGACATTTTCATAATGGACAATTTGATCTAAACCAAAGTGAAGTTTCACAATTAAAAGATAACTTACTAAGAATTAAGTCAGAAAAATTTCATATAAATTTTGAAGAAGAGAAGATATTTCAATGTAATCAACCCTTCTCAACTTTGGTTGTTAATGCATTGGGATTCATAACTCCGTGCTGTTCCATGACAGATCATGAGAGACTGAATTTTGGGAATATTAATTCTTCCGAAATATATAAAATTTATGGATCATCAGAATTCAATGAATTTAGAATGAAGTTTATAAAAAAAGAATCTGATATTTGCAAGAACTGCCCATTATATGGACAATCTCATTAAAATCATTTTAAAACCAATATTGAATTTTATCTTTTAGCTATTATCATGTGCGGAATATGCGGAATAACCGGTAGCTCAAATAAGGACACCATTCGTAGAATGGTTTCAGCACTGAAACATCGGGGACCTGATGATTCAGGCGTGTATGCCGATGACAATGTGCAATTAGGCATGACAAGATTGGCAATTCTGGATATTTCCCCTGCCGGACACCAACCCATGAGTAATGACAATAATACGGTTTATATCGTATATAACGGTGAATTATATAATTTCAAAGAGCAGCGCCAAATTCTGGAAAAAAAAGGAATTTCATTCAGATCGCATTCCGATACTGAAGTTGTCTTGAAAATGTATGAGGAGTACGGGCATGAATTTTTATCAAAAATGAGAGGGATGTTTGCTCTTGCCATTTACGATAAAAGAAAAGGCAAAAATGAACTTCTTCTGGCAAGGGATCCTTTTGGCATTAAGCCTCTTTTATATTCTCAAAGCAACAAGAGCTTCATTTTTGCGTCTGAATTAAAAGCCTTGCTTGCCGACAGTGAATTAAAAAAAAATCCTGATTTTAATGCTTTGGCAATGCTTCTTGTAAAAGGTTCAATTCCGCAACCCAGGACTATGATTTCAAATGTTTTTATGCTCCTGCCGGGGCACTCACTTACTTACATCGATGGAAAAATTAAAATAAACAGGTATTGGGATTTTAATAAAATAATATTGAAAAGATATGATGACTGTTCATACGATGAAATACAGCAGCAGGCGGCTTCTGTTATCAGGGAGAGTGTTATATCACACATGGTTAGTGATGTTCCTGTAGGGGCGTTTTTAAGCGGCGGGGTGGATTCATCCTTGATTGTTGCCTTGATGGCTAAATATGCCGGCGGCAATATAAATACATTTTCAGTTGGTTTTGAATCTGAAAGTTCTGCAATAGACGAAACAAATGAGGCCGGAAAAATTGCTGCAATTTTAGGGACCAATCACAAAAGAATACAGGTCTCCGGAATTGATGTGAAAAATCGCATCCGGCATTTTATTAAATCTTTAGATCAGCCTTCAGTGGATGGTTTGAACACCTATCTCATTTCCATGGCCGCATCAAAATATACAAAAGTTTCCATTTCAGGCACGGGCGGAGATGAATTATTTATGGGATATCCCTGGTTTAAACAAATGATTATGGAATCCGGAAACAATGAGAATAATTTTGCAATCAGATATTCCCAGAAATTCAGAATATTCGGAGGGGATGAGACACTGAAACTTATAAATAATTCGATTATGCAAGATGTCTCATTAGGTGAATTATTTTGTACTAATGCCAATCAGGCAGATGAATTATCGGCTTCGAACATAGTAAACAGGTTGTCTGTACTTTGCTTAAGAAGTTACACCCAGAACCAACTTCTTCGCGATATTGATGCAGTATCAATGGCTCATTCACTTGAGATTCGTGTTCCTTTTCTTGATACCGAGGTTTTGAATCTGTCTTTGTCTTTACCCTCATATGCAAAAATAAATTCTGATACTTCATCAATTAATCCTTATACTGCACTTTATAGTGATACCGGTGCGAAAAAAATCCTGATTGATATAAATAACAATTTATTAAAGATGAACAATATAAGTAATCAACCTAAACGAGGTTTTAATTTGCCGATAAAGGAATGGTTATTGGGGGAATTAAAAGACGTTTATGAAGAGGCTTTGTCAGAAAAATCAGTCAGGACAAGAGGTGTTTTTGACTTTGGTGTTGTTAATCGGATAAAAGAGGATTTTAAGGTAAATAAAATATCTTATGTAAAACCCTGGTTATTATTTGTAACAGAAATGTGGTTGCGCGAAAATTTGGATAACTGAGTAATCATTATGCACGCATATATAAATGATTTAAACAAAGTAAAACAAAACGGAAAGATATTCATTTACGGTTGCGGTTTTGGTGGCATTACCCTGAAGAATTATATTTTAGCAACAAGACCGGACATTAAGATAAAAGGATTCATCGATACCTTTAAGCAAGGTGAAGCAGACGGATTACCCATTTTTGCCTTAAAAACCTTTATCGATGTGAATCCTCAATATGATTTGATTCTGATATCATCAATTCATTTTAATGAAATTGTATATTTATTAACAAAAGCCTCAATTTCAAAGTATGAAATATTTTTTCCGGAAAATGAACAAAAGAAAATTACGGAAATTTCAATGATGGATAAATATAAAGACGCGCCAAAAATTCTTTTTATCTGTATTGCTCACAGCTCGCACACCGTATCATGGGTGACTTTGCTTGAGAAGGCTAAGATGAATGTAAGGATTTTCGGCGTAGATAATACAATGCCTCCCGAAAATCTTGGTATTCAATATTATAATTTTTCTAAAACATTTCCGGACTGTGCTTTTAAGAGTAAGCTGGAAAGAGACTGGTTGGCAGATGTTATCGCGAAATGGGAGCCGGACATCATTCATACACTGGGTTTATATGATGCATCATTTATTTATCTGGAAACATTATTAAAAGGAAAGTTTGAGAAAAAATCTAAATGGATTGTAACTGTCAGAGGCGGACCTGAATTGGCGTTAAACCGGTTATTGAAAAAAGAACGTACAAAAATCAAGGAAGTATTTGAGACTTGCGACCAACTTATTGCCGATAATATGCATAATTATGAATATGCGGTAAAACTTGGTTTAAACAGGAAAAAAATTACACCAATGGGTTTTGTTCCCGGTACGGGAGGCATAAATACAGGTAAGGCATTACGCCCTAAAAAACTTCCATCAGAAAAAGAAAAAATAATATTGTGGCCGAAAGCATATGAATGCAATGCTTCAAAAGCTATGCCTGTTATTGAAGCTTTGAAATTATGCTGGAATGACATAAAACCATGTAAAATAATTATGACTGCAGTTATGCCGGAAACCATATTATGGTTCAATACATTGCCTGACGAAATTAAAAAAAGCTCCAGATTATATGAACGAGTGACAAGAAATAAACTGATGACTTTGATGAAAAGTGCAAGATTGCTTTTAATTCCGTCATTATCCGATGGAATCCCAAATACATTATATGAAGCAATGAGCGTTGGTGCATACCCGATAGTTTCCCCTCTGGACACAATTTTAGAGTTTTTTTCCAGGAGAAACTGTCTTTTTGCACGAAATTTATATCCTCAGGAAATTGCCAAGGCTATAATTACAGGAATGACTGATGATAAGCTGGTTGATAAAGGTGCTATAAGAAATTATAATATGGTAAAGAAAATAGCTAACAGGGAGCATATTAGAAATAAGGTGATAAGTAACTATCTGGATATTTGTGAAAAATAAATCATAAAGCTGATTTATACATAAATAGAGAAGTCGATTTTCTCGTATCAATAAATAAAACACCAAGATTTTTGGTTGAAGTTAAAACATCCGATGAAAATTGTT
>AMFJ01011297.1_pt1 | contig 38551 bp, 31 predicted proteins | sample 427208 | NCBI WGS metagenome assembly AMFJ01 (sample SAMN02954298, study PRJNA114691) | groundwater metagenome | biome: aquatic; feature: subsurface aquifer; material: sediment; isolation source: subsurface aquifer sediment | place: USA: Rifle, CO | collected 2008-08 | reverse complement strand
TTGGCGCAAATTCTGATCAAATTTTTCTTCAATGGAGTCCATACGCTCAACCTAAAAAAGTACTTACCTACAAAGCCACTTGAGAATCATAAGCCGCCAAACTCTTCTCTTGAACCACCAACACACGATAAATCATTTCCGCAACTTCGCCTCGAGTCATGGGCTCTGAGGGTTGCAAATTTTCAATCCATGGAGACAAATTCGACTGTTTAATAAAGTTGGCATACGGAGCATACCAATCCAAATAACTCACATCCTCATAAGGATTTTCAAGTACCACCGGGTCGACATCAATACCCAATCCCTTGAGCAGCATCTTGGTGAATTCCACCCGATTAACCTCTTGAGCCGGTCGAAAAAGGCCATCCGGATAGCCTTGCACCACTCCTTTACTTTGAGCGGTTGCCACATAAGAGGAATACCACTGAGCGGGATCCGTGTCCGGAAAAACCACGGTACTTCCCGAAATTAAGGTTTCAGAACTCACCTCAAGAATAAGCTTTAAGGCCTCCACACGGGAAACCACGCGGCCGGGTTGAACCGTACCATCGGGATACCCCTGAAGAATTCCTCGCTCCTTCAACAAGGTAATCGCATTGTAATAGGGGTATTCCTCATCCAAATCGACAAAAGCTTCCGGCGAAGTGGAATCGTCAGAGGAAACAACAAATGCAGCAGGATCCGAAGAAACCACCACCTCATAGCGGGCGTATTCCTTACCCAAAAAACTAAAAGTAATCTCGCTGCGGCCCTCTTTAAGCGCCTCAAATTCGATCTCGGTGGGACCTGAAGAAAATTTAAACGCAGGAAGCTCATACGGAAACACACTCAACACCGTCAGATCGGAACTTTTAACCACAATGGATCCATTGTAAGAAGGGGTAACCGCATTACGACCATCCGATTGAAGCAAAGAAATTCTTACCATTTGACGGGAATCGGGCAGCATGACCGCTTGATGATTGGAATCAATGGCATCAAAAGGAAGGCCGGATTCATTAGAGCTTGGGGAAAGTTGAGGCTCAACAGAAGGCTCTTCTTCAATTTCTGTAGTCTCATTCACAACTTCTATCGCAGGGTCTTCAGGTGTCGTTTCCACCACTACTCCCTCCATATTTAGATAGGTCTGAACATATTCCAAAGGATTAATGGTGTAGGCATAGAGATTGCTCTGCCCAAGCCCTACATTGATCGCCTCAAAAAATCCGCCCACTTCATTCGCTTCACTGCTATTGAAAGGCCAATAGGGATGCCAAGGCGCCTGCGCATTATCCATTTGAAAATGCAAATGATTCGTGGTGGCGGTACCGGTGGCGCCCACTTCTCCAATTTTTTCGCCTTTGCGCACCACCTGACCTTCCTGAACTTTAATCTGACTCAAGTGAGCATAGTCGGAATAGATCGTTTCATGAACGGAAGGATTATCGGGAGACGGAAAATCATCGTGTTGAAGCACAATAAGATTTCCAAAACCTGAATCTCCATAACTCACACGATCCACCACGCCATTGGCAATGGCATACACCGGTGTCCCTTCCGGAGCCCGAATGTCGACCGCGGGATGACTTCCTTCGCCCTCCGCGCCATCTCCTTCGTAACTCCCGGCATAAGCCACACTATAGGTCAATTTCATTTGACGAATTTCATCATCTTCGGGATCTCCCCATTGTAAACTGTCCGCTGCAATTTTTAACCGCTCGGGATCATAAACCGGCGCAGGGAGCAAATCCCCAGAGGATAACTCTCCAAAAAGAACTTCGTCATTATCCTTACCCAACGTCTTCCACTCGGGAACTTGTTGAACGGGATAAACCGTACCATCAAAAGCGGCATGCTGGGGAAGTGTCAAAAGACTCACCTGCAGAGCCGCATTCTCGGAAATCAAGGAAGTGGAAACGAGCATCAAAATCAACACCCCAACCCACCCCCTTCGATGCGATTTTTGAAGAAAAGACGATCTTTCACTGCGCGTCGAATCTCTTTTTGAAAAAGGGTTATTCATAAATTTTTTGGTTTGAATTTTTGTTTGATGGAAATCTTTTCATTATATCAATTCTGACTTCAAAAATCAATGCAACTGAGGCACAATAGAAACATGGAATGGATCTCGCGTTCACCCGATGAAACACAAGAAAAAGGACGACAATTGCTCGCCCAATTCCCGGAAGTACGATTCATTTGTTTACAGGGGCCGCTGGGAAGCGGAAAAACCTGTTTCACAAAAGGAATTGGCGAAAGCCTAGAAATAGAAAGTAAAAAAATAAAAAGCCCCACCTTCACCACCTTGTTCGAACACCAAGGGTTAAAAAAGCTGATTCATTGCGATTTTTATCGACAAGAAGAAGTGGGAGCGTTTTGCAGGGATTGGTGGCAGGAGCTTCTGGAGGACGACAATGCCATCATCGTGGTGGAGTGGCCGGAAAAAATCCAGCCCCATCTCCCTAAAAAAAGATTGGAAATTGAATTTTACGCACTGGGAGAAAACGACAGAAAACTCGATATCCGCCTTTTCCAATGAATCGAAATCAAGCCAACCAACTCCTTGTTGAATTTCACACCCCGCAGCACATACGGCGTCATTGCCATCAAGTGGCACGGGTGGCTGAATTTTTGGCGAATGCCTTAGCAAAAAAAGGTGTAATAGTGAACCCGACGACCGCATGGATTGGGGGTAAAATCCATGATTTTGTCCGAGTGGTGGATTTTAAGGCCATTGCCGAAAATAGCGGCACCACCGAGGAACATCGTTTTTGGGAGGAATTAAGAAACAACTACAAAGGATGGCATCATGCCGACGCCGGGGCAGAAATCTTATGGAAAAGAGGGGAGTTCATCCTGGCGAGTATCGTCAAAAAACATAAAACCATTGCCATTTTAAGCGAAAATCCTCCGCACACATGGGAAGAAAAATTGGTGTACTATGCCGATAAACGAGTTTCCCATGATCAAATTCGCTCCCTGGTTGAACGACTGGATGAAGCCTACAAACGTCACCACGGAGACAAACCCATGACCTCCGAAGAAAAACGATGCTTAGCCGCCATCCAAAAACTGGAAGAGGAAATTTTCAAGCCACTCTCCCTAACACCCGATAGCATTTTATCGCTGAACAAGATGATTGAGTAAATCCAGCGTTCGGGTTTCCACTTTACCGGCATTGGGATCATCCAGAGCGACAATCAAACCATTGGAAAGCTGAAAGGAAGAAACCGCAGCCTGGGTCTGCTCTCCAAAGAAGGGAGTCACAAAAGCTCCTTGGAAAAAGCCTAAACGTTTCAATAAACTTTGGAGCGCCTGGACATCATCCCCGCGATCCCCAAAACCAAGTTCCCGTGAAAAAGTACTGGAAGGAGCCGCGACAATTATTTTTTTGTTATCTCGATCATGTCGATTCAACGCCACTCCCGTCATGGCCTCCAGTCTATTCTCAAGAATGGAATTCATCATTTCACGTGTTTTAGCACCAAAAATTCCCGCTCCGGGACTAGTAAGAGTTCCTACAAGACGCCACTTTTGCTGAAGTTTAAACACGGCATGTTCCGTCACATCTCCATAATATCCGTAATCACTAGGGGTAATTCTTAAATAGCCCAAACGAGCCAATTCTTCCTGTAATGCACGCACTTCATCTCCACGAGATCCCACACTTAAATTATGAAGAAAATAGGATTTTTCTTGGGGAAGATCGTTGTATTTGAGCAAAAGAGCGACAGCTTCCTCCTTTTTGGTTTCAGCCACTTTCCCTTGTTCTTCCTCAAATTGAGCCACGGCAAGATCTAAAGCTTTTCGAGTATTGACCCCAAAATGCCCGGCCCCCCAATCTTCGAGGGAATCCAAAATAGACCGGCTCTTTTGAAATTCAAATACAGCCATTGCCGTTGCGTCATCATACGTTTGGGTGATGTCTTTAGAATAATGACCCAAATTCTTTAAGATTTGTTGTAAACGCCCAACATCTTCTCCGGCACTGCCCTGCCATAAGTCTTCAGTGAACAACTTGGGAGAAAGGATAACATTTTTCACCACCGCTTCTGTCGCTGAAAAAGCCTCCAAATAAGTGGACTCTTGAAGCGAGGGAGCCAAACCATACACGACCACTCCCTCCACCGTCCGAACTCCCCAATTGAGAGCCGTCGTCAATCCTTCATCACAAGAACCCATCCATACATCCAAACGGTCATGAGCATGCCCCCGTTGCCCGGCAGAAACGATCGCACCGCCACGATCATGCACCGCAACCACCCCAATACCGGGAACGCTCAACTTGGTGCCAAAAGGGTATTTAGAAGGAGCCGCAATCATCCCGGGATAAACCGGTGTGCCATCCGCTCCATTGGTACCGTTTCCATTGAGTCGAATGTCTCCTTCATACGAGCCGGTGACGTAATGATTCTGACCCGGACAAGGAGAGTAGTAAGCCGAAATTATAAAAGTATCGGTATAGGAAGAAGCATCTGCCTCTAAAGCAGCTTCCTGCGCAAACGCACCAGAAGGAAAACAAAGCAGCAGAGGCAATACAAAAACTTCCCATCGAAAGAATCGTTGAAACCGTTTAGAAGAAAACATGATTTTTTGTGTTTATTTTTATTTTTAAATCCAGACATTATACCACAAAAAAGCCCCGCCTAGACGAGAAAGGTAATGACAAAAACTAGGATTCATTTCTTAATCCGAGTTCGCCTCACCGGATTGCTGCAACATTCGACATCGTTCACTATTTAGATCAACCGCATACGTAACCGTGCGAGAAAAAATATCCGCTTCACTACAAGTCACCGTAAGACCACAAGCAACTCCCGGCTTAAAACCTCCTTTTTCCGAAAGAGCTGACCGAATAGCGTCACCTGATGCCATCAAACGAATATTCACTTCAGGATTAAAACCCGTAACAGATTCGACTTCTTCGCATAATTTTTTATTGGCAATCCGTTCCGCCGCTGTGGCTTCAAAGGGCGCTTGTCCATACTGGTGGATAAAATCTCGTTCTCCTTCAATCTTAGTGCAAGCCGTAAGCATGAGTGCTCCAAACAAGGGCAACAAACGAGCTACGGGAGTTAATACAAAATTTCTTACAGACTCCAAACCAAAACCCGCATCCAATTTCTCCATAATAGATCAAATTAAAAAAACCCTAGCCCGGAACCTAGGATTGATTTATAATCCAATTTTAAATATTTGTCAAATAAACCTACATGGCACCCAAACGTCGGAAAATCTCTCGCTCCACAAATTCTTTATCCCGCCCATATTTCAAACGAGAAAGTTGCTTATACGCTTCCGCCGCCTCCGCATCACCTTTTTCGATATAGGGATTGGAAGGAATAATGCTAAAAGGACGACTGGGCTGCGTGTCAATGGACAGCTTGATCACTCCCTTAAATTTATCCATATTCACCAAGTCTTGTTCGGAAAAAACCGGGGCCATCTCCTTCGCCAAGAACTCCGCATCTTGAGCGCCGATTTTATAGGACATGATGGTTCCCACATTACCAAAAATAGCATCCTTCAACGACACCTGCTTGGATCCTTTTTTGGCGGCCCCACCGTCCAACTGCGCCAAATACTGATGCGCCACAATCAATCCCAGACGGTACTTACGAGCTTCAGACAAAATCGATTCAATACTGTCCGTTACATAGTTTTGAAATTCATCGATGTAGAGGAAAAAATCCTGACGTTCTTCCTTGGACTGTTTTTGACGACGCATTGCCGCCATCTGAAGCTTAGCCACCGCAATCAAACCGAGCATCTTCGAGTTGACTTCGCCCGTTTCACCCTTGGAAAGATTCATCAACAAAATTTTTCGATGGTTCATGACATCCGTAAAATCAAAAGCGGAGCGTGTTTGTCCGATGATATTGCGCATCATCCCGTTGGTCACGAATTGACCAAACTTGGCCGCAAAGTAGGGGATCATCTCTTGTTTCTCGCGGGCTCCGGTTTTTGCCATTTGATTCTCCCAAAAGGATTTCACAATGGGATTCGTCACAAACTTCACACGTTCGGCCTGATAGTCATCATCCGTAAACAACCTCACAATATCCGTTAAAGAGCCTCCATCGGGGTGTTCCATCAAAGTCAAACATCCATTCCGGAAATAATCCTGAATACGAGGGCCAAAAGTTTCCTCATCAAAAAGCTTGATCATGATGTTCATTGCTTCCATCGCCATCCAGTCTCTTTCCTCAGGAGTCGAAGCCTCAAGCAGATTCAATCCCAAAGGACGATCGAGGTCTCCGGGATTAAAATAAATCACATCATCCGCTCGCTCTCTGGGAATAAACGGCATGATGTCTTCAATCAACGATCCGTGCGGATCAATGATACAAATTCCGCGCCCTTCGGCAAGATCCTGACGAATCATGACCTGCAACACGGATGATTTACCGGTACCGGTCTGGCCAATGACATAAAAGTGACGAAAACGGTCATCCGGCTTCATTCGAATTTCTTTCTTTTCTCCTCGATAAATATTATGTCCCAACAAAAGCCCTTCCGCAGGCAAGTTGTCAGGCGGCTTGGACACTTTGAAATTCTGCCAACGAATGTTGGGCGCCTGATTATAACGGATATCGGGAACATGATAGAGTGAAGCAATCTCTTCCGGACACAAAATCATTGGCCCATGCGTCAGATGATAAAGCCGTTGCGTCCAATTGCGTTTCAAATTTCGATAAATATAATTGATGGCTAACGCTTTATTCGAGTGATAGCGCGTGTGGATCAAGCTATTGTTATCCGTAGACGAATATTGAGCAAAAGCCGAGCGAATACTCAAATATTGTTGTTCCGCGGCATGAGGACTAGGAGAACTAACCAAAAGGCGAATGACACTGGTAAAACCCACTTGTGTGTTCTTCTCTTCAATGGCTTTAACCTGTTCATCGGTCAGGGGAGTGGTTCGATCATTGCTTTGCGCTTGCTGAGAAGGATCTGTAGGCCCCCTAAACAAAAGATTCAGTAGTGATCCCAACCAGGAAAGCGGGTTTAAAAAAGAAAACAAAGAACTCTCTTTATTGGATAAAATATCCTTGGCCACCGCTCGACCTTTTTGCTGCCAGCCATCGGAACGAGGCCGAATCATAATTTGTAAAACAGCAGACTCGTCTTCATCCAACTTTGAAAACACATTGGTCAACGCACTCAAAGGGTCACTATTCAAACGCTGATAAGTTTTAAACGGAAACTTAAAATGCTTGGTGAACCGAAAGTAACATCCTCGCACATGGACATTCTCGGCAAAAATATTATAATCCGGGACGTACTCAATATAAATATCGGGATAATAACCCGTAATTTGCTTTTCAATGATTTTCGCCAAAGATTCGGGAACCACCACATAAAAATCAATGAGGTTATTTTGAGAAACAATCTCCAGGCTCATGAAGGGCTGACCCTTTAAATAAGGGATAATCCCTTCATCATAGGAACTGTAAAGCGATTCATAAAAATGCTTCATGATCCCAATCACTTCCTTAAAATCTTTAGAGGAGGAATATTTTTCGGACTCTTTTTCGCGATCCTCTTTTGACTCCTTTCGTGGGATTTGAAGTTTCAAAAAAACCATACTCATCGACTGCTCATCATTAAAACGGCAGCGCAAAAACCACCAGAGAATAAAAAATCCTCCAACACTTACCACAACCAGAATGAGAACAATCCACCACACATTCATGACCCTATTGTAACAAATAATAGAAAAAGGCGTCTAAAAATTATACCTTAAAAAGAAGTTTCGAACAATCATTCCGATGCAAGGAGCCCCTACCTATTCCTCTTCCTTAACGACGATGTGCATTTCTCCCACCTGAGCGGCAGGCAACTCGGTCGGTGCACCCGTCAAAAGATCTTTTGCCTTTTGATCTTTCGGAAAGGCGATCACTTCCCGAATATTGGGTTCATCTTGGAGCAGCATGATCATCCGATCCAGGCCCCACGCGATTCCTCCATGCGGGGGAGCACCGTATTGAAAAGCACGCAGAAGATGACCAAACCGCCGCTCCGCGTCTTCATCGGAGATTCCAAGCGATTTAAAAATGCGACTTTGAAGGGGGGAGGTATGAATTCGAATACTTCCGCCGGCAATTTCATAGCCATTAAGAGCCAAATCATACGCTTTGGCTTTTACTTTCTCCGGAGAGAACTCCAAAAGATGGACATCTTCATCCGTGGGAGAGGTGAAGGGATGATGGGCGGAAACATAGCGCCCCTCTTCCTCGCTGTACTCAAACAAAGGAAAGTCGGTCACCCAGCAAAAAGCCAATTCATCGGTTTTACGCAGCTTCAATCGATCGGCACAGGCCACGCGCACATTTCCGAGTGCAGTACACGCCACTTCAAATTGATCCGCGGTGAAAAAGACAATATCTCCGGGCTGCGCCCCAATTTGCTCCAATAAAGCACGACCTCCATCCTCAAAAAACTTCAAAATGGGGGATTTAGCCCCATCCGCTTCAAAAATAATATAAGCCAACCCCTTGGCACCATATACCTTAGCCAAATCGGTAAACTCATCGATCTCTTTTCGAGAAAAATCCGCACCACCCGGTACTCGTAACGCCTTCACCACGCCGCCGTCCTCCACCGCCTTTGAAAAAACCTGAAATCCGCTACCTTGAACCAATGCAGAAACATCCTGGATTTCCATTGAAAAACGCAAATCCGGTTTATCCGAACCGAAACGATTCATGGCATCCTCCCAGGTCAAACGAGTGAAAGGCTTGGTGAGGATTTTTTTATGAGGGGCAAGGGCTTCAAAAATAGTCAAAACAACGGCCTCATTGGTCTCCATGACATCTTCCGCCTCCACAAAGGACATTTCCATATCCAATTGAGTGAATTCCGGCTGACGGTCACCACGTTGGTCTTCATCCCGAAAACAACGAGCGATTTGAAAATATTTGTCCATTCCTGCAACCATCAACATTTGTTTAAGCTGTTGAGGCGATTGAGGCAAAACATAAAATTTTCCGGGATAAAGACGCGAAGGGACAATGTATTCTCGAGAACCCTCGGGGGTTCCTTTCACTAAAATAGGTGTTTCCACCTCAATGAATCCACGCGCATCAAACAGATCACGAACCATTTTAATGAAGCGATGACGCGTCACAATATTATTTTTCATACGGTCTCGTCGAAGATCCAAATAACGATATTTCAACCGCATTTCTTCATTCACGGTTTTTTCCTGATCAATTTCAAAAGGGGGAGTTAAGGCCTCATTCAAAATCTTGACCTCACTGACTAATAACTCGACTTTTCCCGTATCCATTCCGGCATTTTCCATTCCGTCAGGCCGAAGTCGAACGGTTCCGGTCACCTGAATCACATATTCCGAACGCACGGCATCCATAACGGCATGCATGGTTTCGTCATTCCTGGGATCAGAAACGATTTGCGTCAAACCGTAACGATCTCTTAAGTCCACAAAAATAAGTCCGCCATGATCCCTCCGTCTATGAACCCAACCGGCCAAAGTCACCGATTGTCCCTGATGAGTGTCGCGAATTTGATCACAAGTATGAGTACGATACATTCCAAAAAACGTTTAAAGAGTATACCCCTTCAATTTCTCTGATTTTGAAAATAAAAACAAGTTGAAACTCACAAACCCTCTATAGGAAGTCCCACTCCTAAATCAATTCTTTCAACTGAAGCTTGAACTCATGAGTCACCTGAATTCCAAAAGGAATCTTAATGCGCTTGAAATTTCCTTCGTGCAGAAGGTGAATTTCCGCAGGAGAATCGCCCCGGTGATGAAGTAAGAAATTTTTTATTTTCTCCAATTGATGCACGGAAGGTTCCGATTCCCCCAGGCGAATGACAAAAGGTGATTGTTCACTAAAGATTTCAACGGAATTTTCAATGAAAGGTTCTGGCGAAGAAAGTGATACGGGAGGAGGAGAAAGCACTTTTTCGGAAACAATCTCTTCAGTAAGATTTTCTTCCTCCGAAGGAGTCGCCCTCATATGAAGACGCAGCCGTTCATTAGGATGATACAAATTGGCTTCCTTGGCTCGTGCAATCATGGTTTCCAAGGAAACCGCTTGAACCGACTGACAAATCAATTGAAATCGTCCCTGTCGAAATTCCAACTTTCCCTCCGCCACCACCATAGTGTCTTGAACCAAAAGCGCCCGATAATTCAGAAACACATTGGGAAATAAGATCATTTCAATCCGATGAGAAGGATCTTCCAAGGTAATGTAAGCCATAGAAGACCCCTTTTTTGTGGTTACCTTTTTGATATGAACCATCAAGCCGGAAAGCTTTACCATCCGGCCCACCTTCTTAAGATCAAAACTCTCAATGAGATCCACTTTCTTTTTAATGTAAGAAGTAAGCCCCTGAAGCGGATGACCGGAAACATAAAGCCCCAAATAGGTTTTTTCCCAAGTCAAACGCTGCAACAAGCTCGCCGGGGGCACATCCGGCAAAACCAGGGGAGGGAAAGCCGCCTGATCTTCATCCAGCATGGAAAAAATATCCACCTGGTCCGTATTCGAATCCGCTTGAACCTGCCGCGCATAACGACAGATTTCCTCAACCGCATTCACCACACGTCGGCGTTCACTCAAGTCATCCAGAGCCCCCGAATACGCCAATGCCTCCAATGTCTTTTTATTCAACAAGGAATAGGGGATTCGTCGCGCAAAATCTTCCAGCGTCACAAAAGGCCCTCCTTTATCACGAATGGCCAAAATTTCGCGTACCGTTCCAAGTCCCACCCCCTTAATCGCCGCCAATCCGAAACGAATATGTTGATCATCCACCACGGTAAAGTGAGCCATCGATTCATTGAGTGAAGGAGGAAGCACTTCGATTCCCATGGCGGACGCCTCATTGATCTCGATCACGATACGATCGGTATTGTCACCATCCGAGGTCATCAATGCCGCCATGAATTCCGCGGGATAATGACTCTTCAAATAGGCTGTACGATAGGCAATCATCGCATAACAGGTCGCATGGGCTTTATTGAAACCATAACCGGCAAAAGGCTCAATGACCTTCACGAAAACTTCCTTGGCAAAGGCTTCTTTATGCCCCTGTTGCACCGCACCTTGAATGAATTTCACACGCTGCTCCGCCAATAATTTCGGCTTCTTTTTTCCCACAGCTTTTCGCAAAAGATCCGCTTCTCCCAATGAGAATCCGGCAACCAGTCGAGCGAGTTGAAGAATCTGCTCCTGATAAACGGCCACGCCATACGTTTCTTCAAGAATCGGCTTAAAACTGTCATGGAGGTAATGAACCTTATTCGCATTGTGACGACCTTTAATATAAGCGGGAATCCAATCCATCGGCCCCGGGCGATACAGGGCATTCATGGCAATCAGATCCTGAAAACGACTTGGAATCAACTCTTTCAAATAACGCCGCATTCCCGATGATTCAAATTGAAATACTCCCGTGGTTTCACCTCGGGCCATCAATTTAAAAGTTTCTTCATCATCCAAAGGAATCGTATCCCAATCAATCACCGTATCTTTAGTCCGTTGAATAATCTCAAGCGCATATTCTAAAACAGTCAGATTTCGTAACCCCAAGAAATCCATTTTCAAAAGCCCAATGGCCTCAATTTCATGCATGGAATACTGAGTGATGACAGCATCCTGGCCTCCTGGAGCCATCTGAAGAGGAGTATGCTTGATCAAGGGTTCCCCCGAAATCACGACCGCACACGCATGAACGGACGCATGGCGCACCACCCCTTCCAATTTAAGCGCAAGATCCAACAATTTTTTAATGGCCGGACTGGCCTTGGATTTCAAACGCAGCTCCGGCTCTTCCTCCAGGGCTTCGGAAAGCTTAATCCCGGGACGCCCCGGAATCAATTTTGCAATCACATCCACATCGGAATAAGGCATACCCAAACCCCGACCCACATCGCGCACTGCGGCACGAGCCGCCATGGTTCCAAAAGTAATAATCTGAGCCACGCGATCTTTCCCGTACCTCTGGACCACATAAGCGAGCACCTCATCGCGTCGTTTATCGGCAAAATCGATATCGATATCCGGCATACTCACACGTTCCGGATTTAAGAACCGCTCAAAAAGAAGCCCGTATTGAAGGGGATCCACATCCGTGATTCCCAAACAATAGGCCACAATAGAACCCGCCGCGGAGCCACGACCGGGCCCCACCAAAATTCCGGAACTTTTCGCAAAAGCAACAAAATCATGGACAATCAAAAAATACGTATCAAATCCCATGCCATGAATAATTTCCAATTCGTAATTCAGACGATCACTAACCGAAGCATCCGGCGACTGCCCATAACGCCGCAGTACACCCTCATCGCACAATTCCCGCAAATACGCCTGATCCGTCTTTTTGTCCGGAGTGGGAAAGGAGGGGAGTAAATTTTGACCCAAAGGAATTTCCACGTTGCACATGTCGGCAATCTGAAGCGTATTTTCGATGGCTTGGGGGACGGCCTCAAAAGCCTGTCGCATCTCCTCGGGGGAGCGCATCGTGATGTCTCCATCAATCCGAAACCGCTTTTCGTCTAAAATATTGGTACCGGTTTGAATGCACAGCAAAATATCGTGTGCCTCCTTATCGTCACGACCGAGACAATGACAATCATTGGTGGCCACCAAAGGAGCTTGAGTGCGGGAGGCAAGATCAATGAGGCGTTCATTGAGCAATCCTTGCTCCAAAAGTTGCGGATGATCCTGCAGCTCCAAAAACACGTTCTCTTTACCAAAAATCGCTTGAAATCGATCCAAAAGTCCGGCCGCATCCTCCCACCGGTTGGCCAGTAATGCTTTGGGGATATCGCCATTCAAACAACCGGTCAAGAGCACAAGCCCCTCGCCGTACTGCTCCAGCAACTCAAAATCAAGCCTGGGCTTGTAATAAAACCCCTCAAGGTGGGCCAACGTTGAAAGTGCCATCAAATTCTCATAGCCCTTAAGATTTTTAGCCAACAGGATAAAGTGACCGATCTGATTATCAATACCCGATTGCTTTGAAAAACGACTTGAAGCGGCCATATAGGCCTCAATCCCAATGATAGGTTTTATATCCAACTCTTTGGCCGAGCGATAAAATTCCACCGCTCCATAAAGGTTACCATGATCCGTGATGGCCAATGCAGGAGACCCATGCTCCTTTGCTTTCAACAAGTAATCTTTTGGTTTGGGCAAACCATCCAAAAGACTGTAGTGGGTATGACAATGAAGATGAACAAAGGACATAAGCGAGTTAAAACACTGATTAATACGACAAAAATCCTCACGAACCGGGATAAGACTCTAAATTGATTTGAAGCCATTTTTGAAGCCAGGCAAACAGTTCACCAACCCAGGGAATCTGAGACAAGACCTGCCCTAAAATAAAACTCAAAAAAGCAATCACCACCACGGACCCCAAAAGAAAACCCAATCCTCGAGCGGTCCCGGCCAAAAAATTAAGCCAAAACAACCGATGGGGTGCAATAATATAGCAGACATGATCTTTTAAATCGGGGGCCTCCCAAATATAAACCCTAGGAGGCTTAGAAACCGAAACCTTCCATTGCTTCAACGATAAACGTTTGGGCAGAGTACTTGATTTTAAAGGGGAATTCTTAGAAGCAGTCATGATGAAGCAACCTTACCATAAAACAAGAAACGAAACGAAAAGATTGCACCGCCAGAAAGTGGTTGTTAGAATAAGGAAGAAAGTATAAAGGAACTCCTGTCGGGGTGGTGAAACTGGTAGACACGCTAGTCTTAGGAACTAGTCCTTCACAGGATGAGGGTTCGAGTCCCTCCCCCGACACCAAAATTGACTAATATTTTTTTTATTTGACAATAGTAAATTTATAAACTAAATTAAGCTCTACCTTGCACTCAAGGCACCGTTCCACTTCGTCATTTTAAGCCCTAAAAAATAAACGATATGCCCACATCAGAGACAATCGATATGAAAAAAGTTCTTGAGGATTTATTTTTGGTTTTAACCGAAAAAGAAAAATGGGTTGTGACCAAACGATTTTCGTTGGACGATGAAGCCCGTTGGACCCTCGAAAAAATAGGTCAAAAATTCTCGGTCACACGCGAACGAATCCGACAAATCGAAAAAATTGCCCTTGCTAAACTTAAAAGGACCGCCCCCACGACAAAACTTAAAAAAGTCGGAGAAGTGGCTTTCGAAATGTTATCAGAACAAGGAGGTGTATCGAATGAAAAAGAAATTGTGACCAAATTATTGGAAATTTTCAAATCTTCCAATAAGGAAGATGCCAGCATTGTTAAATTGGCATTGGCCATTCATCCTGAAATCATTCGGATGAATAAGAGCGATTTGAATCACGCCTACTACCATTTCAACTCGATTTCAATAAAGGATATTCAAGCGGTGACCAAAAAAGGAATACAGGTACTGGAAAAGAAAGGGGATGTCATGAACGAAGCAAGACTCATCTCGGAATTGGCAAGCCTCTTTGCCGCTGAGGAAAAACAGTACAGCGTGGAATTCATTCGATCGGTTATTTCAACGGATCGACGCATCAAAAAGACGGAAAATGGAATCGGGTTAATGACCTGGAGACATGTGAATCCAAAAAGCATTCGGGATAAAGCCTACCTCATCCTTAAAAAGATCCAACACCCCCTCCATTTTCAAGAAATTGCCACAAAAATCACACAAGCGGGTTTTGACAAAAAAAGAGTCACAGTCCAAGCGGTTCACAACGAATTGATTCGCTATGAACAATTTGTTTTAGTGGGAAGAGGACTTTACGCCCTCAAAGAGTGGGGATACAAAGAAGGAACCGTTTCGGATATCATCCGCGATTTGCTCAAGAAAAAAAGCCCACTGACCAAACAAGAAATCATTACGGGCGTTTTGAAACAAAGAAAGGTCAAACACGGTACGATTTCCTTGAATCTTCAGAACAATCCCACTTTCATCCGTGTGGGCCGGGCCCTCTACGCCCTCGAAGCAGTGACAAAATAGCATTTCGATTATTGCCTCCCGCCCGATGGAAGATTGCCTTTTCTGTAAAATCGTTCAAAAACAGATTCCCAGCCGACAGGAATATGAAGACGAGCATTGTCTGATTTTTCACGATATTCACCCCAAAGCAACGACGCATCTTTTGATCATTCCCAAAAAACATATTCCAACTCTAATGGATCTTGAAGAAGGAGATGAAAAAATCATGGGGCACTTGATGCGGGCGGCAAAGCAAATGGGAGAAAAATTAAATCTGGAAGGGTATAAACTGCAATGCAACGTGGGTCAAAAAGGCGGACAGGAAGTTTTTCACCTCCACCTCCATCTCTTGGCTTAGAGCCTGCTTAGGATCTAAGGTCCATCAGACCAGCTTAAAAGAAAGATCAATCGCAGAAACGGAATGAGTTAAAGCCCCTATCGAAATCACATCCACTCCCGGAATGAGGTAATTTTGAAGAGTATGGAGTTCAATTCCGCCCGAAACTTCAAAATAAAACGTAGGAGGCTTTGAGCCAACCCGACCCAAAAGTTTCCGGAGTTGAAGCGGCGTAAAATTGTCACACAATATAAAAACGGGACATTGAAGGTGAGCCAGCGGTGAATTCAAAAGAATTTCAACCTCTTTTTCGTCGCGCACTTCAAGGGTCAAAAAGGGAAAAGAATCCGTTTTGTCCTGAATGCCGGAAATAAGAGCCGACCAATCGCCTCGAACCAACGCCAAATGATTATCCTTAATGAGAGGAGCGTCTCCCAGATGAAGGCGGTGCGTCAAACCACCGCCCACGGACACGGCCTTTTTATCCAATAAGCCGTAGAGTGTTTTACGTGTGGCCGCAACGGGAAGGGGAGTGGCCAGGTCGACATAGCGACGGGTCAAGGTGGCAATGCCGCACATGCGCTGCAAAAAATTCAATAGGGTGCGTTCCAATTTCAATAAATGGGACGCTTTCGCCCGAATTTCAAGAAGCACATCGCCCGAATAAAAAGGCTGAGCATCCTGAAAATGAAACGCAGGCGCTAAATCAGAAAAACCGGAATTGATTAGTCTCTCTAAAAACCATCTTATTTCGGATAATCCCGAAAAAAGTCCGTCCTCACGAGATTCCACAAAAGCGGTCATTGGACGATCCCACCGCAATAAAAGATCCGTAGAAAGATCTCCCCGCGAGGCATCCGATTGAAAAGCTCCCCACAAAAAACACTCCAAATCTTTTCTGTAAAAAGGCTGATCTAGCGTCAACAAAGCCGAACGGTCATAGGGAAAAAAGGAATCACTCATTTCAATATAAAAAAACGTGAAGGAGTTTTATGACGAGAAACCAAAAAAGAAGCCGGGCTGGGGCCGGGCTCAACGGCAAACATTCGCTCAAAAGCACGATACGCCTTCCGCTTTATTTCATCGGAAAGGACAATCTCATGACTCTCCTCAACAAGCGACTCATAAATTTTTTCCAAAGTATTTTTCTTCATATCGAAACACATGCTGCACAACGTATAAAATTTCTTATGGGGAAGTGCCTTCTGGAGACGCTTGATCATTCCGCATTCCGTCATGAGCACAAACTCTTCGGCCGGATCCTGTGTACAAATTTCGATCATTTTACTGGTACTCGAACAATAATCCGCCGCGGCAATGACATCAGGAGGACACTCCGGATGAGCAATGAATTTCGCATGAGGATGCTTTAAGCGGGACTGCTGAAGATAATCCAAGGTCAGACGCTCATGAATGGGACAATAGCCATCCCAGGCGATGATTTCCTTTCCCGACACCTGAGTCGCAACATAGGCCGCCAAATTACGATCGGGAGCCATGATGATCCGCTCATCGGGAAGCGAACGTACAATATCCACGGCATTGGAAGAGGTACAACAAATATCAGATTCCGCCTTCACTTCCGCCGTAGAGTTCACATACGTCACCACCGGCACACCCGGATATTTCTTTTTAGTCTCGCGAAGGCTATCCGCCGTAATCATATCCGACATCGCACAACCCGATTCGGGATCCGGGATCACCACCTTCTTGTCCGGATTCAAAATAGCCGCGCTTTCGGCCATGAAATAAACCCCCGAAAACACAATCAATCGGGCATCTGTTTCCCGCGCTTGCTGGCAAAGCCCCAAAGAATCACCCAGATAATCCGCCACTTCAAAAATTTCAGGCCGTTGGTAATTATGTACTAAAATCACCGCATTCTTTTCCTTCTTTAGACGGTTTATTTTCTCGATCCACTGACGATTTTCTTCCGTAATAAAAGACATCTTAGACTCAAAAAGGTTAAATCGAGGCCAAAATAACAGAAAAAGAAGGATTTCGAAAGCAGAGGGAGGTCATCTGACTTGTACCATTAGAACAAAAAATAAGTTATTTCGATGCTCTTTCAACGGCTCTTTTGATCGTATCAAAATTCATCCTAAATCCTAAAGAGCCCTCCATCGTTCCATCCGATTTTATAATCAATTCAATACCAGGCCCATGACTCGTTAAGTAAAAAGTATCACCTTCTTTTTCAATAAAAAAATCTGCACCAAAATCACCAAGATGTTTAAATTTTACACCATCAGACTCCGTCCACTTATCAAACCACTCGGCGACTAAATGATAAGGAGAAGGCTCCATAGCTTCATCTTCAACACCCATAAATAAGGGGTTATTGATATTTTATTATACTTAAAAACCGCGGGGGGGGCCGAATTCTACACTATCCCATGCACCACCTTGAGCCAGATATTCTTAATGATTTCTGTCGTCGCATACAACAACTGACGCAAAAGTTTCTTCAGTTCACGCATTTTCTTAACGGACTCACTCAACTCACGCAACGCCCCATGACGTTGGGAAATTTTAGCCTTCACTTTCCAGTCATCCAACTCTTTACTGATATGCTGTCGAATATCACGAATCATCACTTTTTTAGCAGGCAAAGCCGTTAAAAGCTTGGCCTTAAGGGCTTTTGCTTGTTCATCGGTCATTTTTTGCTGAAAGTGTTGAAACTTCCCCGAAGTGGATTGTTGGTTTTCCCCAATTCCTTCGGTGTTTTCTCTCACCCGACCGATTCCACCCTCCGCACCATCTTCCACCGAATCCACCTCACTCAAAATACCACTTGTATCCACCGAAACCCCTAAATCCTGTTGATTCTCGGTTGATTTCAATTTTTCCTCGGCGGAAGAAGGACCTTTGGAAAATGATTCTTTGGGAGCAAAAGGAGAGTGAACCATACAAAAAATAACGATGAAACGACTAAAAGCCACAAAAAAAATGGCTAAGTAAACTATAATCAAAATAAAGAGAAATGTCAATGGCTGCATCCTGTAAAATTTGCCCAACTTATGATATAAAAAAGACCAAACAGGCGCTCCGCTAATGCTGAATTTAAAATGAACACCACTCCACAACATAAAAAAAAGCAACGCCCGGAGATAAACGGGGAACTCCCCAAAACTTATTCCGCGAAAGATTTTGAAGAAACAATCTACCAAGAGTGGGAAAAAAGTGGAACATTTATTCCCAAAATAAACATAAAAAAAAAGCCGTTTAGCATTGCCTTACCACCCCCCAACGCCACGGGGGAGCTCCACTTAGGGCATGCCATCATGTTGGCTATTTCGGACATCATGATTCGATTTCACCGGATGAAAGGTGACCCGACTTTGTGGCTTCCGGGAACCGATCATGCCGCCATTGCCACACAAAATAGGGTCGAGAAAATAATTGCGACGGAAGGAGAAACCAGGCAATCTCTCGGCCGCAAAAAATTCCTCAAGCGAGTCCACGCGTATGTGGAAAACTCACAAGATGTGATTCGGAATCAAATGCGGAAAATGGGAGCGAGCGTGGACTGGACGAGGGAACGCTACACCATGGATGAAGGCCTATCACATGCGGTAAACACCGCTTTTGTGCGCATGTTCAAAGACGGACTGATTTACCGCGGCCATCGTATCGTCAACTGGTGCGTGCGTTGCCAATCCACCTTGGCGGATGACGAAGTGCAATACAGAGAAGAAAAAGTAAAATTTTATTACCTTAAGTACGGCCCGTTCATCATTGGAACAGCACGTCCGGAAACCAAATTTTTGGATAAAATCATTGTCGTGCATCCGAGCGACAAACGGTATAAAAAATGGATTGGAAAAGAAGTGATGGTGCCGTGGATCGACGGAGAAGTCCGAGCAAAAATCCTTGCCGATGAAGAAGTGGATCCCGACTTTGGAACCGGAGCCATGACCATCACTCCGGCCCACGACTTCAAAGATTTTGAAATTGCCCAACGCAATCCGGAAATTGAAATCATTCAAATCATTGATGAAAAAGGAAATTTAACGGAATATGCCGGGGAATTTAAAGGAATGAACGCGCGTGAAGCTCGAGAAAAAATCATTGATAAGCTCGAACAAAAAGGACTGGTTGAAAAAACAGAAGAGGACTACGTTCATAATCTTTCGGTCTGCTACCGTTGCGAAACGCCCATTGAACCACTCATTTCACAGCAGTGGTTCATTAACGTGAATAAAAAAGTGAATGGAAAATCACTCAAAGAACGCTCGATAGAAGTCGTTCGAAAAAAGAAAATCACTATTATTCCGGAGAGGTTTGATAAAACGTACTTTCATTGGATGGAAAACTTAAGAGACTGGTGCATTTCACGACAAATTTGGTGGGGACATCAAATCCCTGTCTGGTATTGTAAAACACCGAAAAAAGAAGGATGTGCAAACCCCATCGTACGAGAAAAAACACCCATCCAATGCCCTTCTTGCAAAGGAACCAAGCTGGAACAAGATCCCGACACGCTGGACACCTGGTTTTCATCCGGACTATGGACCTTTTCCACGCTGGGTTGGCCAAAGAAAACAAAAGAGCTGGACTATTTTCATCCCACCTCGGTACTGGAAACAGGACACGACATTCTCTTTTTCTGGGTGGCTCGAATGATTGTATTGACCACCTACCTACTGGAAGAAGTGCCCTTTAAGACCGTCTACCTTCACGGGTTGGTTCTCGACAAGGAAGGACAAAAAATGAGCAAATCGCTCGGAAACGGAATCAATCCACTGGACATGATCGAAAAATACGGAACCGATGCGGTACGCTTGAGTCTTGTGCTCGGATCCTCACCCGGAAATAACATGCGGCTTTATGAAGAAAAAATTGCAGGTTACCGTAATTTTGTGAATAAAATCTGGAATGGAGCACGCTTTGTCCTAATGAACATGGAAAAAGGGGATTTCGCGTTAAAAATAAATCCAAAATCCCTAACGCTGGCGGATGAATGGATCCTGGAGCGGACGCAAGAACTCATTGCCCAAGCCACGAAAGGAATCGAAGAATACCGTTTTTCCGAAGTGGGACTTTTGATTTACGACTTTTTTTGGAGAGAATATTGCGACTGGTATCTAGAAATGAGCAAAATAAATCCCAATAAGCCGGTTTTACTGTATGTGCTCAAAACCCTTTTGGCTCTACTTCATCCGTTTACCCCTTTTGTCACCGAGGCGTTATGGGGAAAAATGCATATTCCCGAAAAATTAATAACGTCCGCATGGCCCAAGCCAAATAAAAAATTCGCCTTCAAAACCGCGAAAAGAAAAATGGAGGCCGTTATTCAAGTCATCAGCATGATCCGACAAGCACGATCAGAATACAAAATTGAGCCCGCAAAAAAAATAAGTGCCACCTTATACGGGGGCGAATTCACCTCCGTGCTTCAAGCAAACGAAAACATTCTTAAAACACTGGCCCGACTAGAAAAAATAGAAATTCAAAAGGAAGGAAAAAAGATAAAACAAGCGATTGCTCAACTGGCAGGATCCATCGAAATTTATATTCCGCTTACCGGCTTAATGGATGTGGAGCAGGAAAAAAATCGAATCAACAAGGAACTACTTTCGACAGAAACCTATCTCAAAGGATTGACTCAAAAACTTTCCAATGCGGGTTATGTAAAAAATGCACCCCCCGCGATTGTGGCACAAGATGAAGAACGAAAAAAAGAAGTGGCTGCAAAAATCAAGCAACTGAAAGAACAAATAAAAAGTTTACATTAGGAAAGGCTAAAAAGTTCAGAAACCTGCACATTTAGCACATTCCACAACAATAAAAGCCCTTAAAATTTAAGGGCTTTTATAAAACGAGCTTATTCTTATTTTACCTCTAAGCCTCTTGGGGGACAGCCTGTAATGCAATCGCTCCTTTTGGCATTCTGGATTTCATTTTAGAGCCTGCCCCTTTGGCCAAACGATAGCGATCGCCATTCAAACTCTGAACGCGACGATCGTTTTTTAGGTTCAAATAAATGGTGATTTTTTTGACAAAGCGCTGCTTCAAAACTTCTTTCATGATTTCTTCTCGCGTTCGGGTTTTTCCATCCGAAAGAATCTTGGCAATAACATCACCAACCGTTCCGGGTTTATAACCCCATTTTTCAAGGGCATACAAGCCCCTACCAATCAAAACAAACCGTTCATTGCGAATGAGTTCATTATGAACCGCCTGAAAATTGATTCGCTTATTATCAAATAAACAGTCTCGAATTTTTTGAGCAATTTCTCTGAAATGGAGAGGTTTATTTTCTTTATCCAAAATAAAGTGAATCTTATCTCTTAAGGTCTTGGGGTTGATGTTTCTCCAATCCTTCAAGCCAATTCCTTCTTTCACAAATTTGATTCGCTTGTCGATTTCCAAAACGGATAAAGCCAAAGATTCGGAAATCTTTTGCCCCAGGTTTTCACATAATTTTTTCGCCAATACCTCACCCGAAATGATTTCCTTTTTGGATTCAAGAACCTGAACCCCCTCATTGCTAATTTTTCGCACCAATTCAAGTCCCACTTCATTGAAACGCCAATGCGGTTCAAATTGAAGGGTATTGTAAGCACGGGTCAACTCCGGATCGAGTGTGAGTGAAAGTTTTAGCTCATTGATTTCAGAATCTTCAATATTTTTAAGCATGACCAACAACTGCTCAACCAATTTTTTATCCAACATCAAGCCGCCCTCTTTTTTAATGATTGTTTTTGCGGTTTCATTGACAAATTTCAAGTTGGTCGCAAAAGCATTACGCTTGAGTTTTTTAATCGCATTTTTTTCAATTTGACGGATACGCTCACGAGTCACCCCAAAATGTTGTCCAATGGCTTCAAGTGTGTTTTTCCCTGAGGCCCCAACGGAGAATCGATTTTGAATGATAAATTTTTCCTTTTCCGATAAAACAAGCATTAATTTTTCGATCGTTTCTTTGATCTTTATGCTTTGATTTGCCGCTGAGGCTTGTGACGAAAAAGAAATGGGAGGTTCTGTAGACATATCAAGACAGGTTACGGGTTTGACTAAGGGATAAAATTAAAATAGCAGAACCTTTTTATGCTGTAAAGTTTGTTGCTTAATTGGTCTTTAAGAAAGGCCTGCTACGTGCTTAATTTGTATCCCACACAAGGAATTGTCAGAATCATTTTTCGCTCAAATCGTGTGTCCATTTTTTTACGCAATCGACTGATATGAACATCGACCGTGTTGCTGAGGATGTTTGTATTTTGATCCCATACTTTTTCAAGAATAAAGGTACGCGTAAGAACTTCTCCGGGATGCCGCATAAGGCATTCGAGCAAGGCAAATTCTTTGTTTTTCAACCGGATGAACTGTGTTCCCCTTTTTACTTCTCGGGCTTTTAGGTTGAGTTCGAGATCACCCCATTGTATTTGCCTTTTTTCCTCAGAATAACTCGACTGAAGTCCCCAATTTTTTATGGTCTGTACAATCAATTGAAACGGTTCATGACTTCCAATAAAAATACGACGGCCTTCTTCGCTTAATTTTTCTCGGATAGGGGAGGGAGGATGAAATTTCCCGGTGAATAAAACGGGAACCTGCCCAAGGGGCAAAATCATTTTTTCCAATTGATGAAAAGGAGGATGCTCCCAGTCCTGAATAGGAACCAGCAACGCCTCATACTGTCCGTACCACATATTGTTGAGGTTTTCAGGACGACACAGATCTGCTCCTATATTCTCGTAGCGAAACGCTTTTTGGAGGAAGCGAGCTTGAAGCGGACTGTGATTTAAAATGAGGACATGCATTATTCCTGATTTAAAAAATAGTGTAAAAGTATGCTTTCACTTATTTTTTTCGACAATTAAAAATAAATTTTAGCGGCTTAAAATTATTTTTTTTCTTTTTTACAGATTAAAAATACAACTAAAATTGTTGTTGGCTTTCCCACAACAACTTCCATCACAATTATAAATTTGACTTAAATTATTTAATATGTTATAAATTTCACTTTTCGTGCGCTACTTTTTAGATGAGTCTATGATTTACTCTGAACTCCTTGCTTTTGGTTTGTCCGCCCAAGAAGCCAAAGTCTATCTCTCGATTGTAAAATTGATTGAGGCTCCGGCAAGTACAATTGCCAATCGTGCCGGAGTACCCCGTCTAAGTGTGTATTCCATGCTGGATCGCTTGATCGAAAAAGAATTGATTGAATGTTATCAACAGCGTCGGGCTCGAATTTATAAAGTCTCGTCTCCTCATGCCTTCATCAATCAATGTGACCTGGAAATTTCACAAATCCAAGCAAAGCGAGAACGCTTTCGTTGGTTCCTACCGCGCTTGAAATCCTTTATTGCGTTATCTGACGAAGAAAAAATAACTCATGGAGGGCAATTTCGTTTTATCGAAGATCGCTTTTACTTCCAAAAAATAATGGAACGACTTTCCTCAAACATGCCGGGCGCTTGGTATTGGATTCATGATGGAGAATCTTCCCAAATTTTATCGCTTTTCAAAGGAAATGCTTTAAAAGCTTTGCGTTGCTTGATCCCTTTCTCAAAGAAAAAAGAATTTACCTCTATGCTTAAAAACGAGCAAGTTCGGACGTTTTCCGATCATTCTTTCGCGCAAATTCCACATATTATACTGACCGCCTCCCATTCCTTTTTCATTCTTGAAAATTCGCCTAAATCGTTTATGGTGCTCAGCCTTGAAAATCCACATGTGGCCCATGCCCTAAAAATGCTTTTTGAATTCATGTGGAACAATACGCTGGAGCAATAAATTCAGAGATTCCTTAACATTAAAAATGAAGGGTTCACTTTTCTTTCTTCCTTTTTTTGTTTATGATCGATGCAGTATCTATTTCATTAATTCTTCTTATGAGCGACGCTCCTAAACCCGAAGGAAATCCACAATCCGATCCCAATAGCTCGATTCAGTTGAAAGTTTCCGATGATCAACAAGCGGGCGTTTTCTCAAATGCGGTTTCCGTAAGCATGACCCGCGATGGAGTGGTGATTGATTTTGGCTACATTCTTCCGAATGTTAAGCCCACCACGATTAAAGTGGTCAGCCGGGTCAATATGACACACATGACCACAGAATCCTTTTTGAAAGTCCTTCAAAATGCAGTTTTAGATTGGAGAAATAAACAAAAAGAACTCCCACAACAATAGACCAAAAGCAAATCACTCTTAAAATCTTCAAAACAAGGGAATTTTTTTGTACTTCTTTGCAGTAAAAAAATCAAAACCCCATACCACTAGTGATTTCACCAGCATAATCCGTGCCCATCATTTTGCGAATTTTCTTCAAATCCCTGGTCTGCGCAAGACACCACATCAATTTTGTGACACAAGCTTCGGTTGTCATGTCCCTTGCCTCCATAACCCCAGCTTCCAAAGCGTGATAACCCACTTCGTAGGCTTTTAAATTCGTTTGTCCTTCTTCCATTTGCGTAGCAATCACCACGGGAATTCCCTTCTCGACATCCCTTTTAAGTCCTTCGATTAAGTTATGAGGGATATTTCCGGGACCAAATCCTTCCAGCACAACTCCTTCAATTCCCGACTCAATCATTTTTTGAAGATATTCCGATTGAAAGCCGGGAAAGAGCTTGATCACCGCAACTTTATTATTGAACTTGGGAACAAATTGAGGAACTCGCTTTCGACGTTTTTTTCTCCATTCATTGAGCTTTATGGGACGCTGAATTTCTCCCAATAAAGGAAACTTTGCCGACTTAAAAACATCAAAAAGTCCTTCTTTATATTTAGTGGCGCGATTGCCACGAATGATTTTATCTCCAAAAACAATGGCCACTTCGGCAAGATCGTAACTGGCAACCCGACTGGCATAAATAAGATTATTCCGTCCGTCACTTCCCAATTCATTGAGAGGCATGAGTGCTCCAGTGCATATCACCGGCTTACTGAGGCTCTGTAAGGCAAAGGAAAGTGCCGATGCCGTATAGGCCATCGTATCCGTTCCTTGCGCAATCACAAACCCATCATACTGGTCATAATGTTTTTGAATGGTTTTGGCTAAAATCTCCCAATCACTAGGCTTCATATTTGTACTATCCAAATTCATCACTCGCTCAAAATCGATTTTAATTTCACTCTGAATTTCTGGAATCAATTGAAGGATCGATCCCAAATCTTGTGCAGGTTCCAAAGCTTTGGAATAGCGATTTCGGATCATTCCGATGGTTCCTCCGGCAAAGAGGATTTTAATGCGAGGACGAGACATAGAGAAAGAAAGTTTAAATTGCTGAACATAGAATACCAGAATTTTTAAGGTTTGGATAGGTTGAAATTGGTGAATGATGGACGGGGTACCTTTACGCTAGAAGCGTAAGCGGGTTTTTTCCTGAGTGTGATTTTATAGCCAAGCTACTGAGTAGAATTTGAAGTTTATTTTTTGCGCTTACCTGGTCTATAATAAAAATCCTTATTTAGCTTCATACATTTTATGCCCGTCCTCGAATCGGAATTGATGTCCAAAGTGGTTTCCCTCTGTAAACGTCGAGGGTTTGTGTTTCCAGGATCGGAGATTTATGGAGGACTGGCCAATACCTGGGATTATGGACCTCTAGGAGTGGAATTGAAGAAGAATTTGTATGACGCCTGGTGGAAATTCTTCGTCCGAGAACGATTGGATATGGTCGGATTGGATGCGGCCATTTTAATGAATCCTAAGGTATGGGAGGCAAGTGGTCATGTGGATAATTTCAATGACGCACAGGTGGATTGTCGTCAGTGCAAAGCCCGTCATCGAGCGGATCATTTGATTGAAAATGCGGTACCAAACCTTAAAGTGGAAGGACTGAGTACCGAGGATTTAACCAAGCTAATTAAAGAAAATAATATCGTATGCCCCGAATGTGGCAGTAAAAACTTTACTGATGCACGGGTATTCAATTTACTGTTTAGGACATCCATCGGCTCTTTGGAGTCCAACACCAGCACCGTCTATCTGCGGGGCGAACTGGCGCAGGGAATGTTTGTGAATTTTAAATTGATTCAAGAATCCATGCGTAAAAAATTGCCATTCGGGATTGCTCAAATGGGCAAGGTATTCCGCAATGAAATCACTCCGGGAAATTTCACCTTTCGAACCTTGGAGTTTGATCTAATGGAATTTGAATATTTCATTGAACCTTCGAAATGGCAGGAAAATTTTGAGTATTGGTTGACGGAGATGCATCGCTGGGTCGAGTTCATTGGTTTGAAGCAGGATCGAGTGCGCGTACGGGAACACACCCCGGATGAGCTTTCTCATTACTCGCAGCGCACGGTAGATATCGAATACCATACCCCTTTTGGCTGGAAAGAGTTGTACGGATTAGCATATAGAACCGATTTCGACCTCCGCAATCACACGGAAAAAAGTGGCCAGGATTTGTCTTATTTTGATCCGAACACCAATACACGATTTATCCCGCATGTGATTGAACCCACATTTGGTCTGACACGTACCGTTTTAATGCTTTTATTGAGTTGCTATGACGAAGAGACCCTTTCCACCGGGGACGGAGGAGAAGAAACGCGAGTGGTGCTTCGTTTGCCTTCTCATTTGGCACCCTACAAAGCCGCAGTGCTCCCCCTTTCCAATAAATTGACCGATAAAGCCATGGAAGCCTGGAAACAGCTGTCCTCTCATTTTTTAACGGATTTCGATGTAACCGGGTCTATCGGCAAACGGTACCGTCGACAAGATGAGATTGGAACCCCTTATTGTGTGACCGTGGATTTTGACACATTGGAAGATCAGGCGGTCACCATTCGTAATCGGGATACCATGCAACAGGAACGTATTGGGTTGAGCCAACTGAACCAATGGTTTCAAGGTAAATAACCTGATTATTTATCTAAAAGATAATAGGTATTTTTAGCAATAGATTATTAAAGAGGGGATAGGGCGGGGATTGTTAAAGTCGTCTTTTTTTGATATAATTAACAGATTACAAAAACAAAAAATAACGTTTAAAAATGAATTTTGGCTTTGATCCTCAACCATTAATAGGGTGGGCAGTGGCTCATCCATTCCCTGCAATCCTGTGGGCAGTGGCTGTTCCAGTGGGATTTTATTACTCCTTTCGTATTACTCTTTTTATATTGCGGCAGATTTATCAATGGGTGAACAGCAAGCACATGGTGTTCATGAAAATCACCATGCCGCGTGAGGAGTCTCAAAAAGATAAAGAAAAAGCAACGGAAAAAGATTTCCGCGAAAAAATTGGAATCATGGAACAGTTGTATCGTGCCCTGTCCGAAATGAGGGAATTGAGTTTAACCAACCGAGTGAAGGTGTGGTTATTTGAACGAGACACAGTTTCTTTTGAAATTTCAGCCAGTTTCAAGACCATCGAATTTTGGGTGGGGATGTACGACTATTATGGAAGCTTGGTAGAAAAACAAATCACCAGTTACTACCCGGATGCCGACGTTCAAATTTCAAAAACGCCTCCGCCATTTACACAAAAAGGAAATAAGACCCGGGGATACTACTTATACCAAAGCAAAACAAAATGGTTCCCCATTAAGACCTATAAAACCATTGAAAACGATCCTCTCAACGATTTGACGAACGTCTTTTCCAAATTGGAAGAAGGGGAGTATGCCACCATCCAATTGGTCATCTCTCCGATCAATGACAAATGGCAAAAAAAAGCGGAAGCCTTTGGCGAAGCCCTATTTAAAGGCAAAAAAACAGATGGATTTTGGACCAAAATTCCGATCATTGGAAGCCTAAACAGTCTTTTGGTGACGCTATTTTTTGGCTACGATCAGGTGAAAGGATCAAATGCCCCCGGAGCCTCGGGAGGAGACGGGTATGTGCGTATGCTTCAAACCAAGGAAGAACGGTACAAACTGGTGGGAGAAAAAGCCGCCCAAAACGGTTTCAACACCATCATCCGACTCATGGCGTCCTCACCCAAACGAGGTCGTTTGGAAGAGATTCTCAACAATATCCTATTGGCATTTACCGTCTTTAAGTTTCCGGTATTGAATTTTTTCCAAAGCAAACGCATCGTTCCCTTTTTCGATTTCTTGCACATGCCGCTTTTCATTTATAATTTCAAAAGTCGCTCCGCGGCCTTATTGGAACGCAGTTCACTATTGGTGGCGGAAGAGCTGGCCGGAATTTTTCATTTTCCAAACAGCCGCTACAATTACACACCGGTGATCAAATGGTTGAGTTACAAAGTATTGCCCGCTCCTCAAGACTTACCCACAGATGGAATCATCTTGGGAGACAATGTCTATCGTGGAGAAAAGCGGGAAGTTCATTTTCAACGTAAGGATCGTCGACGTCACCATTACATCATTGGACAAACCGGTACCGGTAAATCGTCCTTCATCAGCTCCATCGTGAGACAGGATATTGCAAATGGCGATGGGGTCTGCGTGATCGATCCCCACGGCGACTTGATTGAAGATATTTTGCTCTATATTCCCAAGGAACGCGCCAAAGACGTGCTGGTCTTCAACCCGGCCGATTCGGAACGTCCCATGGGTCTAAATATTCTGGAGGCAGATACCCCTGAGCAGCAGGATATGGCGTCGAATCAAGCCACAGAAATTTTCATTAAGATCTTTGGAGATGAAATTTTTGGCCCTCGCATTCAGCATTATTTCCGCAACGCCTGTTTGACGTTGATGGAGGATAAGGAAGAAGGGGCGACCTTGATTGATGTGCCGCGTATGTTTACCGATGATGAGTTCATGAAATATAAGAGTTCAAAAGTTCAAAATCCGGTGGTCCGATCGTTTTGGGAGCATGAATATGCCCATACCGGTCAACGGGAGCGGGAAGAAATGATTCCTTACTTTAGTGCCAAATTTGGTCCGTTCATCACGAACAGCATCATGCGCAATACCATTGGACAAACGAAATCCGCATTCAATATTCGAAAAACGATGGACAATCAGCAGATCCTGTTGATCAACCTGTCCAAGGGTAAAATGGGATCCCTCAATACCCAGCTTTTGGGGCTGGTGCTCGTGGCTCAAATTCAAATGGCGGCCATGAGTCGCGTGGACACTCCCGAGGATCAGCGCAAAGATTTTTATCTTTATGTCGATGAGTTTCAAAACTTCGCGACCGATACCTTTTGTTCCATTCTATCTGAGGCTCGTAAATACCGTCTCGCCCTTATTATGGCCCACCAATACATTCAACAGCTGGTCGTTAGTAAAGGCGGTGGAAGCAATAGCGCGATTAAAGATGCTGTTTTTGGTAACGTTGGAACGATCCAATCGTTTAAAGTGGGTGCCGATGATGGTGAGTATTTGGCCAAAGAGTATGCCCCGGTGCTCACCGAGCAAGACATCATTGGAATTTCCAATTATAAAGCGTATCTCAAATTGAACATCAATGCCTCAACTTCTCGTGTATTCTCTCTGGAAACCACGTATGATGAAACCAATAAAAATGAAAAAGTTCGTGAAATTGTGCGTGAGTATTCTCGAATGAAATACGGTCGCAAACGTATCTTTGTGGATCAGGAGATTCGTGCCCGTATCGGAATTGACACCGCCCCGGCCGAAGGGGGTGACACCGTTCCGGCTTCTCCAACAGAAGTAACGGCCGATATGCCAACTCCTGAAGAAGCGGCTACCCCAAACGCAGCTGCGACTCCCTAAGGGCTTGGAAGTAAATAAGTATCCCATCTCGCTTCCATAATTTACCCCATCTTTGAACGCTCCTCTGTCGAAAATCACTCAACATAACTCTGCTATGTCTCACAATTTTCTCGGTCGTCGCGTCCAAATCTGTGGCAAATCTTAAACCAAATCTGTAATACTTATTTACTTCCAAGCCCTAACCTCCTCTCCTATGAAAACGGTCAAAATAAAATTACGCCAAAAAGTGGACCGCTCTTACCCCATTTGGATTGAAACCGGCCTTTTCAAAAAAATACCGGCCGATCTTAAAAAAGAATTTGGTGTCCGAAAATATGCAATTGTAACCGATACCCGACTGGAAAAAATTTATGGCCAAGAACTCATCGAAAACATGCAACGGGAAGGACTGGAGGCCACGATCGTATCGTTTGCCTTAGGCGAAAAAAACAAAAGCCTGGCAACGATTGAGAAAATGGCCAATACCATGCTGAAACAGGGGCACAACCGACAAAGCATGATCCTCACGCTGGGAGGAGGAATCACAGGAGATTTGGGAGGATTCCTGGCCTCCATCTACATGAGAGGCATTGATTTCGTTCATGTTCCAACAAGTCTATTGGCCATGGCCGATTCCTGCATTGGAGGGAAAAACGGAGTGGACTTGAAAGAAGGGAAAAATCTTTTAGGCACATTTCTTCAGCCAAAAAAAATCTACATGGATCCCTATCTGCTGAGCACGCTCTCGCCCCGGGAAATACGAAACGGATTAGCCGAAGTGGTGAAACACGGATTCATTGCGGACGCCGAAATCCTCAAACACCTCACCAAACATGCACCACGAATTCTTGAAGGACACCTCCGAGATCTCACCGACCTGTTGGTGCTTTCTTGCCGGGTAAAAGGAAAAATCATCGAGCTTGATCCGACGGAAGAACACGAACGCAAATGGTTGAATTACGGACACAGCCTGGGCCATGCCATTGAACAAGCCAGTGGCTATAAACTCCATCATGGAGAGGCCATTGCCATTGGGATGAATCTTGAAAATCGAATCGCGTTCAATCGAAAAATGCTGAGCCGTAAGGAGGTACACACGATTGAAACGCTATTACAACTCCTAAAACTGCCGACCGAAATCCCTCTCGATCTTTCGACCACAACAATCGTGGAAGCCCTCAAACATGACAAAAAAAACAGCTCCACTCAGACATATACCATGGTGCTGCTGAAAAAAATAGGAAGCCCAAAAATTGTCGACGACATTCAGGAAAAAGAAATCCAGGCGGTTCTCTCAAAGACAGCAAAAAATAGTTTATAAAAAAATTCTCGCTCACCACCACCCAAGATGTCCAGCGACTCAATTTCGGTCCCGGGTTCTAAAAGCCTCACCAATCGAGCCCTGCTCATGGCCTCATTAGCCAAAGGAACAAGCCATCTCAACAATGTATTGCAGAGCGAGGACACCGACGTGATGCGTGAGGCACTCGAAAAGATGGGCGTGGCGTTAAAAAAAACAGAAACGGCACTAACGATTTCGAGCACGGGAGAGTGGCACGCACCGCAAACCCCACTTTTTCTCAATAATGCGGGCACCGCGGTACGATTTCTCACCGCAATCCTGAGTCACCAACCCTTCACCTCGCACATCGAGGGGAATAAACGGATGCAGGAACGGCCCCTCCGAGATCTCCTGAACGGACTGGAATCTCTGGGGGCACAGATTGAATCCCAAAACGGATGCCCCCCGCTCACCATTCATGGCAAACCCTTAAGTAGCAATCACGTGGTCATTTCCGGAAACAATAGCAGCCAGTACGTGTCGGCACTCTTGATGCTGGCACCCCTTTTACCCGATGGTCTAACGATTACAATCCAAAACGGAGTAAGCTCCAAGCCTTACATCGATATGACCCTCGATATAATGAATAAATTTTTTATACAAGGAATCACCCGGGTGGGTTACGAGCAATTCACCATCCCCCATCAACCGTACCAACCCACAACCCTCACACTCGAAGCCGATGCCTCCAGTGCCACTTATTTTTGGGGACTGGCGGCACTAAACAAAACCACCATCGAAGTGCGTCATCTCAGCCGAAAAAACCTTCAAGCCGACCTAAAACTGTTAGAAGCGCTGGAAAGCATGGGCTGCCGGGTGCAAGAAACCCCAAACGGCATTGCCGTAACCGGCCCGACGGAACTCCACCCTCTCGGCGAGTACAACGCCAACAATTTCCCCGATGGAGCCATGACACTAGCGGTGTTATGTGCCTTTGCCAAAGGAAAAACACGACTGAAAGGCCTCCACAACTTACGCATCAAGGAAAGTGATCGACTTCATGCCCTGGCCACCGAACTGTCCAAAATAGGAGCCTACATTCAAGAACATGACGACGGATTGACCATCGAAGGCAATCCTAAATTCCTTCACGGCGCAACGATATCGACCTACAACGACCACCGTGTGGCCATGGCCTTTGGAATGGCGGGATGTCGAGTGTCGGACATGACCATCGAAAATCCGGATTGCGTAAAAAAAACCTATCCCAACTTCTGGAACGATCTTAGAATGATCCACAAGGAGCCCACTTACCCCCACTTCAGCCATGCCCTCGAATAAAAACTCGTTTCATCTGGCCACGATTTCCCTGTCCACCTTAAAATTCGTGGGACAAACCGTACTTTTTTTCTGGGGAATTTTTTTCAGTCAAATTGGAATGACGGGTTACCAGCAAGGAATATTAATGGCAATTTACCCCCTGGTGGGGTTACTGAGCACTTTGCCCTTGGGGCTACTGAACGATCGCATTTACTCAAAAACCCTGATTTCAATAGGATATCTCCTGCTCGCTTTCCAATTTCTAGAGATTGGAGAAACTCAAAATTTCTTCTTGATCGGCTTACTCTTAATGCTGGGAAGCCTTGGCAGCAACATGATCAAAGTCTCCACAGACAGTTTTTTCTACAAAGCCAGCGATCCTGAAAAATCAAAACAAGTGGGATCCTACGTGGGAACTCACCTTCTGGGAGCAGGACTGGGAGTGCTCGCGGGTGGATTACTCTTAGGCAAAATTTCATTTGAATCCTTATTTCACATCGCAGCGGGCTTATGCCTCATTATGGGAGTATTGAGTCTATTTCTCCCTCAAACCACAGTGCTTCATTTGGAATGGAAAGAGTATCGGAAAGACCTCTTCAAACCGGAAATTCTCATCTTCATGAGCATGATTTTCTTATGGGGGATCCACATGGGGTCCGAGATCACCTCCTACGGACTATTTCTAAAAGAAAATTTAAACCTCAATTTCACAGAAATGGGACTGTACATGGGGCTAACCATCAGCGCGATGTTTTTCTGGGTGAAGGGAGCGAATCATCTGATTCATAACCGATTTCCCATACTCCGGATTCTCTATGGAGGCTTATTTTTATCAGGAATAGGACAAGCAATCATGCTTTATCCTCATCTCGGAATATCCTTTGCGGGCCGATTTTTACATGAAGGAGGAGATGCTTTGATGTTTTTTTTCCTGTATTATGGAGTACGAAAATTATTTGCACAGGAAAAATCAGGAGGCAGCAGTGGATTGCTCGCATTCGTTCAATTGAGTGCAAATATTCTAAGCGTCTTGCTTTTGGCACCTCTGGGAAAACAATACGGAAATGCGTATCCCCTTCTCATTGGTGCGATTTTTTCACTCCTGGCCCTACCTTTGGCCATAAGATTCTCTCACCTCATTAAACATTAGCCGACTCCAATGAATATTGTACTCACCGGCCTGCGGGGAACCGGAAAAACCAGCTTGGGAAAACTACTCGCCGAAAAATTAAAATGGGATTTCTTGGATATCGATCAAGAAATCGAGAAAAATATCTCACAATCCCTTCACGATTGGATTCAAGAAAACGGATGGGAAGCCTTTAGGGAATTGGAAAAAGAGGTAACACTAACCACCACAAAACAGGATAAAACCGTGATTGCCACCGGGGGTGGAACACTTATGAATGAAGAAAGTGCCGCCGCCTTACAAAAGTCCGGACATATCATCCTACTCACTTGCAGCATGGACGCCCTCAAAAAGAACCTACAAGAGAGTTATGCTCGGCCTTCAATTAAGGGAGGATGTCCGATCGAAGAAATTCAAGAAATATGGGAAGAACGAAAAAAAACGTACTACCGCTGGGCCGACACGATTCACGACACCACGCTATGGCCCAATCTTGAACCATTGATGGAACAGTTGAAGGCCGTACCGAACTTAATCTCAAACCATGAAAGTTGATTCTCCTCGATTCGACACGATCATCATCGGTTCCGGCATCGCAGGACTCAACTTTGCCCTGGAAGCCGCTAACACGAGAAACGTATTGATCATCACAAAAAAAAGAACCGTGGAATCCAGCACCAACCGAGCCCAAGGAGGAATCGCTGCCGTTTTGAACCAAACCGACAACATTGAAAAACACATCGCAGACACCCTAGAAGCCGGCTCACACCACAACAAACGAAGCGCGGTGGAATTCATGGTACAAAAAAGCACGGAAGCCATAACTCGACTGATTGAACTCGGTGTTCCTTTTGCCACAGATGAACAAGGCGAACTTTTGCTAACCCGAGAAGGAGGCCACAGCGAACGCAGGATTGCCTTTGTGGGAGATTATACCGGGCAGTCCATCGAAGCCGCACTGATCAAAAAAGTGGAAGAAAACCCTCGTATCACGATTTGGGAACACACTTCCGCAATAGAACTTCTGGTCAAAGCAGGGATCGGTTATGGGGTTCAAGTCATCCGAAACGATGAAATCCTCAATGTTTACGGGACGCATACCGTACTGGCCACTGGGGGGATAGGGCAACTCTATCGCTACACAACCAATCCGGAAATCTCCACTGGAGATGGGCTGGCGATGGGCATCCGTGCCAAAATACCCACAAAAGATTTGGAGTTCATTCAATTCCATCCCACCGCGCTCAAACTGGGAGGTCGAACAAAATTTTTACTCAGCGAAGCGTTGCGAGGAGAAGGGGCTCATTTGATCAATGCCAAAGGAGAACGTTTCATGCTCAGCCGACATCGCTTGGGAGAACTGGCCCCACGGGATGTGGTGGCCCGAGGGGTGTATGAAGAGGATTTGAAGGGAGGAGCATTCTTGGACATCCGACATGAAAATGGACAAAAAATTAAATTGCGCTTCCCTCAAATTTATCAAAAACTCAAAACCCACCAATTGGATCTCACCAAAGATTCAATACCGATCGCCCCGGCGGCCCATTACATTTGTGGAGGCTTGGTAACCAATCTCAATGGCGCAACAGGGCTAAAAAATATCTACGCCTTTGGAGAAGTGGCATGGACCGGGGTACACGGGGCCAATCGATTGGCCTCTAACTCACTCCTGGAAGCATTGGTGTTTAGCAGTCAGATTCTTCTAAAAACCAGCACGGAGTCAAAAAATAACCACGCAGCCCCTTCATTCCCAAAACCCCACTATCAAAAACTCAGTCCTGCGTTACTACGGAAAATAAGATTAATCCAAAATGAACTTCGAAACGAAATGTGGAAAAATGCAGGGATTGTACGAACGAAACACGGATTAAAAGAAGCGGAAAGCCAACTCAAAAAAATGAGTGAAAAGCTACAAAAACTCTCGAATAAGGGAACCAATATTCCGCTCAAAGAGGCAGAAAACATGGTCATGAGTGCACAAGCCATTGTAGTGGGCGCCTCAAAACGAAATGAATCGTTGGGTAGTCACTTCATGGAGCCATTCAATGCTTCAAAAAAATGAAAGATCCTCTCATAAGTGCTGAGTCCGCAATGAATATCCAAACCATAAGGCTTAAATGGATTGATCCTGAACAAGCTTTGCGAATTTAAGGGACTTAGGGGTTTCCCCAAATTCTTTACCCCAAGGGAAATGAATGTTTCTTGAGCGAGCTATTGAGTCCTCAATGAATATCCAAACCATAAGGATTAAATGGATTGATCCTGAGCAAGCTTTGCGAATTTAGGGGACTTAGGGGTTTCCCCAAATTCGCGGTTGAGAAGGAGTAATCCATTTAATCCTTCGCTAACTGACTCTCCTGCTCCGCATGACGCAACGCCTCAACCACAGGGCCTATTTCCCCGTTCATAAGTCCCGGCAAATTACTCCAACTTTCCTTAATACGGTGGTCGGTCACACGATCCTGGGGGAAATTGTAGGTACGGATTTTTTCAGAACGATCCCCTGTTCCAATTTGAGACAAACGAGCCTGCCCCAATTCTTTTTGACGCTTTTCCTCCTCCAACGCATACAAACGAGATCGTAACACGCCCATGGCTTTTACCTTATTCTTCAATTGAGATTTTTCATCCTGACACGTCGCCACCAATCCGGTAGGAAGATGCGTGATGCGTACCGCGGAATCGGTCGTATTGACCGATTGACCTCCATGTCCACCCGCCCGAAACACATCAATCCTTAAGTCATTGTCACTGATTTGAATATCAAGCTCCTCGGCTTCGGGAAGCACGGCGACCGTTGCCGTAGACGTATGAACCCGTCCCTGACTTTCCGTGACCGGAATGCGTTGAACACGGTGTACCCCACTTTCATATTTCATCTGACCGTAAGCACCGGGACCATCCACTTTAAAAATAATTTCCTTCACTCCGCCCACCACATTGTCACTACGTGAAATAAGTTCAACCTTAAAACCAACCGATTCCGCATAACGAAAATACATACGGGAAAGTTCTTCCGCAAAAAGCGCAGCCTCATCCCCACCGGCACCGGCACGAATTTCAAACATCGCCGGCTTTATATCATTGGGATCCACCGGCAAAAGTGCCACACGAGCCGCCTGCAAAACACGTTCGCGCGCTTCGGTTGCTTTAGCCAACTCTTCTTTTAAAAAATTATGAGTCTCACCATCCACATCTTCCTTTAACATCATTTCCGCCTCCAACAGGGTGTCTTCAATAAGCTTCAATTCATAATAAACCGCAGCACGAGGCTGCAATTGAATACGCCGACGCACCAAGACTTGATATTTTTGTTGATCGGCAATGACTGAAGAATCGGCCATTTGATTCTCAACAGTTTGAAGCTCATCATAAAATGGTTTTAACTTTTCGAGCATGATTGTATTTAAAAGAAAGAAGACCTGTCGAAGTTTAGTACGAAAACCCGATCAAAACCAGCCCCATCCTTATAAAACTCAAGGCAATAGCCGGGAAATCGTTGCAAAAGGATAGATTCCAAAACGAGTCGCTGAGCATCTCCGAATTCACCCAACAGAAATTGGGGCTTCCATTTTGAATAAAAAATTTGATCAAATAATCGACGATACAGATCCAACCCATCCGCACCGGCAAAAAGGGCCAAAGCAGGCTCATACCGACGCACAGAATCCTGAACAAAATCAAATTGCTCCGTCCCAATATAAGGCAAATTGGCAACAACAAAATCCGGCTTCACCTCGTCCAAAAAACACTCCTGCAAAAGATCCGATTCAACAAATTGGATACCGGAACAACCGTAACTCAAAGCATTCATTTGAGCCACCTCAAGAGCATCCGAAGAAACATCAACCGCAAAAACCTCCGCCTCAGGCAAAACATGCTGCAACGCAACCGCAATGGCTCCCGAACCGGTTCCCACCTCAACAATACGAGGAGACAAACACTCCCCCATCGCAGCAACACGATTAAGGACGCACTCCACCAACAATTCCGTTTCCGGACGAGGGATCAAAACCCGCTCATCCACAAAAAAATCCAGCCCCCAAAATTCCTGACGGTTCAACACATAAGCCAACGGTTTTTCGGCCTCAATTTGAAACCACAACGCATCAAAAACAAGCGACTGAGCTTGCGTCAGCGTCCATTCCGGATGAGCAAAAACAGAGGCCCTGGATGAGCCTAAAACATGAGCCAGAATGAGCTCAGATTCCAAACGCTTTCCCAAAATTCGCCCTCTCTGCAAACAAGACTCCACCGAAACACTCGGCATGGGATGAAAAACTAATAATACTTCATCTTCTCCCGTTGCGCTCGATAAAACTCTCGTTTCAACGCGGCATTACGAACTTTTCGCTTATTCAAAGAACGTCCCAAATAGCGACGCTCCCGAAGAATACGGACAAGACGAGTTCGTTGGACCGCCTGCTCAAAACGAGACATAAAGCGCTCAAAGGATTCTTTCGGATGTTTGGTAACTCGAACGACCATAAAGGGTTTAATCAGCTAGAAAGCGTAGGGAGTATAAGGAGCGGAAAACAAAAAGTCAAATGGAAAATATCAATACGGCAACACCGAAGGTCCCTCAATTTTCGCGTGAAAAAACCTTCGAGACCAAATCGAACACATCGCGACTGATCGCATACACCCGGCCATGAGTAACTTGAAAGATTCCACCGACAATCTCTTCGTCATCTTCGTCTTCAAATAACCAAAAATCCCCCTTATCCAAGGACTTAAAACGATAGTCGCGATCCGGAAAACGTTGAGCCAAAATATCCACTTGATTCATAAAGTCTTCCAACAACCCCATCTCAATAGGCTGAAACCCTCCAAACGAAGATTTTTTATTGGATTGAGAAGATAAGTCCATATAGGGTTAAACTAAAAATAGCTGATCTATAATTATACAGAAAAAAGCCGTAATTTGCAAAAAATTCACCACAACATAAGCTAGGAACGTC
>AMFJ01025340.1_pt1 | contig 38781 bp, 33 predicted proteins | sample 427208 | NCBI WGS metagenome assembly AMFJ01 (sample SAMN02954298, study PRJNA114691) | groundwater metagenome | biome: aquatic; feature: subsurface aquifer; material: sediment; isolation source: subsurface aquifer sediment | place: USA: Rifle, CO | collected 2008-08 | reverse complement strand
TGAAGTACTCACATCAAAAAATGTATGTTATTGAAATTAACGGGTACGTGTATTTAGTTCCATTTATTGAGGACGGAGCCAAAATTTTTCTGAAAACGATTATTCCTAACCGTAAGGCGCAAAAGAAATATCTTGGTGAATGATGAGGAATGTATGAAGAAAAAACAGAAGGTAAAACTAGATCAAGAAGAGCAAGAATTGTCGGATTCTTTTGATCGTGGTAAATGGGAATCTGTTTCTAATGTGAAGCGCGAAATTGCTCTTGCTAAAAAGGCTGCTGCTAATTCTTTGCGTAAAGATACTAGAATTAATATTCGATTATCGAGCAACGACTTAAGCCGGATTAAGCAAAAAGCAGCATTTGAAGGAATACCTTACCAGACCTTGATTGCTAGTATTTTACATAAGTATGCGGCTGGACATCCTGTGGAGTAATGTTGTTCGCAACGACCAGCAAGATTTAGGCTCCAATTTAGCTTTAGCGTCGTAGAGCTGCTCTAAGAAAACCCCAAGAAATTGTTCAAATAAAATCCAATCAAACCGTTAGTCTTGTTTTTGTGATAGAATAAACCAAGGTACCCAAGCAAAAAGCAAGGAGAGCGTGATGAAATTACGTGATCAGGTGCTTGTGCGGATTGGCTTGGTGTGGGCTGCCTTTTTAAGTCTCGTTTATCTTGGATTACGCATTATCTTACACCACCCCTGGCAGCTGGGTACAATTGACTATTACTTGATAAATTTATCTATTTTGGGATTTTTATCTTCCTTTTTTGTTCTATCCACCGTATTCGCCCATCGTAAAAAATTACAAAAAATTAACGCACAATTAAGGGAAGATCTTAACCATCATAAATCCCTTGAAAAAGAATTAATTATTCATAAAGAACATTTAACTCAATTAGCGCACTATGATGCGCTGACTGCGCTACCCAATCGAGTATTTTTTAATGAGATGCTAAATAAAACCATCCGGCATGCCAGACGCTATAAAAAAATGATGGCGGTTTTGTTTATTGATCTTGATCATTTTAAAAATATTAATGATATCTCAGGGCACGCAGCGGGAGACGCCGCACTAAAAGAAATGGCCGAACGTTTCAAAAGTGTTTTACGCTCAAGCGATATATTGGCACGTTTAGGGGGCGATGAATTCATTATTTTGCTAAATAACATTCCGCAACCAGAATTTGCAAAACGCATTGCAGAAAAATTATTAAACGTATCAGTACAGCCTATTATCGTTGATGAACAAGAATTTTTGATTACCGTTAGTATTGGTATCTGTATTTACCCAACCGATGGCGCATCTCTTGAAGATTTACAAAGAAAAGCAGACACCGCCATGTATAAAGCAAAACGATCAGGCGGTAAAACATGGGAATATTTTTCCGATGAAACAAGCAATAAAATTTATCAACCTCTAGAACTTGAATCTGCGTTAAAAAATGCGTTTAGCAAACATGAATTTGTTTTACATTATCAGCCTAAATTTAATTTAGCTGATGGTAGTCTTCGTGGAGTCGAAGCGTTAATTCGTTGGGAACACCCCAAACTTGGCCTGATTAATCCAAATGAATTTATCCCGCTTGCTGAAAAAACAGGTTTGATTCTATCCATTGGCAAATGGGCATTGCATGAAGCCTGTCGAGCCAATCAATCATGGCAAAAAAAAGGGTATCAACCTGTTACAATTGCAGTCAATCTATCAGAAAAACAATTTTACCATCCTGATATCACCAAAGAAATAGCAGCCATCTTATTTGAAACAGGTCTTGATCCTACTTATCTTGAACTTGAAATAACAGAAGCAGCTCTACTCCACAATATTGAAGCAGCCATCAACAAACTACATGAAATAAAAAATATTGGCGTCAAAATTTCAATTGATGATTTTGGTATTGGATATACCGCCATCCAGGATTTAAAACAATTACCTATCGACACACTAAAAATTGATCCTTCTTTAATTAAAGAAACACCTTTGCAACAAAATAATATTGCCATTATTAACGCGATCATTACCCTCGCTCATCATTTAAAAATAAAAACCGTTGCAGAAGGCGTTGAAACAAGTGAACAATTGCATTTTCTTGCTAATAATCATTGCGATATGGCGCAAGGATATTACCTCAGCAGGCCATTACCTAAGGCAAAAATAATATTACAATTCAACAGAATAGAAGATTTTATGGAAAAAAGTGCTATCTAATTGATTAAAGGACATTCTATGTCCAGCAAAAAAAAAGAACATAGGCGAAAAGAACTTAAAGAAATGCCCTCAAATTTCAAGTTGTGGCTGGAGGATTTTTCTGTACCACAAAACACAGTTCAAAGCAGCGAAAATAATTACACAGAAAAAAATTTCATTTTAAATAACTCACTAATTAATCAATTAAAAATATTCTGCGGAAAAAATAAAATATCTATTCTAACCTGCCTTCAAGGTTCATTTGGATTATTATTAAATCGATATTCCGGAACAGACGAGACTTATTTTGGTAGCGGAGAAATCCATATCAATAAAAAAAAATTATTTAGCGTAATCCATCCAATCAATCCAGTCATATCCGCGTTAGATGATGGAGAAACATTACTCGATTATTTAAAAAAGCTAGAAAATCAATTAAAAAAAAATAAAAAAATACATAAAGGATACCGCTACTTGTTTTTATTTCAAAAAACAAAAAAATCCATCGATAATAAAAACAAGGAAAATCCATTAAATCCTAATATATACCCATTTTTATTTTTACTTAAAAATAAAAAAACGATAAATTTTAGTTTATTGTATAATAAAGAAAAGTTTACAGAGAACAGTATAAAAAATTTAGCGGATCATTTTATCGTTATACTTGATAAAATATCAGCCTACAGCGAACAATTCACCCATCATTATTCTATTTTAACCAAAAAAGAAAAAAAAGAATTACTGCATGAATGGAATATGTCACATTACAATTGGAATAAAATTAACAAAACAGATTGTGTCCATGATTTATTTACGAAACAAGCAAAAATATTACCAAACCACCCAGCCGTTATTCATGATAATTTAACTGTAAGTTACCAACAACTCGATGAAATCTCTAATCAAATTGCGCAATTTATTTTACAAAAAAAAATTCGCGCTGGCGATCCTGTTGCCGTTATCATGGAGCGTACGCCAACGTTAATTGCTATCATGTTAGCTATCTTTAAAATAGGCGCAATTTACGTTCCTGTTAACCCAAAATATCCATCTGAACGAATAAAATTTATTTTAGACGATTGTAAATCACGTTTAATTTTGGCAGATAATACAGAACAAGTTCCTGTTGATCTTATTTATAAATGCATTGTGATGGATGCTAATCATTCAGAAGCGAAAAAATTTTCAAAACATGCGTTACCCTTAAGACTTTCGCATGGCGAACGCGCGGCCTATATTATTTATACTTCCGGCACAACGGAAGAACCAAAGGGGGTGATAGTTAAACATCACAGCCTCATTAATTTAATTAATTGGTATAAAACTTCTTTCTTAATGACAGCGAATGATCGCGCCTCTCAATTTTCCTCTCAGGGATTTGACACATTTTTTTGTGAAACACTGCCTTTTTTGACCGTAGGAGCCAGTATTCATATTATTGATGACAACACTAAATTAATTCCCTCTGTATTTCTCTCATGGCTTGCACACCAAAAAATTACCGTGTGCGATTTACCAACAGCTTATGCCCAGATATTATTTAATATGCCATGGCCAGAAAACAATAATTTACGGATTGTTAAGATAGGCGGTGAAAGCATCCTACACTACCCAAGACAATCTTTTTCATTTGATATTTGGAACACTTACGGGCCGACAGAGGGAACCATTGAGACCACTTATATCAAAATTTTTCAGGCCAATACTCTTCCTGAAAATCAATCTTCTAAACATATTCCGCCGCCCATCGGAAAACCGATTGCAAATGCAGAAGTTTATGTCGTCGACCATCATTTAGAACCCGTTCCTGTTGGCTGTGCTGGAGAACTTTTAATCGGCGGCGCTAATCTTTCTGCAGGTTATTTTAATCGAGCGCAACTAACACGCGAAAAATTTATCCGTCATCTATTTATCAGTGATCTGGACGCAAAATTATATCGCACGGGAGATAGGGTTCGCTGGTTAGAAGATGGTAATTTAGAATTTATGGGGCGCAATAATCACGATATAAAAATGAATGGTTATCAAATAGAGCTCAATAAAATTGCCGTCACTCTCAGCCAGTATACTGATGTAAATGAACTAGTTGTCCTTGAAAGAGAAACAAAAACAAGACAAAAAAAATTAATTGCTTATCTTGTACCTAATGTAGATCGAATCCGTATTCCCTATCAAACCCGCTGTTTAATTGCCCCCAATGATGTTCGTTATTTACAATTTTTAAGTGAAGATATTTCCAAAGAAGGTGTTGCAATCAATGGTGATACAGTTGATTTACCATTGGATCAAGAATTGCAAATCAACTTAAAACTTCCAGGATTTAGCGAAAGTCAGTGGCTCACCGGTAAAGTCATATGGAAACAAGCGGTACGTGCCGGAATCAAGTTTGATCAAACACCTAAACAAAAATCACTATTACAAAAATGTATCGAATATTATTTAACAACTCATAATTTAATGGAAACCTTACAAAGTGCTGCCGCGCGCCGCGATTTGCAAAAAGCACTGAAAAAAAATCTACCTGATTATATGATCCCCACTTCATTAACTGTATTATCTCAATTTCCGCTGACTTTTAATGGAAAAATTGATTGGAGATCATTGCCGCCACCTGAAGATTTTAATCAATTGCTTGAAAGAAACCACGTGGCCCCGCGCAATGAAATAGAAAAAAACATTGCTGATATTTGGCAAAATATATTTAATTTAGAACGCGTCAGCATTACCGATAATTTTTTTGATTATGGCGCAAACTCTCTTCATGTCGCAGAATTATCGGTAAAAATACTTGAGAAATTTAATATCGCTATTCCACCTGCTATTTTATTTAATTTTCCTTTTATTCCTGTAATAGCTGAATATATTGCATCATCTGGAAAAGAATACACTTATCAATCTTCTCTGCCGGAAGAAATTGAACGCGATGCTACCTTACGAGATGATTTACTGCCCCACTCCATTTCAAACAAAAAATCAGGGCCGCCTCAACATATTTTATTAACTTCCGTGACAGATTATTTAGGAATTTATTTGCTTAAAGAACTATTGGAACAAACAAACGCTACGATTTATTGCCTCATCCATAAAGGAAAATTTGAAAGCGCTGCTGAATGTCTTACGCACCTTATCAATCAATATGAATTATCGAATGAAGTTTCATTATCGGACCGTCGTATTATTTTAATTTCTGGCGATGTTAGCCTTGATCAATTCGGTATTCCCTTAGAGCTTTATCATAATTTATCTGAAAAAATTGATCTCATTTATCATGGTGCCGCACATATCAATAGGATGACTTCTTACGCCAAATTACGAAGCTACTACGCACAGGGAACATCAGAAATTATTAAATTTGCCTTACAAAAATTTAATAAGCCTATTCACTATATTTCAACCTTGTATTCAGCATTGCCATTCGACAAAAAACATCGGTTAACTGAAACATTTTTAGATACAAACATCAATCTAACATTAGATAATTATGCCATGAGCCAATGGGTAGCAGAGCGCTTATTGGCCCAAATCAAAAACCGTGGATTGCCCGTTTGCATTTATCGCGTAGGTCATCTTTCTGGCCAAACAAATAATGGCATCACGTATCCACATAATGAATTTTTTATATTGGTTAAGGGATGTATTCAACTAAAATGTGCGCCCAAGCGGACACAAAAAATTTTACTTCAGCCCATCGATTTTGTAAGCAAGGCTATCGTCAGTATATCACTTCATTCTTTAGAAAAAAGCAACGTATTCCAATTTGATCTACCTAAAAAAATTCTCTTCACACAAATTATCGCATGGCTAAATGATCATGGGTACGCGATCAAGTTAAGTAAATATCCTGAGTGGTTGCACGCATTATCTGAAATTCATTTTGATAATGCATTATATCCTTTATTGCCCTATTACCTTGCCAAAACAAATGAACCGATCACGCCTATCATCGAGACTAGTCATACTGACAAAATACTGAATGAGCTTAATATTGCTTATCCAAGCATTGATCAAGCCTTTTTACAAAAAACTATTCAGTATTTATGTCAAATAGGATTTTTACCCGCACCTCACGGCAAGAAAAAACAAATTTTGATTTAAATAACCTACTGCGTAGTCGTCACATTAAATACTAATTGCTTTGCATCATCATTCATTTCAAAAGGTCTGGCATATACAAATCGAATAATCGTTTGTTGCGGCACGCTAAAACCTGCCGGCTTGACCTTAAATCTCCATACTTCATAACCCGGTGCGCCGATTAATTTTTTATTGTCAGCCGCTAAAAACGCATGTTTTACGGGTTGAATTAAATTGGCATCATAGTTACGTAAAAACCATCGATATCCTGTCGTTGGGTTGGAGGTCAATTTAATGGTAAATTGAGGATTATTTTCTGATACAGTAAATGCTAAATTTTTTTCTGTATAAGATGTTGATACAGACTCAACCGCCAAAGCAGCTTGAAAAAAAAGTAATGATCCTAATAAAACAAAAAAATAATTTAATATCCGCATAACAACTCCAGTTTTTGACAAATTTTTTGAACTAAATGATCGCTTATTTTTGCATCTACCCGCAAATACCAATACTTTTCATCGGCAAAAGAAACACATTTTACCGCATCTTTTTCCGTCATGATGATAGGTAAATTATCAGAGAAATTGAGATCCTTTGCACTAAAAAGATAATGATCGGGAAACGTGTGTTCTATTATATCTATTTGATGATCACGTAGTAAGGAAAAAAATCGCTTAGGATTTCCAATGCCTGCTATTGCATGAACTTTTTGCCCTTTAAAATCATCTAATATGCTCATTTTTTTCAAATTTTTCACTGAAAAAAGATTATTTCCTAGAAGTTCCATAGATTCAGTGTGTTCATCTAGAAATGAAGTTTTTTGGCCATTCACTACGATAAAATCCACTCGCTTTAAACGGCTGATCGGTTCACGCAGCGGGCCTGCCGGCAACATGTGTCCGTTACCTAACTGACGCATTCCATCAATGATACAAATTTCTATCTCACGCCCTAATCGATAATGCTGTAAACCATCATCTGCAATAATGGCATTACAAGTCGTCTTTTGTAAGAGTTCTTGACACGCTGAAACTCGATCAACACTGGTTACCATCGGGCAACCTGTACGCTGCACAATTAATAAAGCCTCATCCCCTACAATCGCAGGATCAGCCTGTAGGTCAACCCAACAAGGTTTCTGCATTTTTTTTCCGCCAACACCACGGCTGACAATCCCTGGACGGTAACCGCGATTTTGTAATTCTTCTGCTAATTGAATAACAAATGGTGTTTTACCGGTGCCGCCAACCGTTATATTACCAACAACAATGACGGGCTGAGATAAATTAACCGTACGCAAAATGGAAAAACGAAATAAAAAATAACGAAGCGAAACTAATAATCGAAACAATAAAGAAAATGGCAATAACAAAAAAACTAAAATTTTATAAGACCCCCCGTACCACATATTTTCTAATTTCATGAAGCAATGACCTCTGCTTCCTTAAATTGCATCTTATATAATTTCGCATAACATCCATCATGCGCCAATAAATCTTCATGCTTGCCGCTTTCAATTATTCTGCCATTTTCAAAAACAATAATTTTATCGGCATGTTCAACAGTTGATAATCGATGCGCAATAACAAGCGTCGTTCGTTTACGCATTAATGCATCGAGCGCTGATTGAATATAACGCTCAGATTCTGTATCTAAAGCGGAAGTCGCTTCATCCAAAATCAAAATGGGCGCATCTTTTAAAATAGCACGCGCAATTGCAAGCCGTTGCCGCTGACCGCCTGAAAGTAAAACACCATTTTCACCGACCAATGTATCCAAACCTTTCGGTAACTCTTGAATAAAATCGAATGCGTAGGCCGCTTTTGTAGCGCTCATGATTTCTTTTTCTGAGTGATGAATACTTCCATATGCAATATTATTTCTAATAGTGTCATTAAATAATATAATATTCTGAGAAACAATCGCAAATTGTTGACGCAAATCTGTTAATCGATATTGATGGACTGAAACATCATCAATCAAAATATCGCCCGTAAAATCTGCATAAAAACGAGGAAGTAAATTCACTAAAGTCGATTTACCACTGCCCGAACGCCCGACCAATGCAACGACTTCGCCCGGCATCACATCAAAACTAATATCGTGCAATACATTTTTTTCTGCTTGATAAGAAAATCCAACATGCTGCATCGATAACTTACCTTTCACGCGTTTGATGGTATGTGTTCCTAAATCTTTTTCCGTTTCTTCATCCAATAGAGCGAACACCGTCTCAGCACCCGCTAATCCGCGATATAATTTATTTTGCATCGTTGTTAAATCTTTCATGGGCTTTAATAACGCCAACATGGCTGCAATTAATGTAACAAAACCGCCAGGAGATAAAATGGTATTGGCAATATCTAGCGTTGCAACATATAAAGTAACAGATAACGCAATCGCTGCAACTAGTTGCACACTTGAAACACTGACAGAACGTGCTGCAACCACTTTCATTTCGCGCTGCCGATTGATACGAGATGCTTTATTAAATTTTTCGATCTCAGCTTCTTCACCGCCAAAACCGCGCACGACTTTATATCCTTCAATATTTTCTTCTGCAAGATGGCTTAAATTGCCCATCGATTCTTGAATACTTAAACTTAAACGTCTGACTCGTTGACTGGTATAACGCATGATGAAAGTAATCAACGGAATGATGAGAAAATATAATAGCGACAACTTCCAACTGATTTTAAACATCACAATTAATAAACCAATGATCAAAAATCCAGACTGTATTGCAGTCGTCAGCACATCAGCACCCGCATTCGCCACTTGCTCAATGCTATACAATATCACTGACAAAACATGGCCTGAGGTAGCATGATCATAAAAACGTGCGGGCAAACGTTGTAAATGTTTGAAAAGATCTTGGCGTAATTCCATGATGACCCGACGGGAAACCGATGCAATATTATAATTTGAAAAAAAACTGGCAATACCGCGTAACATAAATATGGAAAGGACTAATAAAGGCGCCATCCGCAAAAAATGCTGATCCCGTGCGACCAGCCCCTTATTGATTAAGGGCTTTAAAAAATAGACAAACCACGCATCAATTCCCGAATAGACCATACTGGCAGTTAATGCAATCACTAGAGAGAACCAGTAACGGCGGACATAAGTCAATAAACGCTTGTAAATAATATAGGCGTTGGTTATCTGTTTTGGCTTTGATGTGCTCATGCATATCCCATTTACATCAATGGAAAATGCGGTATTCTAACATAAACTGATCAAAGGAATCCTATGTTAAAAAACATCATTGAAACTGCCTTTGAAAACCGCGCTGCCATGACCCCTGATAATACGCCTGACGAACTCAAAAAAGCAGTGAATGAAGTGATTATGTCGCTTGATTCGGGTAAAGCCCGTATTGCGGAAAAAATCAAAGGGGAATGGCAAACCCATGAATGGCTTAAAAAAGCAGTGATGCTTTATTTTCGGATTCATCCCAATCAACGAATAGAATGCGGCGGTATCCAATATTTTGACAAAGTACCGGTTAAATTTGCAGAGGCAACTGAAGCCGAACTTGAAGCCGCTGGCGTACGTATTGTGCCCCCTGCTGTTGCAAGACAAGGTGCATTTATCGCCTCAAACACGATCTTAATGCCCTCCTACGTCAATATCGGTGCCTATATCGATTCAGGCACATTGATTGATACATGGGCAACCGTCGGTTCATGTGCCCAGATTGGCAAAAACGTACATCTATCAGGCGGCGCCGGCATTGGCGGTGTATTAGAGCCCATACAAGCAAATCCCACCATTATTGAAGATAATTGTTTTATTGGCGCACGATCAGAAATTGTTGAAGGTGTGATTGTCGAAGAAGGTTCAGTGATTTCCATGGGAGTTTATATTGGGCAGAGCACGCGTATTTATGATCGAGAAACAGGTAAAATAAGTTACGGCCGCATTCCAGCGGGATCGGTTGTGGTCCCTGGCAATTTGCCCAGTACTGATGGTAAATATAGCTTATATTGCGCCATCATCGTTAAAAAAGTTGACGCGAAGACTCGTGCAAAAACTTCTTTAAATGAATTATTGCGGGAAGCAACCACTGAATAAAGGGGAAATATGCTCACTCTTCAATTATTAAAACAACTGATCAGTTGCCCCTCTATCACACCGAATGATGCAGGATGTCAAGATATCATCAGTAACCGGCTTAAAACCGCTGGGTTTCAAATTGAATTGATGTATTTTGGGGACGTGACAAATCTTTGGGCGCGCCATAATACTCAATCTCCTTTAGTCGTATTCGCAGGGCACACCGATGTGGTGCCGCCGGGCCCGCTCGAAAAATGGGACAGTGATCCTTTTGTCCCGACCGAACGCAGTGAGTATTTATATGGGCGCGGCGCTGCTGACATGAAAAGCGGATTGGCTGCTATGATTGTCGCTTCTGAAAATTTTATTCGCGCACACCCTAAATATCAGGGATCAATTGCATTTTTAATTACAAGTGATGAAGAGGGCCAAAGCATCAACGGCACTCAAAAAGTGATTGAAAAATTAGTTGAACGTAATGAAATCATTGATTATTGCATCATTGGTGAAGCCAATAGTGAAAAATGTTTAGGCGATCAAATTCGTGTCGGCAGACGCGGTTCATTACACGGTAAATTAACAATATTTGGCAAACAAGGCCATGTCGCTTATCCGCATATCGCAAAAAATCCCATTCATTTAGTAGCACCTGCATTACAGGAACTGACATTCACCACCTGGGACAAAGGAAATGAATATTTCCCGCCAACCACTTTTCAAATTTCTAATATTCATGCGGGAACAGGCGCCACCAACGTAGTGCCTGGCATATTAGAAATGTTATTTAATTTTCGATTTTCAACCGCCATCACTGTGCAAGAATTGCAGAAACGAGTGACAGCCGTTTTAGAAAAACATCCATTCAATTTTGATTTACAATGGACGCTCTCAGGAGAACCTTTTTTAACAAAACAAGGAAAATTAATCGCTTCCGCAAAAGAAACCATTAAAGAATTGACCGGTTTAGATCCCGTGTTATCAACAGGCGGCGGCACATCAGACGGCCGTTTTATTGCGCCCATAGGCGCTGAAGTGATTGAAATTGGGCCGTGCAACACGAGTATTCATCAAGTGAATGAACATGTACGCATTGCAGATCTTGATAAATTGGTTGATATTTATGAATGTTTATTAAGTAAATTATTTAATTAACTCATCTTTTAATATTTTCTTAAGCTTACTGAACTACTTTAAGGGGCTTTTCAAAATTTAAAAGGAGTTAGCAGTATGACATCACTTTTCGGCAGCAACCAATCTCGCAAATATTTGAGCAAAGAGCACTTCAGAAGAGATCACCCATTAAAAAACCGCTTGGACTTGGAAGAACCATTACTAAGAAAAAAAACAAAACCTAATCAAACTAATAAAGATAAAAGCTGGTGGAAGAATATTTCGTGTTTATGGAAATGCTGCCCCTCCACTTCTGAAAAAGAAAAACCCTCCCTATCAAACTCTGACAAGAATAAGAAACGTTTGGTTTCACTCTAAGAATAGATCAAATTTTAATCTATTTAAATTAAATGTTTTATTTTTAAGATTATCTTAAGTTTGAAACATTATCTTACTAGCTGAACCTTATTAAATTAATTCGGAGTTATGTTATGGAAGCAAGAAGTGCATTACTACAGGCATCGGAAAAAAATCAAAGAACAGATCAATTAGAAACTAAAGAAGCTCTCAAATCAACTCCATTTAATGGTTCAAAAATACAAAGAAATTCAGCAGGCCAAACTAATCAACCATTCTTAAAACGATCAGGCTATCATGTAACACCTGACAAAATTCCTTCAGTAACAACTGAGGAAAAAGTACAATCTACTCAACATAAAGCTGAACAAGTTGTCCAGACGCTATATGATGAGGGGTTAACAAGTCATCAACCGCGGGTAGACATAGAAATGCTTGACGAAAAAGCTGCTTTAAATGAGAAAAACGCAGCTCGTCTTGCCGGAAAAACAAAAAGCGGATTTTTTAACCGCCTCTTTTCTAAAAAAGAAAAACCTCTAAAACCTCTTAAATTGGAAGCGATTATACCCGCGACAGATCTCAGCACAAACACCGCTGCTACTTCTTCTCCCACGCAAAAAAGTGGGCTATTTGATTGCTGTAGCGGCTGGAAGAGCAGCCCCTCTAAAAAACAAGAACAAAGGGCACCATTGTTGAGTAACAGCGACGAGGATAGCAGTGAGAATTTACAAAAAAATAAAATTAAATAGGAAATTTTGATAACAACAGGGAATTCGCTTTGCTTACTTATAAAAATAATTCACGAGCAAACAAAGGGCACAATATTGTGCCCTTATTTGTTTTTATTTTGATGTTTTAACGTGTCATTTTTTATGACTGCATCCATGATTAACAGTATGAAACTTCCAATCCATAAATAAAATCCCAAATACAAACCAACTTCTTGCGTTTTATCAAAGTATAAAAATAAAGAACTCATTCCCAATATTAAATTAGCGCTCGCAAAAAATAGAATTTTAGAGCGTTTCTTGAAAATTAAAAATAATGTGATAAAATAAGTCACATTAGCAAGCCAAGCAAAGTTGAGAACAAAAATCCCAAGCCACCCGCTTATTAAAATGATAAAGCCTGTTGAAATGGTATAACGAGCAGAATCAGCACCAAAATAATTACAACCCAAAGCCGGGAAATAGAGTGCCAATAAATATAATGTGATAGACAGAGTGAGGAGAATCGAATTAATTTTTAGTTTCATACAAGATTAGCACCGACTTAATTTATCCAAAATAACTTGATTGCCCTCTGGAAAAGTAAATTGTTTTAAGTTGTTCTGAGATACCCAACAAAGAGGCTGGCCCTCGACACCTTCAGGATTTCCTGAAAATTGAGTGACATTCCAAATATGAAGCAACACAAATCGATCGGAATAATCATATTCACACTGTAACCAACTTTCTGCTTTGATGACTTCAATATTAAGCTCTTCTCGCAATTCACGCTTTAAAGCATCCAGTGGTGTTTCAGAAGGTTCAATTTTACCGCCCGGAAATTCCCACAAACCACCCTTGTATTTATGTTCTGGACGTTTAGCAATTAAGATTTCACCCAAAGGATTGCGAATAATACCCACCACCACAGGCATCATGCAATGCTGCCGTGACAATGTTTATATTTTTTGCCTGAGCCGCAAGGACACAATGCATTACGCCCTACTTTTTGCTCATCACGAACAAAAGGAACAACCACCGCACTTTCAGATGCATCATCCGCTGATGTGCTAACGTTTGCATGTTCATATTGCATTTTAAATTGAGATGCCTGTCGGCGCTCCGCTTCTAATGCTTCCACATCTTGTTCAGCCCGCACTTCAAATTTACTTAATGTCGAAATAACTTGATAATTAATTCGCGCCAACAAATCAATGAATAATTCGAATGACTCGCGTTTGTATTCTTGCTTCGGATTTTTTTGCGCATAACCACGCAAATGAATTCCTTGACGCAAATAATCCATCGCTGCTAAATGTTCACGCCAGAGCGCATCTAACGTTTGCAGCATAATAGCTTTTTCAAATTGCCGCAATACCGATGGATCAACGCCCAGAGATTTAGTTTGATATGCATCTTTACACGCTGCTTGAATACGTTCATGCAGAGTTTCTTCATGCAGCGCTTCTTCTTTATCTAACCATTCACGAATGGGTAAACGCAAATTAAAATCTTTTTCCAATTGATTTTCGAGCGCCGGAATATCCCACTGCTCTTCTAAACTATGCTGTGGAATAAATTGATTGATGACCCCTTCAATCACTTGATGTCTCATTGATTCAATAGTTTCTAGAATACTTTCTGCTGTCAGCAATTCATCACGTTGATGATAAATCACTTTACGTTGTTCATTGGCAACATCATCATATTCTAATAATTGTTTACGAATATCAAAATTATGCGCTTCTACTTTTCGCTGCGCATTCTCAATGCTATTCGTTAACAAACGCGATTCAAGTGATGCGCCTTTTTCCATGCCGAGACGCTTCATAATGCCCGTTAAACGCCCGCCGCCAAAAATACGCAGCAAATTGTCTTCCAATGAAAGATAAAAACGCGATTTTCCAGCATCACCCTGACGGCCTGAACGTCCGCGTAATTGATTATCAATGCGGCGCGATTCATGACGTTCGGTGCCAAGCACATACAAACCGCCTGCTTTTAATACTTCATCATGACGCATCTGCCAAGCCGCTTTTCGTTTGAGAATTTCATCATCCGTCGGATGATCTAAATTTTTTAATTCTGCTTCTAAGTTACCGCCCAAAACAATATCTGTTCCACGGCCCGCCATGTTGGTTGCAATCGTCACCGTTCCGGGACGTCCTGCTTCTGCAATAATATGCGCTTCCTGTTCATGAAATTTTGCATTGAGCACTTGATGCGGAATTTTTTCTTTCTTCAATAAATTCGCGAGATATTCAGATGTTTCAATTGAAGTAGTACCCACTAATAAAGGTTGTCCCGTTGCGCGTGCTTTTTTGATATCTTCAATGATTGCAGTAAATTTTTCTTCTGACGACATATAAACTAAATCGGGTTGGTCTTCGCGAACCATCGGTTTATTCGTTGGCAGCACAACCACTTCTAACCCATAAATCTGCTGGAATTCATACGCTTCTGTGTCAGCGGTGCCTGTCATTCCTGACAATTTATTATAAAGTCTGAAGAAATTTTGAAATGTGATGGAGGCGAGTGTTTGGTTTTCTTGACGAATTTTAACATTCTCTTTGGCTTCAATCGCTTGATGCAATCCATCTGACCAACGACGTCCTGGCATTGTGCGCCCAGTATGCTCATCCACAATCACAACTTCGCCATTTTGCACGATATAGTCTATATCGCGATGAAATAACGCATGCGCGCGCAACGCAGCGTTTAAATGATGCATCAACATAATATTGTTTGCATCGTAAAGACTTTCGCCTTCTTTCAAAAGGCTGCCGCGTGTAAAAAGATCTTCAACACGCTGATGCCCTTCTTCAGAGAGAAACGCTTGCTTAGTTTTTTCATCAATTAAATAATCACCTGGCGCTTCTTTATCCGCTTGCTTCGTCAGTTCAGGAATATATTTGTTAATAGCAAGATACAATTCTGTGCTGTCTTCTGAAGAGCCTGAAATAATGAGCGGGGTACGTGCTTCATCAATTAAAATGGAATCCACTTCATCGACAATCGCATAAAATAATGAACGCTGGACTTTATCTGCAATACTAAATGCCATGTTATCGCGTAAATAATCAAAACCAAATTCATTATTCGTGCCATAAATAATATCAGCTTTATAAGCCTCTTGTTTATCTTGTAATGGCATGTTTGGCAAAATGACACCAATGGTCATTCCCAAAAACGCATATAACGGGCCCATCCATTCAGCATCACGACGCGCCAAATAATCATTGACGGTGACAATATGCACGCCCTTACCCGGCAATGCATTTAAATAAGCCGCCAAAGTCGCAACCAAAGTTTTACCTTCACCTGTGCGCATTTCAGCAATGTTGCCGCCATGCAACACCATGCCGCCTAACAATTGCACATCAAAGTGACGCATGTTTAAAACACGTTTACCCGCTTCACGCACCACAGCAAATGCCTCTGGCAGCAATTGGTCTAAGGTTTCCCCTTGCTGTAAACGATCGCGGAATTCGATTGTTTTAGCGCGTAATGCTTCATCAGATAAGGCAGTAATACCCTGCTCTAACTCGTTGATTTTTTCGACCACTTTCCACATCGTGCGTAATACGCGCTGATTACGGCTTCCAAAAATGCGTATAATAAAACTCATTGCCATAAGATAAATACATTCTCTAAAGAGTGATAAAAATAGGTGGAAGCATTACCTAATTTAGATGAAAAGTCAAACGGTTATGCTATGATAAACTCTATGGCTTACTTAACCCTTACCACTTATTTCCAGCAAGAAAGCAAGACGCTTAATTCATTGCTTTTAAAATTAAACCAGCTTGCCTTGTGGAACAGTAGGTTACGCGATGCTTTGCCTGATGAACCCTTATTAACTGAACATTGCCATATTGTTGGTTTAGATAAAGCAGCACTCATCGTCATCGCTGACAATCCGCATTGGGTCACGCGATTTCGTTTTTTTATCCCTGACTTACTCATAAAACTACGCCATCATCCAGATCTTAAACAGATTCAAGCCATTTGCTGCAAGGTAAAACCTCTCTACAATGCGGCGCCTAAAAAAATAAGACGGCAACGCTTGACCATTTCAAAAAATACGGCAGATGTTTTGCAAAGCACGGCTCATAAAATTCAAGATAAAAAATTAAAGGCTGTTTTAAAGAAAATAGCAGAGCGTTCTTTCTGAATTTTCAGGAAGCATCGAGCAGAAGCATTGGCTTAACATAAGAAATCGGCGCATCAGCTGCATCTTCAAAGGTGACATATTCCCACGCTTCTTGTTTAGCCAGCAATTTACGGAGTAATTTGTTATTTAAAGCGTGTCCCGATTTATACCCGCTGAAAGCACCAATTAAACTAGAACCTAATAAATATAAATCGCCTACTGCATCTAAGATTTTATGCCGCACAAATTCATCTTCGTAGCGTAAACCATCTTCATTTAAGACGCGAAAATCATCAACAGCAACTGCATTATCTAAGCTGGCACCGCGTGCCAAATTCATAGATTGCAATTTCTCAAAATCCGCCATAAAACCAAAGGTTCTTGCACGGCTGACTTCTTTGACGTAAGAGGTGCTTGAAAAATCAAGCGTTGCCGTTTTAGCATGAGATTTAAAAACAGGGTGATCAAATTCAATGGTAAACGTCACTTTAAATCCTTCAAAAGGCTCAAAACAAGCCCATTTATCGCCATCTTTGATGACGACTTTGCGTTTTATACGGATAAAACGCTTAGGCGCATTTTGCTCTTTAATGCCAGCCGATTGGATGAGGAAAACAAAGGGGCCAGCACTCCCATCCATGATAGGAATTTCAGATGCAGTGACATCCACATAAGCATTATCAATGCCTAAACCCGCCATGGCAGAAAGTAAATGTTCGACGGTCGAAACTCTTATGCCATCTTTCGCAAGAGCGGTTGATAACGTGGTATCCCCGACATTTTCAGCCAAGGCAGAGATTAAAATAATGGGGTCAAGATCGGTACGTTGAAAAATAATGCCAGTATTAGGGGGCGCTGGACGTAAGGTCAACTCAGCCCGCTCGCCGCCATGCAATGTAATTCCTGTCGCCTTAATAACATTTTTTAAGGTTCTTTGTTTAATCATTCCTGTTATCACTTTTTAGTCAGTTGATCAATGGTAACACAATAAAGATTGTGTGTGAAATTAATAATTTACCTAATCTTACCGGGGTGATACCCCTAACAAACCGAGGGATGTTATACTGATAAAAAGGCAATAGCAATAGAATTATGAATAAAAACGGGGTGGAATTGGAATGATTATTTCTCTTTTGTCAGAAGATCCTAATCCCCGCACAATTGATATCGCTGCAACTCATTTAGCTAAAAAATATGGCGAAAATGTCATTAATTATTGCGAAGAAAATGCACCTCTCATAGCAAAAACCGAAGATGATCGTCTCACTTTATTGGGACATGGGAGTCGCGAAGTATTTGGCATTAAACGATTAACAGCAAAAATGTTAGCTGCGGATTTGCTTTGTTACAATTTGCCTAAAACCATAAAAATAATTGACCTGGTAGGCTGTAACATCGGTGAAGTCAGTGATGAAGCTAGTTATGTTGAACAGTTTACCGCAGAGCTACATAAACATAAGGAATATCAACATATTCAAGTAAACGCATTTACTAATCGTATATCAGAAGCTCCATTGGCAAAAGTTCTCCTTACCAGCAATCAGGATGGAAACAATCTTTACATTGAAGGACTAACATCTGATGCAAAAAAACAATATGACGAGCAACTTAGTCAAGCTTTAAATGAAAAATTCATGCTTAATTTAAAAAGAGAAGAAGAATTTTATCTTGAGCAAAAAATCGCTCTCCATAAACAAATTAGAGAATTAAAATTAAAATCTAAAGACTCAAAAGAGATCGACGACCACATTACAAAACTAAAAACACAATTACCTCTTATAGAGAAACAACGAAAAAAATATTCACTTCAATATCAAAATGAGCAAAAAAATATAGTTCGCCATCTAAACCATATATTAAGCCACCGCGTTTATTCTGGTAAAGATATTCGACGCACCTTAGATAACAACCCTAACTTCCATCATGGAATTCCTGTTCCCCATGTTTCTCAAGAAAGAAAAACTGCGTTGATTCCCCTATACACTCACATTGCCGCATTCAAAGAAGCTTTATTTGAAGCAAAAAATACTGATCCAGAAAAAAAAGATTCGAAAGATATGTTTTCTCTTTTTCCTAGCCACGCAACATCCATAAAAGACATTGCAGAAAAAATAAATTTATTTGAAAATTTGGCAAATGCCATTAAAAATCCCGATAAAAGCGCAGGGGATATTTCTCAGGCGATGCGCGAGATATATAACGGTCCAAAATCAAACAAAGAAGACAAAAAGTTGATAGAGAAAATATCTACTATTCTGTCCATTGATCCGAATCAATTAAGCAAAAAACCGCAGAATAAATAAATTTGTTTTAAGCATCCACTTCTTCTTTACGGCGCAAGAACGCTGGAATATCTAAATAATCCACCTCTTGAGCAACTGTCTCTGTCGATTGTTTTTGTGCTGCGTGTGTCGTTGAGGCACTCGTTGCATGACGGCGCATAACTGCCGGTTTTTCTAATTGATGATAATCAATGGATCCATCTAATCGTGATCCATGGACTGATCTGCCGGACGAAGTCTGTTTACGACCCAAACCTGTGACAATCACAGTGACCCGCACTTCATCTCGTAATTCTGGATCAATGACAGTGCCGACCACAACCGTTGCGCCTTCTGAAGTAATGCTTTTAATCGCATCACCCACTTCTTCAAATTCACCAATCGACATATCAAGACCCGCGGTAATATTGACTAATACACCGCGCGCGCCCGTCATATCAACATCTTCTAACAATGGACTTGAAATAGCAGCTTCAGCCGCTAATCGTGCACGATCTTCACCCGATGCAACGCCTGTACCCATCATTGCCATCCCCATTTCAGACATGACTGTGCGCACATCCGCAAAATCAACATTAATTAAGCCCGGACGCGTAATTAATTCTGCAATCCCTTGAACAGCGCCACGCAATACTTCATTGGCTGCTCTAAATGCATTAATCAAGGTCACGTTTTTGCCCAATACCGTCAGCAATTTATTATTCGGAATAGTAATTAACGAATCCACATATTGCGTAAGATGTGCAATCCCTTGTTCCGCCACTTGCATACGGACTTTACCTTCAAAAGAAAAAGGTTTTGTAGTGACTGCAACAGTTAAGATTCCTAACTCTTTTGCAATTTGCGCAAAAATAGGTGCTGCACCTGTCCCTGTACCGCCCCCCATTCCCGCTGTCAAAAATACAATATCAGCACCGCTCAATGCAGATTTGATGCGTTCACGGTCTTCTTCCGCTGAACGACGACCGATTTCAGGATTAGCACCCGCACCCAATCCGCGCGTGATGCTATCACCCAATTGTATAATCGTATTCGCTGAGGAATTTTTTAATGCTTGCGCATCTGTATTCGCACAAATAAATTCAACCCCTTCAATGGAAGCCGCCATCATATGCTCAACAGCATTACCGCCGCCACCGCCAATCCCGATCACCTTGATTACTGCATTTTGTGAATTCGTTGCTAATTCAAACATATGACGACTCCTTTAAAAATTCCCCTGAAACCAACCTTTCATTCTGCCCAATAAACTTTTGATATTAGATTGCATCACTTCACGCTGCGTATCGCGTTGTTGCTGCATCCCGTATAACAAAAGCCCTACACCTGTTGCATAAATGGGATTATTAATAATTTCTGGAAGGCCCGTGACTTGTTGTGGCGCACCAATGCGCACCGGCATTTTAAAAACACGTTCCGCCAATTCAATCGCCCCTTCCACCTTAGAAGCACCGCCCGTTAAAACAACGCCTGCGGCAATTGATTCGTAAAGACCGCTGCGATGAATTTCGGCAAGAACTAACTTAAACAATTCTTCATAACGCGCTTCTACGACTTCCGCTAAAGCACGCTTTGAAATATGTCGGCCCGGACGGTCACTGCTGCTCGGTAAATCAATCATATGATTGGTATCCGCTAAATCTTGTAATGCGGATGCGTGTTTTAATTTAATATCTTCTGCATTTCTTGCAGGAATACGTAATGCAATCGCAATGTCATTCGTGACTTGATCACCTGCGATTGGAATAACGGCTGTATATCGAACTGAACCATTGGTAAAAATAGCGATATCCGTTGTACCGCCGCCAATATCCACCATACAAACCCCTAATTCTTTTTCATCGTCAGATAAAATGGATTGGCTCGATGCAAATTGCTCAAGCACAATGTCGCTTGCTGCTAAACCGCAGCGTTTCAAACATTTCACGATGTTTTGTGCAGCACTCACAGCACCCGTCACAATATGCACCTTGGCCTCAAGACGGACGCCTGCCATGCCAACGGGTTCACGAATAGAATCTTGGCTGTCAATAATAAATTCTTGCGGTAAAATATGGAGGATTTTTTGATCAGCAGGAATAGCAACTGCTTTGGCTGCATCAATGACGCGGTCAACGTCTGCATGAGTGACTTCACGGTCACGAATGGCCACAATGCCATGAGAATTAATACTGCGAATATGACTGCCTGCAATACCGGTAAAAGCAGAATAAATTTGACATCCTGCCATAAGCTCCGCTTCTTCAACAGCCCGCTGTATGGATTGAACGGTTGATTCAATATTCACAACCACACCGCGCTTTAAACCTTGGGAGGGGTGCGAACCTAATCCAACCACATTTAGTTTGCCATCACTCGTCACTTCACCCACAATCGCAACGACTTTGGATGTGCCGATATCAATACCTACCATAAAATCTTTTTTTGGCTTCTTTGCCATAGTTATGTCTTCCAGTTTATAAAACCGTTTTCCACCGAACCGCTAACCCGTTTGAATAACGAAGATCAACATATTCTACATCAATAGATCCCCGTTCACCGACTATTTTGGGATACACTTTCACAAAATGATGCACGCGAGTCAAGATATCTTTGTAACCTAAATTCACTTTCATCCCGCCATCAAATATCATATTCCAAGATAAATCGGGTGTTAACTCAAGCCGTGTCATTTTTAAACGCAAAGGCTTTAATAAAGTATTTATTTTTTCGTAATATTCTAACATATGAATTTGTTCGCCGTCAGGCCCTACAAATTGCGGAAGATCTGCAGGATAAGTATTCATATTTGGACTAAATATTTCGCCTGTCGAACTTAATAAATTATTATTGTTCCAGCGCGCAATCGCATTTTTTTCAGCGACTGTAATAATAACTTGATCAGGCCAAACGCGTCTCACTGATGCATCCGCTACCCAGGGCATTTCTAGAAGTTGTTCTTTGATTTGTTCAAGTTGAATGGCAAAAAAACTTTTTTTCACCAAAGGACTTAAAAGATGCTGCATTTCTTGTTGATCAAGATATTTTACGCCGTATACTTTAACTTCTTTGATAGAAAAATCATAATGCTCTTTTATTTTATTAACAAAGAAAAAAGTGGCTGCTAGGAATATAAGAAATAGAAAGGTTTTAATTCCCCCCTTCCATGGAAATTGAATATCCGATTGGCGTTTCCCTGTCCTGCTCAGAACCATGTTCCCGCCTTACGCAAGCTAATTTTGCCTATTATCCTAGAAATGAGGATCAGAATCTATAGGCTTACCCATAATACAAACTTCCGGCATTAAATCGATCCCTTGTTCTTTTAAAACAGTTTCCCGAACATGCGCAATCAATCCCTCGATATCTGCAGCAGAGGCTGATCCGCCGTTAATAATAAAGTTAGCGTGTTTCGGAGAAACATAAGCACCACCAATGGCCGCATTTTTTAAACCAGAGCACTCAATGAGTTGTCCTGCGTATTTTCCGGGGGGATTCCTAAAAACTGATCCACAATTGGGTAATCCTGTCGGTTGGGCTGCATTACGTTTTTCTAATAATGACTTAATATCTTGAAGTGCTTTTGCTTTATCACCCAATGCTAAAGCAAAATGACCGGAAAGAAACCATTCATCAGGCAAACGTTTAACATGACGATAGGCCACTTCAAACTCGTGAGCATTTCGTAAATGTATTTTTCCAAAGCGGTCTATCGTTTCAACTTGATGCACACGCTGCCATGTTTCACCGCCATAGCAACCTGCGTTCATGGCCAATGCACCGCCAACCGTGCCTGGAATTCCCGCCATAAATTCAGCGCCTGTTAATCCTAAACGAGCAGTATATCTTGCAAATTGCGCACAAGATACGCCCGCTTCTGCACGAATTAATTTCGTATCTCTTTGTACAATTTGATTTAAAGCGCCTTGCGTCACGATCACTGCACCTTCAATGCCGCCGTCCCGAATTAATACATTACTGCCTAATCCTAACCATAATAAGGGTATATGGTTTGGCAATTGACTGAGAAAAGATGCTAAATCCTCTAAATCTGCCGGAACATAAAGATAATCCGCAGCACCGCCCACACGCCATGAGGTGTATTCAGCTAAAGGCTTTTTAAGAGATAAAGAACCGCGAATATTTTTTAGATCAGTTAGCATCTATCCAATCTCACTCAGTCGAGTTTCAGGAACAGATTCACGCAAATGCGTTGCCGCCAAATGAGATGCCAATCCGCCAATGTTACCAGCGCCTTGCATCAATAAAATATCACCCTCCCGCAAAATATTTCGCAATGTCTCAGCAAGCGCTTTATGCTGCCCCACAAAAATGGGAGTGATAATACCGCGCTCTTCAATTGCTTTGGCAAGTGTAGCGCCTTCAGCACCGAGAATAGGATCTTCACCTGCTGAATAGATATCCAGTAATAACAAAACATCCGGTTGCGATAAAACATCACAAAATTCCTGAAATAAATCGCGCGTGCGGGTATAACGATGAGGCTGATAAACCATCACTAATCGTTTCTTAGGCCAGCTATGACGAGCCGCTTGCAATGTCGCTGCAATTTCCCGTGGATGATGTCCGTAATCATCCACTAATGTCACAGTGCCTCCCGCCGGCAAAGCAAAATCACCATAAATTTGAAAACGACGTCCGATGCCTGCGAATTTTTCTAAAGCAGATTGAATGGCACGATCAGAAATTTTTAATTCGCTTGCAACTGCAATGGCCGCTAATGCATTTAACACATTGTGTTTACCCGGCAAATTCAAATTAATCGCGAGGATACTCATGCCGTTTGGACGCTTTACTTTAAATCGTGTTTGAGTACCTATTTGTGAAATAGATAACGCTTGAAAATCCGCATCCTCTGTAAACCCGTAAGTGACAAACGGGCGTGAGACTTCTGATAAAATATTTTTAACCACAGGATCATCAATACATAAGACCGCCAATCCGTAAAAAGGCAGCCGGTGAAGAAAATCAATGAATGCCTGCCGTAATTCACTAAAATTATCGTGATAAGTTGCCATATGATCGGCATCAATATTAGTAACAACAGAAATCATCGGCTTTAAATATAAAAAGGACGCATCACTTTCATCAGCTTCAGCCACTAAATAACGGCCCGTTCCCAAACGCGCATTGCTTCCGGCACTATTCAACCGCCCACCGATGACAAATGTTGGATCCATCCCTTCTTCTGCTAAAATGCTGGTCGTTAAACTGGTTGTTGTGGTTTTGCCATGAGTGCCCGCAATTGCAATCCCATAACGAAACCGCATCAACTCCCCTAACATTTCAGCACGCTGCACAATGGGAATATGCTGGTGACGCGCCGCAACTAATTCTGGATTATCCATAGTCACAGCCGATGAACGCACAATCACATCCGCATGTTCAACATAGCCCGCTTCATGCCCTTGATAAATGGCCGCTCCAATAGAACGTAAACGTTTTGTTAACGCATTATCTGATAAATCAGAACCTGAAACATGGTAACCTTGGCTCAACAATACTTCGGCAATACCCGCCATCCCCACTCCGCCGACACCGACAAAGTGAATATGTTTAATGCGGCCCATTTCAAACGTCCAAATCACTTTTATTTCCTCTCACGCTTTATTTCTTCAAAAATATTTATTATTCTTTCTGCTGCATCTACTTTTCGCAATGCATATGCTGCTTTTCCCATTGCATAATAACGCTCAGGCGATTGAATAAGCTCCTGCAAAACATCTGCTAATTTATCGGCAGTTAATGCAGATTGTTGAATCAATAAAGCTGCCTCTTGAGCCGCCATAAAATGCGCATTTGCTGTTTGATGATCATCAATTGCGGCAGGAAAAGGAACCAAAATTGCTCCCCGTCCTGCCGCACATAACTCAGCAATCGTTAAAGCTCCTGCCCTACATAATACTACATCTGCCCAGGTATATGCTCGATCCATTTCTTTAATAAAGGGCACGATATTGGCCGTGACTCCAACAGATTGATAGATTTTAACCGTATCGGCATAATGTTTTTCGCCGGTTTGATGGTAAACCTCGGGTCGAAGCTCGATTGGGATTTTTTGTAAAGCATGTGGCACTAATTGATTAATTGCAGCAGCCCCTAAACTTCCGCCAAGAATTAACAAACGAAAGTGCGCCCTTTTGTCTGGAAATGAAAAAGACAGCGCCGCAATTTCTTCACGCACGGGGTTTCCGACCGTCATGACTTTTTCACGTTTTAAAAAAGTGCCTGGAAATCCTTCAAGCACTTTCTTTGCCACATAAGCCAAATAACGATTGGCTGTGCCTGGTATTGCATTTTGTTCATGGATCACTAAAGGATACCCCAGTAATCGACTGGCAATCCCGCCTGGTGCACTGGCAAAACCACCCATCCCCAGTACGATATCTGGTTTTAGTTTGTGAATAATACGAAATGCTTGGCCAATAGCAATTGCAACACGAAAAGGCGCTAAAGCAATATCTTTCATTCCTTTCCCGCGAACACCGCTGATTGAAATAAAGTGAATAGGAATATGAGCACCTGGCACAAGTGTTGCTTCAAGTCCTTTCCGAGTTCCCAACCAATCGACGTGAATATTTTTTTCACGTAATTTTTTAGCCACAGAAAGGCCGGGAAAAACATGCCCTCCCGTACCGCCTGCCATAATGAGTACGCGCTTTAACTTAGTCATGACGCAATCCCAATAACATCATCCGGCTTTCATAATCAATTCGCATGAGTAAAGCAATCACGACACAATTAATGAGCATGCTGCTTCCGCCATAACTGACTAACGGTAAAGTTAATCCTTTAGTGGGTAAAATGCCTGAATTTACTCCCATGCTAATAATAAATTGAAAAGCAATCCACAGACCAAATCCATATGCCATAAACCCTGAAAAATGATGGCCTAATGATTGTGCTTTTTTACCGATCAGTAAAATACGGAGCACGAGAAGAGTAAATAAAGTAATAATCACTAACATTCCGATTAAACCTAATTCTTCTGCAATCACTGCAAATAAAAAATCAGTGTGTGCCTCTGGAAGATAAAATAATTTTTGAATACTTTTACCCAAACCGACTCCAAACCAACCGCCGCGTCCAAAAGCAATCAGTGATTGTGTTAATTGATAACCGCCATTAAACGCATTCGCCCACGGATTTAAAAAACTGGTTAAACGTGCCAACCGGTAAGGCGCAGAAATAGCCAGCACTGAAAATATCACTAACACGAGAACCATTAACAAAATGAAATGTCTGACACGCATGCCTGCCAAAAACATCATGCCCAATGCAGTAGCCATAATGACAACCATGGCACCAAAATCCGGTTCTTTTAATAATAATAAACTAATGAGAGCCAGTAATCCGATGGGTTTTATAAAACCCGTTAAACTAGTTTTAATTTCGTTATTACGGCGCACTAAATAACTTGAAAGATAAACCACTACAGCAAATTTAACTAACTCAGACACTTGCATACGAAAAGGGCCCCATCCAATCCAACGCATACTGCCGTTGACAGCGTGCCCTATTCCGGGTAACAAAACGAGTGCCAATAACAAAATAACACTCACCATCATCATGCTGCTCATCTTTTCCCAATATTTTGTTTCAAATTGAACAACAATGATGCCCAGCAAAGTGCCTAATATGAGAAACATGAGTTGACGATAAAAATAATAAAAAGGTTGATGCAATTGCTGATCGGACACCACAATTGATGCCGATGCTACCATGAGCAAACCAAATAAAACTAAACTAAAAACAATATAAACCAACCAACGATCGTAGGGTTTTGGCGGTGTCATCGCGCGGCGTGATATGGGAGAAGTTTGCATCATTAAACTCTCATGGTAATTTTTTTACTTTTTTACAAGGCTCTGACCCATTTAGCAAACACATCTCCCCTATGTTCAAAATTATTAAACATATCAAAACTCGCGCAGGCTGGAGATAATAATACACTGTCAAATGTTTTAGCGGACTCATCTGCTAACGCAATCGCTTCTTCCATACTCTTAGCCAATCGAATGTCTGCTTGGTCCCCTATCACTTTTGCTAAAAGAATGGCTGCTTCCCCAATCAAAATTACTGTTTTCACGTATTTTTGAATGGCTGGAACAAGTGGTGCAAAATCTGCATTTTTACTAACACCACCCGCAATTAAAATGAGTTTCCCTTTCATCTCAGGCCCAAGTCCCTCAATCGCTGCAAGCGTTGCACCCACATTGGTACCCTTTGAATCGTTATACCAATAAACACCATTCCGTTCACGCACTAATTCACAGCGATGCGGCAATCCTTTAAATTGTTTTAAAGTCTCCAACATGGATTTCATCGGCAATCCATAGGCATAACCCATTGCAAGAGATGCCAACGCATTGGCTTGATAATGCCTGCCTAAAATTGGTAAATCACGCACTGCCATTAGCGCTTCACTTTCATAAGCTAAAAATATTTCATTCCGTTTTTTCAATAAACCAAATTCATTGTCACATGGCTCTTTCAAAGTAAAATATAATTTACGCTTAACAGGCACATAACATTCTGTATAAGCATCATCGCGATTACATACTGCAATTTCACATTTTTCATAAATGCGATGTTTAGCATCACAATAATCTTTAAAACTTTGATAACGGTCCATGTGATCAGGCGTCACATTTAAAATAGTCGCCACTTTCGGCGCCAAAGAATAAGTCGTTTCTAACTGAAAACTCGACAACTCAAGCACATATAGTTCGGTATCGTTTGAAGTCAATAAATCAAGCGCTGGAACACCTAAATTTCCACCTACTTCTGTTGATTTACCCGCAGCTTTCGCCATTTCACCGACCAATGTGGTGACCGTACTTTTAGCATTGGTGCCCGTAATCGCTATGACGGGTACTTTCACCTGTTCAGCAAATAATTCAATATCACCGACAATTGGCACACCTCGACTGATTTGTTTTACAATAGTCGGTTGTTGCAAAGAAATGCCGGGACTTAAAACAATTTTTTGCGCCTTTGCTAATAACGCATCATCCCATTCACCCACTGAAACAGGAATATTGGGAAATTCTTTGATAAATTCGTTTAAGTGAGGCGGAGTTTTACGACTATCGGTCACAGCAACAGACACACCCTGCTGAATTAAATAACGCGCAGCCGAATAACCGGAACTTCCTAAACCCACCACCACATGTAAATCATGCACCATAATTTTACCGTAATTTTAACGTTGCCAATCCGCACAACACCAAGATAAAAGTAATAATCCAAAATCGTACAATCACTCGTGGTTCCGGCCATCCTTTTAATTCAAAATGATGATGAATGGGCGCCATACGAAAAATGCGTTTACCGGTTAACTTAAATGAAGCCACTTGTAAAATGACGGAAACAGTTTCGAGCACAAAAATCCCACCCATCAACAATAAAACCAATTCCTGGCGAACAATCACTGCAATAATACCTAAAGCAGCACCCAGAGATAACGCACCCACATCGCCCATAAAAACTTGTGCAGGATACGTGTTAAACCATAAAAACCCAAGTCCAGCGCCAACCAATGCGCCACAAAAGATAATAATTTCACCTGCTCCCGGCACGTAAGGAATCGCTAAATATTTGGCAAAATTAAAATTACCGCTGGCATAGGCAAAAACACCTAATGCTGCTGCGACCAATACCGCAGGTAAAATAGCCAGCCCATCTAAACCATCGGTTAAATTGACGGCATTGCTGGATCCCACAATCACTAAATAAGCTAATAAAATAAAAAATGGACCCAAAGGGAGTAATATATATTTAAAAAACGGAAACACCAATTCCGTTTCAACCGGTGTTGTTGCTGTAAAATATAAATAACAAGCAGCGGCCAATCCCAATAAAGATTGGAAAAAAAACTTTCGCCGGGCTGATAGGCCGCGGCTATGTTTTAATACTAATTTTAAATAATCGTCCCACCATCCAATTGCACCAAAACCAAGGGTAGTTAATAACACTAACCACACATAGCGGTTTGATAAATCACTCCAGAGTAAAGTGCTAAAGACAATGGCAACCAAGACTAAGGTACCGCCCATCGTCGGTGTGCCTGCCTTTGATAAATGGCTTTGCGGGCCGTCATTACGTACAACTTGCCCGACATGATATTGACGCAACCAATAAATCATTTTGGGACCAATCAATAATGCGGAGGCCAATGCAGTTAATGTGCTTAAAATGGCACGCAAGGTAAGATACTGCACCACATGAAAAAAATGTAGGTGCCGCGCTAATAATTCGCTTAGCCAAACAAGCATGTAAGACAATCTCCTAATTTCACTTTATTATTTCCTTCACGATAACTAAATCATTGAAAGGAATTTTTTCATCGCCTATGATTTGATAGGTTTCAGCACCTTTACCTGCAATTAAAATATAATCACTTGGTTTTGCATATTGTATAACGTCTTGAATGGCTTTAGAACGGTCATGTTGAACAATAATACGTGTTTTATCAGTAAAACCCTGCATAATATCAGCAACAATTTGCTTTGGATCTTCATGACGCGGGTTATCATTTGTGAGAATCACTTGATCTGCGTATTGTTCAGCAATGCGCGCCATCATCGGACGTTTTCCGCGATCACGTTCGCCGCCGCAGCCAAACACACAATATAATTTTCCCTGGCATTGTTGCCGTAAAGCGATCAGAACTTTTTCTAACGCATCCGGCTTATGCGCATAATCCACCACCACCAACGGTTTTTGTCGAGCATGAAAAAATTGCATCCTACCTGCTGCCGGCATCACCTTGCTTAAACAATTAAGCGCTGTTTTAAATGGCACGTCTAACAAACAAAGTGTAGCGAGCACAGCTAATAAATTGCTTAAATTAAATTGGCCGACTAATGAAGAAAATAATTCACCTTCACCCCATGGTGTGATTAATTTGGCATATATTCCAGCATGATCAAAACGACATTGATCCGCATAGACATGTAAACAATCGTTTTGATGCGAATAAAAATAATTTTTTTCAATACTGTAAGCAATAATGGTTTCTAAAGAAGAAGGTAATGATTTTAAAATATCTTGACCAAAGGCATCATCTGCGTTGACCACTGCGCGTTTCGTTTGAGTAAATAACTGTTTTTTTGCCGCACCGTAATTTTCCATGGTGCCGTGATAATCTAAATGATCACGCGTTAAATTAGTGAAAACGCCCACATCAAATGGAATGCCCTTCACCCTGCCCTGATCTAAGCTGTGTGAAGACACTTCCATCGCAACAACATCAGCACCTTGCTTGACAAAATCGTGAAGCCATTTTTGCACTGTGATTGCATCAGGTGTCGTGAGTTGGCTATCTATCAAATGCGCATATAAACCGTTTCCTAAAGTACCTATGATCCCGCAGGATTGATTGAGTTCATGTAAAGCCTGTCCCATAAATTGGGTACACGATGTTTTACCGCTAGTACCCGTAAAACCCGCAGTCCGTATTTTTTTTGCAGGATAATCATAAAATCGCGCAGCCAATTCGCTCACTTTAGTTTTAAGATCAGGAATTGCGATAAGTGGAATGCTGCCTTTCCAATGGAGAGTCTTCTCTTTTACATCCATCAAGATAGCGATAGCGCCTTTTGAAATAGCCTCATCGATAAATTCTTCTCCATGGGTCTTGGTTCCCGGTAACGCAAAAAACAAATCCCCTGACTGTACAGATCGACTATCCAAGGCAAGGCGGGTAATCTCAGGATCCTGAGATAAAGTGAGAGAAAAGCAATCTTGCAATAAATGGGATAATTTCATAAGAAGAATGTCATAAAAGCTTTATTATATGTCTTACCCAGTAAAATAAAGCAAGAAAAAATGGCTTTTTAACTTTACTTATTTTAGTAATTATTATAGGAAGGAGAAAATGGACTGATTGGTAGTTTGAATACAGGTCCTTTTTCCTCTTGCTTTTGAGGCCCATCGCCGCCCCTATTAAGACCATGCATTCTGAGGTGGTCTATAATAAGTCCAGGTTTTTTCTGAGGAGACAATAGGGGCACTTCCAGTCCATCTTGCTTTTCTTCCGAAATATTGCTATTCACAAACGAGCTTTTCGGAGAGTTATCTAAATATTCTTTTCGCGTACGCGGGGATACCGGGCGGCCACGGCCATCACGTATTGTGATCGGGTGAAGTGAGATGTTTGGAACAGGAACTCGGCGTTTTATTGATTGATGTATCAAACAGGTGGAACTCGCACTGCAACTTAACTTGCTAGAATCTTTTTTTGATTCTTCAAGCATTGTATTGCACGTTGCCACCATATTTTTATAAGTTCTTCTTCCAAAACCGCCAAACACACTGCCTGACAAAGCAATTGCGGCTCCTGTCACTTTTAATGCAAGCAAACTCACCCCTAATCCCAGCAATCCCGCGGGCGGAAAAAAGAAAAGCAGCATGCCAAAAAGAATGGTGGCGCTAACCAAGATTGCATAATTTTTTTCTTTAGAAATTGCAATTTGCTGTCTTAATAACGTACGCCGCATCTTCTTATATTTTTCAATTTGTTTATTTAATTTATTTTTTTCAGGCGTAGTATTTGCGTTTTCAAGTTCTTCCTCGGCCATGACTAGATTGTGGTTAACATCACCTAAAAGACGTTGATATTTAGCTTGATGACGATCTGACTTATAAATATCATGCACCAAATCAAATAGAAAAAGACCGCTATTGACAATAGCTGACACACCCGCGGTTAAAAACAAACAAGCCAAATTAACGCCAAACCAAACTGCTGCATTTCTCATGCGTGAAGGTCTGTCATCTTTATGAATAATATTTTTAAAACGACTAAGAACACTGGGATTTTCTATTTTTTCTTTTTTGCTTGGGAAAAAAGTTGTTTTAAAGATCACGCCTATATCAATCAGCAATTCAAGTCCGTACGATAAACTACTAGCAGCAGCCAGCTGTTTCATGGGAATATGCGCTTTTCCGTGCACAATAGAACCTAGAGAACCCATGAAAGATCGACATACTAATTTTAATAAACGATTTAATCGTACAAAGAATAAACGTACTGAAGTAAACCAGCTAAGTTTATTATAAAGACTCTGCGTAATGCTAATATCTGGCATAAAATTAATGTGTGAACGCATCCTCGTTATTTAAGTATTATTCTTTTTATGAGCCTACCATTTTATCAAAAACTTAATCAAAATACGCCGGAGGATTCCATTAAAATAATCACGATGTTAAGACTATTTTAAGTAAAGGCTACTAAAATCGCACGTTTTTTAAAGACCTCTACAAAGTTACAAAATAAAACAAAGTTTCGTAGATGTATTTTCTTTAGATACAAGAGGTTGCTGCTGTTTTTTCTTAAAAAGCCCAACCCTCGGCATTTGCTCATCTTGTTGATCAAAATCAAAAAACTGTACGGCCCCCATTTCAGAACCTTGTGCCAAATAGAGTACGCGGTCATCTATCACATGCAAAGGCCCCAATAGATAAGAAGATGCCTGCTGAGTTGCAAGACATTTTCTCGTATGAATATCCCACAATTGAATGTTTCCATCATAATCACCCAGAAAAAATTTGTTTTTATCAGTAGATGCGGCAACTGAAACAATGCGAGCATTCGATTTTAAGAAACCACCAGTTTCGATGAGCTCTTCAGATTCATTAAAAAAAAATAATTTAAATTGATTTTGGAATTTTGTGCAAGCAATCACATATCGATTCATTGCTATCGCACCAATAATAGGATGCGTATTTAGATAAGGATGTAATGCTTTTTTAATCAATCCTTGATTTTTTTCTGAAAACCCATCAATAAAATTTTCTTTTGCTGACACTTTATGTTGATCACTTAAATTTTTTTCTTCTAAAGGTTCGATAACACATTTATTTTTCGTTACATAATAAGACTCTAGCGAATTTTTCATTGTACTCAGGACAATTTTAATCCCATCCCTATCCTTTGGTATTACCCACAAGTGACTAATCGTTGATGAGGCAGTAATATTATAAAGTGTTTCATAACTGGTGGAATCTAATACTTTACATATATTTGAATCACATCCCGTGATGATCCACAATTTATTAGGTAATAATACTGAATAAAAAGGGATAAACCGCGTGGGATTTTTTAAATAAAATTTTAAATGACACGCAACACTCCCTTCCTTTTGCTCGATCTCATTGGTATTGTGACGCTGCATAACATAATATCCTTATCATGATATTCATCCTTGTTAAAAAAACTAATATTACGCTGCACTCTTCGCTGTCTGCAATGAGTCTGGATCATCTGGTGCAATATTTAAAACGCGTAACGTGCCTTCCATAATTCTTTCAAATATAGGGCCTGACACATAGCCGCCCAAATATTCTTTTCCCTGCGGATCATAAATAACAACCGCAACTACCACTTTAGGATGACTCGCTGGCGCCATCCCCACAAACGAAGAAATATAGCGATGCTTTTGATAACCTTGATCGCCTGCAATTAAAGCAGTCCCCGTTTTTCCTGCAACTTTATATCCTGGAACTCGCGCAGGTGCACCTGTCCCGCCTTTCTCCAATACTGATTGTAATAATTCACGCATCGTGCGCGCAACTTTGCTACTCATGACTCGCTCACCTTTTGGCACCTCATCTGTACGCAGCAATGTCACAGGCACCTTTACGCCATCATTTGCAAGGGTTGCGTATGCGTGCGCCAACTGCAAAGGCGTCACAGAAATACCGTAGCCAAATGATAAGGTAGCTAACGCAAAAGGTCTCCAACTGGACCGCTTAACTAATCGCCCCGCTTGCTCTCCCGGAAAACCAACACCTGTCATTTCGCCAAAACCCATTCGATGCAATAAATTCCATAGTTGATCGGGCGGTAAAGATAAAATAATTTTCGATACACCGACATTACTGGATAGCTGCAATACTTGCGTCACCGTTAATGCGCCATTATTGTGTTCATCACGCACCAAATGATGCTCAACGCGCATCCAGCCGGGATAAGTATCAATCATCGTATCAGGTTTAAACCGTCCGCTGTCTAAGGCAGTTGCAATGCTAAATGATTTAATCGTTGAACCGGGCTCAAAAATATCGGTCACCGCACGATTGCGAAATGTTTCTTTTTCATCAGGCAAAATATGATTAGGATTAAAAGAAGGTTGATTGACCATCGCCAATACTTCGCCGGTTTTAACATCTAAAATAACGACTGAACCTGAGAGAGCTGCGTTTTCGGTAACACCTCGCTGTAATTCACGATAAGCCAAATATTGAATTTTATGATTGATACTCAGCGTAAGATTAGAGCCCGCTCTTTGCTGTTGCACTGTTTGTAAATTACTCACGACGCGCCCGCGGCGGTCTTTAAGCACATATTTTTTCCCAACAGCGCCCGTCAGCCAATCATTATAAAGAAGTTCCAATCCTTCTTGCCCGCGATCATCCACATTGGTAAAACCAATCACATGGGCTGCCACTTCACCTTCGGGATAAAATCGTTTGTAATCTTCCTGTAAATAAACACCCGGAAACATGAATGATTTAATTTCCTTTGCGAGTTCTGGCGAAACACCCCGTTTTAAATAAACGAATTCTCGATTTTTATCTTGAGAGCGCTTTAATGCCGTTAAAATAATCTCGGGTAGAATATTTAAAATTTTACCGAGTTGTTTTATTTGTTTTTTATCAAATGAAAATTCTTTAGGATTCACCCAAATGGAATATACCGAAGTGCTAATTGCAAGAGGATAACCATTGCGATCGGTAATCATGCCGCGAAATGCAGGTTCACTGATAAGCCGTAAAGCACGTGCATCGCCTTGATCTTGCAAAAACGGACGCTTAATGACAGCGAGATCAACCATGCGCGCAATCAACCCGAAAACCGTCAATAAAATAAAAACATTCAACAAATAAAAACGCCACGAAATAAACGTTATCTGTGCTATATATTTCACTCGTTCACGACCACCACGGACTTGTTATCAGGTATTACCATGCCCAATTGACCTTCAGCTTCATTTTGAATTCGGGCTTGCATTGTCCATGTACTTCGTTCAAGTAACAATTGTCCCGACTCAACATGCAGTCGATTGCGCTCAGTGACTGTTTGCTGAATAGAAGCATTTAATGAACGTGTCGTATTCGTCATATAAATGACGCTCAAACCGGATATCAAAACAGCTGCAATCATCGTCAAAAATGGTAATTGCTCACGCGTTAAAAAAATTGAAACGACCCAGCTGCGTGATAATAAAGTGCCTTGATTAAGTAAACGGGCTGCTGCATTCATGATAGCTTTTCTCCTATGCGTAAAACAGCACTGCGTGCCCTTGGGTTTTCTGCAATTTCTCGCATGCTCGGCTTGATAGCACGGCCCACGCGTTTAAAATTGAGCGGAATATGGGTGTGCTTAATTGGCAGACCAGCAGGAATTTCAGGACCACGCTCCCTCTGTTGCATGAATTGTTTAACTAATCGATCTTCTAACGAATGAAAACTAATGACTAACAAACGTCCCCCTTTGCTTAACACTTCTAAGCCTTGCACTAAACCTAATTTCAAATCATCTAATTCGCGATTCACCTTGATACGAATCGCTTGAAAACTTCGTGTAGCGGGATGTTTTCCCTTTTGCCAAACAGGCATTGCTTTTCTAATAATTTCTGCCAGCTGAAGCGTTGTGGTAATGGGAGTGATCTCACGCGCTGCAACAATCGCGCGTGCAATACGGCGTGAAAAACGTTCTTCACCATAAATCCACAACACATCAGCTAATTCTTTTTCATCGACTTTAGCAATCCACGTCGCGGCATCCATTCCTTCTGAAAAATCCATGCGCATATCGAGTTTGCCATTCTTCATAAAACTAAAACCACGCTCTGGATTATCTAATTGTGGTGATGAGACACCTAGATCGAATAAAATTCCGCTTATTTTGCCAACTAAGTTTTGTTTTGCAACAAATTTTGCAAGTTCTGCAAACGTTCCGTGTTGAATCATAAAACGTTTGTCATCTAAAAAGTGTTGGCATGCGTAAGCGACTGCCTCAGGATCCTTGTCCATTGCCAGTAAGCGCCCCGTTGGACCAAGCTGATTCAAAATCGCTTGCGCATGTCCACCACGGCCAATCGTTGCATCAAGATAAACGCCATCGGGTTTGATTGCCAAATGCTCGATAACTTCAGCAAGCATCACCGGTTGATGCAGAGTAAATTTTTCTTTCATTCGACACGCCACCATATATTTTCCGTATTACAATGATAATTTTTTCACTTCATCTGGAAGTGAAGAATCACCTTTAGATTCTTCATCCAACCAATCACTACGACGTTTTTGCCAATGTGCTTCATCCCAAATTTCAAATTTTTTCCCTTGCCCAACTAACATAGCGTGCTTGCTTAATTCTGCATATTCACGCAACAAAGGAGGCAAAAGAATACGGCCGTGGCTATCCAACTCCACTTCTGTGGCATGACCGATTAATAAACGTTGGATACGACGCGCTTCAGAATTAAAACTGGGAAGTTCCGCTAACTTACTTTCGATGGTTTCCCAAGCAGAGAATGGGTAGAGTAACAAACATTTTTCTTCAGTATCAATAGTCAAAACGACACAGCTGCGGCTTTCTTGTAGCCGCTCACGATAGCGGGTAGGAATAACTATTCTACCCTTCACATCGATATTGATTCCGTTGACGCCTCTAAACACGTCAGTCTCCTTTTTGACCTGCCTTGGAATCAGCTATTTTTCTTCCCTATGCACTTAATATACCACGATTTCCCACAATAAACCACTTTTTACCACTATTTATGCCAAAAATGGCATTTACTTCAAAGCAAGCTCACTACGACAAATGTATTAGCCAAAACTTATCCCTGTAAAATGGGCATTGATTGAGCTAAAATGGATTTTTTTATTAAAATATACCTATGGGGAGTGAATAGCTGTGAACTTACGCAATGAATACACAAAAAACGGACAAAAACAAGAACAACACCCCCCAGCACATGAAGCAAAACTCATAGAGGAACTATCTAACATATGGAAAATACAAGATATTGCAAACCTTATTGCACCCTTTGATACCGAAGATCGCGCCAAACTATTTAACAAGATATTAAATAATAAAATAATCTTGAACCGGTTAATCTGGAATAGCGAACATATCACACAACTTAAAACGATTTTCCCTCAAAAAAATCATAAAAAAATTTATGAATCCATTTTAAATAATCATCCTATCTTTTCTAGATTCATCTACAATGCAAACGATATAAGAAAATTGAAAGCCGTTGTTCCTGTTCAATATCATGAAAAAATTTATTCGAAATTATTATTAAACATAAGCAACTCACAAACGCAATTAATAGATTTAATTGATTTAGATTTTGGAAAAATAATCCCTGCATTTCCGGAATTTCGAATAAAACTCGGTCTACAGATAGCAACCAATCTCACTATCCATCCTCTTTCAATCGATGACATGAAAATCTTGTCCACATGGTTTTATGATGTACCCGTCATCAGTCAATTGTATTTAACCATTCGCCTTGAGAAAGAATGGAAAGCTGTCCAACAGGATTTGAACTCTCTAATAATAGAAAAGAAAAAAATACAAGAAACAAAAGACGAAAAACAAACTTTTGATTTTATCACTCCAGAAGCATCACTGCCGCCCACGTTTGAAAAAAAGAATCAATCGAAATACGTTGACTTTTGGAAAACACAAATTCCTTTACTTGCAAGAGAATTCAAAAACTGCGCGCGAAAAGAAAACGCGTCAAAACAGATAGGCATAGCTAAAAAACTATATTCCCTCGTTGCAACAAAGCGATCTGAAATAGCGAATCAGCTTGATCAGAATTCTATCTTCAATCCCTTGCAATACGGACACTTCAAAACTGCCTCTGATGACAGATTTAGAGATGCTGTATTCGAAGAGGATGTCCATTTTGGTTGGCAATTTAAATCTCTGCGCACTCTATTGAAACAGCAGATCGACAATCCGCCTAATGATACACTGAACTATCATATACGCTTTTTTGATGACCTCATCATGAGAGGCAACAGAACACGCATTGAATTATCCAATGTTCTATATTTGCCAAAAATCAATTCTTCTCATATGAAGCACTACAACCTGCCGAACAGTGTGAAAAACAAACCCGGTTTTATTTTGCTACATGCTGAATATGAGCACATAGCGTATATTTTTAATGAACTTGATCCCATTATTTGGGAATTGATTAATTATCAGTTTAATAATGACCCTTCCTTAAATGAAACACGGTTTTGGTTTTTACTAGCACAAACCATTTGGTTCTTAGGTAACTGTACGCCGCTACAAGCAGGTTCATCTGCAACTACCGAAAATTTTATGCGAACCGTTCTTTACATGCATGGTTTTTCTTTAGAACCATTTGGAATAAACCCAACTATCCACTTAAATTGGAACATCGCGGTAAAAGTGATACCTCGCGAAGAATTTGTAAAAACGTTTTTAGATTATTTTAAATATGTGCCTGTTAAATCCAATGCTCCAACAGTCATAATGGAAGTAGACGAAACCAATCAATCTCCAAAACAATCTACCAGGACACAATCAATAGGATTATTTTCATTTTCTGCTGCGAAATTGGCGATGAATGAAACAACAACAGAGGACAATCAAAATTCGCCTCAGAAAGACATGAATAAATGTAGAGTCAGCCAATAAGCCGGGTTCTGTCGTGGACAGTCATTTATCTAGGATGTTTGTCGCCAAGCACCTCAAGCAACCTACCCGAGCTTAAAATGCGGGCCGCACTTTCCTAAAAAACACATATACCAGTGTCTCATAGGCATAAGCTCCTATTTGGTCTTGCTCCAGAC
>AMFJ01004254.1_pt1 | contig 39218 bp, 36 predicted proteins | sample 427208 | NCBI WGS metagenome assembly AMFJ01 (sample SAMN02954298, study PRJNA114691) | groundwater metagenome | biome: aquatic; feature: subsurface aquifer; material: sediment; isolation source: subsurface aquifer sediment | place: USA: Rifle, CO | collected 2008-08 | reverse complement strand
GGCGGTTTTTGTTTTTTTTGAGACGTGGTAAAATATATATATGAAATTTGATATCATCACAATTTTCCCTAATATTTTTGACAGCTATTTTGGTGAGTCGATTATTCGGCGCGCCAAAGAAAGCGGAGCGATTGAAATTGCCATTCACAATCTTCGCGATTGGACAACCAACAAACACAAAACTGTTGACGACACGCCCTATGGCGGCGGAGCGGGAATGGTTTTGAAAGTAGAGCCGATTTATCGTTGTGTTCAGTCTTTGAAATCCGAAGCTGATTCAAAGTTAAAAACCAGAACAATTTTATTTTCCGCCAAAGGAAAAAGATTCACGCAAGCGGATGCCAAGAGACTGGCTGGTTATGATAGATTGATTATGGTTTGCGGAAGATATGAAGGTGTAGATGAACGAGTGGCGGAAAATGTGGTTGATGAAGAAATCTCCATTGGAGATTTTGTTTTGACCGGAGGAGAGATTCCGGCGATGATTGTGGTGGATTCGATTGCCCGTTTGATTCCCGGCGTTCTTGGAAATGAAACTAGCGCGATGATTGAATCGCATAGCGAAGAAGGCTATTTGGAATATCCGCAATACACCAAGCCGGAAAAATTTGAAGATTGGTCGGTTCCGGAAGTTTTGCTGGGCGGAAATCACAAGGAGATTGAAAAATGGAGAAAAGAAAAATCGAAAAAGCATTAAAACAAAAAATACTAAAGCTATAAAAAATGCGCAAAGCAAGCACATATAAAAATGACATAGACCGGCCGTTTCTTTTTTCAGTTTTAACATTGATGGTTTTTGGAATTATTATGATTTCCAGCGCTGGGGTTATTTATTCTCAAGTGAGGTTTGATGATGCCTATTATTTTTTCAAGCATCAACTTTTCTATGGAATTTTGCCCGGACTTTTGATTATGTATTATATGCAAAAAATAGATTATCATTATTGGAAAAAAATATCTTTTCCGCTTTTTCTTGTTTCAATAATTTTTTTGGTTTTGGTTTTTGTTCCCGGCTTGGGAGCGAAAATCTATGGCGCCAACAGATGGGTTGATTTTGGATTTATTTCTTTTCAGCCATCGGAAATGGCTAAATTAACATTAATAATTTATTTGTCGTCTTGGTTGGACAGTCGGGGAGAAAGCAAAACAAAAGATTTCTTTGAAGGATTCTTGCCGTTTCTGGGAATTTTGGGATTAATAGGTTTTTTGATTTTAAAACAGCCGGATATGGGAACGCTGGGCGTGCTGGTGGCTATTGCGATTTCAATTTTTTTCGTTTCCGGAGCGAAATTTTCTCATATCATATCCTTTATTTCATTTGGGATAGTCAGTCTTATGCTTCTTGTTAAATTGGAACCATATCGTTTCAACAGAATCCTGGCTTTTTTGGATAGGGGCAATGATCCGCAAGGAATCGGATATCAAATAAATCAAGCTTTGCTGGCGGTGGGATCGGGTGGTTTTTGGGGATTGGGTCTTGGGCATAGCCGGCAAAAATTCAGCTATCTTCCCGAGCCGGTGGGCGACTCAATTTTTGCTATAATAGGAGAAGAGCTTGGAATGGTTGGCGCATCTATCTTGGTGATACTTTTTTTCGTTTTAGCGTTTCGCGGACTGCGGATTGCCAAGGAAGCTCCGGATAATTTGGGAAAACTTATGGCGGTTGGAATTGTAGTATGGATTGTCGCCCAAGCTTTCATAAATATTTCTGCCAATCTGGCAATTATTCCGCTGACCGGAATTCCAATGCCCTTTGTCAGCTATGGCGGAACATCACTCATATTTCTTTTGGCATCAGTGGGAATTTTATTAAATATATCTAAACAAGCAATAAATAAAAATTAAGAAACAAGCTTTTTGCTTTCTTCTTATCGCTCTAATATTATGAGAATTATTTTAACAGGAGGAGGAACCGGCGGTCATATTTTTCCATTGGTTTCTGTCGCAAAAAAATTAAAAGAAAAATTGGGCGCGAACGCTGAATTGCTGTATATTGGTTCTGGCGCAAAAATTGAAAAAGAAGTGATGGAAAAAGAAGGAATTGCGACGAAAAATATTGTCAGTGGAAAAATGCGAAGATATTTTTCACTGCAAAATTTTGTCGATCTTTTCAGGATTCCCGTCGGGATCATTCAATCGCTTTGGATTCTGGTGAATTTTATGCCGGACGTTGTTTTTTCCAAGGGTGGTTATGCTTGCGTTCCGATTGTGATTGCGGCTTGGATATATCGAATCCCCGTGCTTATTCATGAGTCTGACGCAATTGCCGGATTGGCTAATAGGTTTTCAGGCAAACTTGCCAAGAGAGTGGCAATTTCTTATCCTTCGGCAAAAAAATATTTTTCTCCGAATAAAATAGCTATGACTGGCAATCCGGTGAGAAAAGAACTTGTCGGAGCGGATAGCTTATTAATAAGAAATAATTTTTCATTGATTGAATCAAGACCGATAATTTTGGTGTTGGGCGGTAGTCAGGGATCGCAAGTAATAAATGATTCGATTATAAAAATTCTTCCACAACTTTTGAAACGGGCGCAGATTATTCATCAAACAGGAGAACTTAATTATGAAAATGTTATTCATAAGGCGGCTGAATATGGAATAAAATCAGGTCGGGATGGATATATTCCTGTGAAATTTCTGGAACCGAAACTTCTTGGTTCCGCTTATGCGGCTAGCGATTTAATAATTAGTCGGGCTGGAGCTAATTCTATTGCGGAAATTGCCGCGAATCGCAAGCCGGCGATTTTTATTCCACTAAGCAACTCTGCTAATGATCATCAAAGAGGAAATGCTTATGATATTGCTGAAATCGGGGGCGCCTTGGTTTTGGAAGAATCGAATTTAGGCAGCAATATTTTTCTTGAAAGAATAGAAAAAATGTTGAATGAAAAAGAGTTTTCCAATTCAATGGTGGAAAAAATCGTAACTTTCTATCATCCGAATGCGGATGAGATTATTGCTAATGGAATTTTGGAAATTGTATAGAAAAATAATTTTGAAATATGAAAAATATGCAACCAACGGAAATTAAAAAAATTTATTTTATTGGAATTGAAGGAGCGGGAACATCGGCTTTGGCTAAAATGTATAAAAATTTCGGTCATAAAGTTTCAGGATCCGATGACGGAGACCATTTTTATGGCGATGTTTTAAGCGCGGAAAATATCAAAGTTCTTGATTATTTCGACGCAAAAAATATTCCTTCCGATGTTGATTGGGTGGTTTATTCCACGGCTTTCAAAGATGACAATCCGGAAATTCAGGAAGCGAAAAAAAGAAAACTCAAAATGATTCCATATTCTCAAGCGTTGGGAGATTTGTTTAATGAAAAAATGGGTATAGCTGTTTGCGGAACTCATGGAAAAACTACGACTACCGCTATTGTCGCTAATATTTTTCAAGACGCCGGACTTGATCCGTGCGCTTTGGTGGGAAGTAAAGTTATTCAATGGAAAGGAAATTCATTGGCTGGCAAAGGGGAATATTTTATTATTGAAGCGGATGAATATCAAAATAAATTGCAAAATTATAATCCCTGGTCGGTGATACTCACTAGCGTTGACTATGACCATCCTGATTTTTTCAAAACTTTTGAAGATTATAAAAAAGCTTTCAAGGATTTTGTGGCGAAAATTCCTCAGCATGGTTTTTTGATTTGCTATGGAGATGACAGTTCCGTTTTGGAAGTGACTCAAAGCGCTTCCTGTCCGGTTTTTAAATACGGTTTTCTTGAAGGAAACGACTATCGAATTATTTTCAAAGACAATGGAGAATTTCAATTAAATTTTCAGGAAAAAAATATCGGAGATTTCAAAATAAAGATTCCAGGAAAACATAACATCCTGAATTCCGTGGCTGCACTTATTGTCGCTCATCGAGTTGGAATTGAAACGGAGAAGATTAAAAAATCATTGGAAAGTTTCAAAGGAACAAATCGTCGGTTTGAATATGTGGGTGAGAAAAATGGAGCGATTCTTATTGATGATTACGCTCATCATCCGGAAGAAGTCAAAGCTTCCTTGAAGGCGGCTAGAGGTCTGTATCCGGAAAAAAATATTATAACAATTTTTCATCCGCATTCATATTCGCGCACCGAAGCTCTTTTGCACGAATTTTCTCAAAGTTTTGATGATTGCGACAAAGTTATTATGCTGGATATTTATGGAAGCGCTCGGGAAAAATCAGGTAATGTGAATTCTAAGACCTTGGTTGATTTGATAAATAAATATGATTTCAAAAAAGCTGAACATATTCCAACTATTCCCGAAGTCATTTCTTTTTTGAACAAATCTATCGGAGCAAATGACGTGGTCATTTCAATGGGCGCCGGCGACGTTTGGCGCGTAACGCACGAATTGGCAACTAGCAACTAATAATTATAAACTAAAAGCGTCGATTAGCGCGGGTTTACTTTTTTAATATTTCGTGTAGAATACAGAATCGATGAGGGTTTATTATATCGATAGATGTTTTTTGAAATTTTAATATTTGCAAGCAATTAAGCGCGTATTATTGATAATAAAAAACGGCAAAGGAGAAAGAATATGTCTGAATCTAAGTATCAGTGGGTAGTGGTGCCGGAAGGGGATTTTTCTAATGAAGCTATTGCGGCAGAACTTTCCAAGACTTGCGATGTTGCTGGCAATGAAATATCTTTCATTGATAATAAAGGAAAGAGCAGAAAAGGATACATTGTTTTTTATGAATTTATTACAATGCTTTCCAAGCAAATTTCTCCTGACTTCAAATGCAAGATATTTGTGAAAGAAGGCGGAGGAGCCTTTAGGGAATGGACTCTTTATAAAAAGAAAAAAGCTTCCAAAAAAATCAGAGAAGCTCGAAAAGTCATTGAGCGTCTTAATCGCAAAAAAGAAAGACATTAATTTTTTTACGAGCATTTTTCAAAATAGAAAGGCCGGGAATTTTCTCGGCCTTTTTTTCTTGCAATAAATCTAATATTAAATACAGAAAGAAATAAATAATAAATATGAAAAGAAATCCAAATAAAATATATTTTTCCCGACATAATAATGCGGTCGCATTATTATGTGGTATAATTGTGATATGTATAAATTTGGATCGGTGCAAAAAAAGATTATAATTGGACTCTTGGGAGGCATAGCCTTGGGCATGTCGTCTTCGCCGAGGCAATATTTCAAAGCATTTCGTCAAATACAAAAAGATTGGAAAAAAATAAATCAAGATAGTTTCAACCGATCAATCAAAAGACTTTCACGAGAAAAACTAGTGGAAGAAAAGAAGTTATCAGACGGCTCTTTTAAATTGATTCTCACTAGGGAAGGGAAAGAGCAAGCGAGAAAACTAAGCTTAATTGGCAATTTTATAAAGTTTAAAAAGCCTAAAAAATGGGACAAAAAATGGAGAATTGTGATTTTTGATATTCCTGAAAAAGATAAAGTTTTTCGCAATATATTGCGAGAGCATCTCAAGGAGCTTAATTTTTTTAAGCTTCAAAATAGTGTATTTATTTCTCCGCATCCCTTTGAAGAAATGATTTCTGAGCTCACTAGGCTATATTCTTCTGAACAATATGTTAGAATAATCACAGCAATAAAAATTGATGATGAGTATAAAATTAAGAAACATTTCTTGATTAAATAATACGACATAATAATGCGACCGCATTATTATGTCGGGAGGAATAAGTAGTGTACCAGGTAACGTACCATGGTACGTTACTAAAAAATGATAGAAAATATAAACGCGTAACATTATTCGGGGAAGATAAGGAATATTGAAAAGATTTGAAGATCGGGGTTATGATATAATGAAAGTATGAAGCAGTGAGATTTAAGCAAAATTAAGCTTTAGAGAAAATGGGTATTCAAATTCAAGAAAATGTGCTTTTGGCTTCATATACTACTTTTAAAATCGGCGGACCGGCGAGATTTTTTGTTGCGGTCAAAAATGAGGAAGAAATTTTGCAAGCCTTGGAATATGCCAAAAAAAATAAAATAAATTTTTTCATTCTTGGTGGCGGGAGCAATATTGTTGTCAGCGACAATGGTTTTGAGGGCTTGGTTATCAAAATGGAAAATACGAAGCGTAAAATACAAGATGAAACAATTGAAGTGGGAGCGGGAATTTCTTTGGCGGAGTTGGTAAGCGAGGCGGCTAAGAATGGCTTGGCTGGGTTGGAATGGGCGGCAGGAATCCCTGGAACGCTTGGAGGGGCTGTGCGAGGCAATGCTGGGGCTTTTGGAGGAGAAATGGCTAAAATTATTGAAAGCATTAGCGCTATTGAAATTAGTGAAAATAATATTCGTATTAATAAATATACAAATCAGCAGTGTGGCTTTGGATATAGAACCAGTTTTTTCAAAAAGCAGTCGAATTTGATCGTAACTTCTGCGCGAATGAGATTTGAAAAGGGAGACAGCGAAAAAATTTCCAATGAAATAAAAGAAATCATAAGAAAAAGAGTTGCCAAACAGCCGCAAGGATTTGGCAGCGCTGGATCATTTTTCAAGAATCCGGTTGTGGAGAATAAAAAAATTATTGAGAGATTTGAAAAAGATCTGGAAACTTCTGTTCGAGAAGGAAAAATTCCAGCCGGTTGGTTGATTGAAGAATCTGGAATAGTTGGAAAAAAAATTGGCGGGGCTATGATAAGTGAAAAGCATGCTAATTTTATCATAAACACAGGTAATGCCACTGCGGAAGATGTAATTATGTTGGCGAGTTTTGTGAAGCAGCAAGTTCGCGATAAGTTTGGAGTTCAACTTTTTGAAGAAGTGCAGTATATTGGATTCTGAAAAATCACGAACTAAAAATGTGTGATAAGGTGTAGTATGATGTGACTGAAAGCTCATTAATTATTAAAATAAATAATATGGTAATGTTGACAAGTGTGACAAACAACGTGCGATTTTTCACAAAAGGAGTGGAGATAGATGACAGAACCAAAGAATATATAATTAAGAGACTGGGGTCGTTGGATAAAATCTTGCAGAAAGTTATTCAAACCGAGGTGGAAATTGATTTGGATAAAAAAGGAAAATTTAGAGTTGAAGTTATGATAAAGACTCCCAGAGATCTTTTCCGAGCGGAAGATGTTACAGAAAGCATTGAGGGATCAATTGATTTAGTTGTGGATGAGCTTCAAGGTCAGGTTGTCAAAAGACAGGAAAAAATTTGGACCAAGATAATGCGCGGAGCCCGTTCGATAAAAAAGAAATTTACTATTGATGGCGACGCAAGGTTTTAGTTTCTATGTTTATGAAAGCAGAAAAGGCCAAAAAAGCCTTTTTTGTTTTTCATAAGTTTTAAATAGATTATGCGTTGGACAGGAGCGGTTTTTCTTTGTAAACTGATAGGGTGATGCAATCCGATGTTTAATAGTTGAAAAAGTTCAAATTTAAGCTTTTTTAGTAATTAGAATTCAAAATTTATGGGTATTTTTAGCAAAATTTTCGGTTCCAATGAGAGAGAAATAAAAAAACTTCAACCCATAGTTGATAAAATAAATTCTTTGGAAGATTCTATGATAAAGCTTTCCGATGAGGATCTTAGAGGAAAGACTGTGGAATTTCGAGAAAGATTTGAAAAAGGAGAAAGTCTGGAGGATATTTTGCCGGAAGCTTTTGCTGTTGTCAGAGAAGCAGCCAAGAGGGTTATTGGAGAGAGGCACTATGATGTTCAGCTTTTGGGAGGAATTGTTCTTCATCAAGGAAAGATTGCTGAAATGAAAACCGGAGAAGGAAAAACATTGACTTCTACTCTGCCGATTTATCTAAATGCTGTTTCCGGAAAAGGAGTGCACGTTGTTACGGTTAATGATTATTTGGCTAAACGTGATTGTAATTGGATGGGTTCGATATATGATTTCTTGGGAATAAAAGCGGCTTGCATTGTTCATAACGCTTCTTTTATCTATGAACCAAAAATTGTGGATAGTGATGAGGTGAGTGTTGAAACGGAAAATCTTATTCTTGTTTCAAGAAGAGAAGCTTACGCGGCGGATGTGACATTTGGAACGAATAATGAATTTGGTTTTGATTATCTTCGAGACAATATGGTGCAAGATATTGCGCAGGCTTCTCAGCGAGAGCTCAATTTTGCCATTGTTGATGAAGTCGATTCTATTTTGATTGACGAGGCTAGAACTCCGCTTATTATTTCAGCTCCCGATAGTGAGTCAACCAAGCTTTACCAACAATTTTCCAAAGTAGTTCCTCGCTTAAAAGAACATCAAGACTATGAAATAGATGAAAAAATGAAAGCGGTAACATTGACAGAACAGGGGATTTTGAAAGTGGAGGAAATTCTGGGAGTGGGGAACATATACGAAGTTGGTAAAATAAATTATGTTCATCATTTGGAGCAATCTCTCAAAGCTAATTTTATTTTCAAGGCTGATCGAGACTATGTAGTGAAAGACGGCGAAGTTATTATTGTGGATGACTTCACTGGAAGGCTTATGCAGGGAAGGCGATATAGCGATGGACTTCATCAAGCCATTGAAGCCAAAGAAGGTGTGGAGGTGCAAAAAGAATCAAGAACTTTGGCGATGATTACTTTTCAAAACTATTTCAGAATGTATAACAAACTTTCCGGAATGACTGGAACAGCCACGACCAGCGCGGAAGAATTTTTCAAGGTATACAAATTGGACACGATGGAAATTCCAACAAATAAACATTTGGTGAGAAAAGATTTGGCCGATGTTGTTTATAAAACCGAGGAAGGAAAATTCAGAGCGATTGCGGAAAAAATAAAAGAAATCAACAAAATTGGACAGCCGGTTTTGGTTGGAACGATTGCTATTGAAAAATCGGAATATTTAAGCGCGCTTCTTGAAAGGGAAGGAATCAAACATAGCGTGCTAAATGCCAAACAACACGAAAAAGAAGCTTTGATAATTTCTAATGCCGGACAAAAAGGAGCAGTGACAATTGCAACTAATATGGCTGGACGCGGAACGGATATTAAATTAGGTGAAGGAGTGAAAGACGTGGGTGGCTTGTATATTATCGGAAGCGAACGTCACGAAGCTCGAAGAATTGATAATCAGCTCAGAGGACGCGCCGGACGCCAAGGTGATCCAGGTGTTTCGCAATTTTATGTTTCTTTGGAGGATGAACTTATGCGACGTTTTGGAGGAGACAAGCTCAAGGGTCTAATGGATAAATTGGGTCTTCCTGAGGATCAGCCGATTGAAAATGGAATTATTTCCAAAACAATCGAAAACGCTCAATCAAAAATAGAAGGATATAACTTTGATATCAGAAAGCACGTCTTGGAATATGATGACATAATGAATAAGCAAAGAGAAGTTATCTACAAAAAAAGAAAAGAAATTCTTGAAATCAAAGACGCTAAGAATGAAATTTTTAATTATATCGGAGAAGAAATCGAACAAATAGTTTCTGCTCATTGCATTGACGATGAATATAATTGGGATATTGAGAAAATTGCTCTGGATGTTTCCGATATCTTTCCTTTTTCCAAAGAGGATGGCGTGAGCATCAAGGAAATACAAAATGACAAATCAAAAACGGAAATAGAAAAGAAAACTTTGTTGACCGAATACATAGTTGGAAGAGCTAAAAATCTTTATGGAACAAAAGAAAAAGAAATGGGAGTGGAAACTATGCGAAAGATAGAAAAAATGATTATTTTGCAAACCATTGATACGCTCTGGATGAATCATTTGGATGAGATAGACTATTTGCGTCAAGGAATCGGATTGCGCGGTTATGGACAAAGAGATCCGCTGGTTGAATATAAAAGAGAAGCTTTTAATTTGTTTTCTCATTTGGTGGAAAATATTCGCAGCACTATTGTCAGGACAATTTTCAAGGTTTCTTCGGTTTCGGCGCAAGAAGAAAATAAAACTCCGCCAGAGCAAAAAAATCTCAACTATAGCGGCGGAGAATATGTGAAACAATTCGGAGCAATGGAAGAAAAAAGTGAAAATAAAAAAGACGCTCCAAAAAGCAAGCCAATCGTGAAAGATGAAACTGTTGGACGCAATGATCCTTGTCCGTGCGGAAGCGGTAAAAAGTATAAAAAGTGTTGCGGAAAATAATATGAAATTTTTTTCTATATCATTTGAAAAATCAGTAGGAGCGATTATATTCAAGGAGGAAAATGGAATAAAAAAATTCCTGCTGCTTAAATATAGGTCGGGACAATGGGATTTTCTCAAAGGACATTCTGAAAAAGGAGAGAATGAAAAAGAAACACTTTCCCGTGAAGTATTTGAAGAAACAAAACTAACAGAAATTGAAGTTATAGATGGTTTTAGAATTAGCAATAGATTTTTTTATACAGCAAAAGGTAGTGAATATGAAGAAAGAATCAGAAAAGGATTTGGAACAAGTATTTTTAAAAGAGTTGTATATTATATTGCTCAAACTAAAAAAGCCGATGTGGTTTTGAATTTTGAAAATAAGGCGTATGCTTGGGTTGATTTTGATAGAGCAATTAGGATGATCGGAAATAAAGATTCAAAAAGAATGTTCAAAAAAGCGTATTATTTCTTGGACAAAAGAGGGTTGCCGAGATGATTTTTTTGGGTTACAATGGATGGTATGAATATGCAAAGAAAAATAAAAGTTAAATTTATTGCGATTATTGCTCTGTTTTTTCTGACAGGGCTGATTTCATATCCCGAAGCTGCCAGATTTGTTCCGCCGATATATACCGCGCTAAATAAATTGAAATTGAATTTAGGGTTGGATCTACAAGGGGGTATACATTTGGAATATAAGGCTGATATTTCTGGTTTAGAATCAAACAAGGTTGAAGATGCTCTTCAAAGTGCTCAAGATGTCATAGAAAGAAGAATTAATGCTTTTGGCGTGGGCGAATCACTGGTTCAAACATCTAAGAGCGGAGAGGAATATAGGATTGTAGTGGAACTTCCGGGAATAAAGGATATTGAGGAGGCTAAAAAGAAAATAAAAGAAGCTCCACTTTTGGAGTTCAAAGAAGAAGGGGAAATTGATCCTGAAATCAAAAAAGTATTTGATGATTTGAATATTAAATCAAAGACAAAAGCGGAAGAAATTTTAGCCCGAGCGAAAAAGGGAGACAGTTTTGAAGATCTTGCCAAAGAATTCAGCAGTGATCCGGGAAGCAAGGAAAATGGAGGCGATCTTGGGTTTGTGAAAAAAGGTAATTTTGTTTCGGAATTCGATGAAATTCTTTTTAACAAAAATCTCAAGCCGGGAGAAATTTATGAAAGCCTGGTTGAAACTGAATATGGTTGGCATATAATAAAATTTGTTGAATCAAAAGGGGAAGGCGATGACAAAGAAGTTAGCGCCAAACATATTTTATTTTCCAAGCAGAATCCGGAAAACTATCAAGAGTTTAAGTATAAAGAAACCGGACTTACCGGAAAAAATTTAACAGATGTTCAGGTTGTTTTTCCTCAAGGACAGGGAATTGGAACACCGGAAGTTTCTATTAAATTCGACGAAGAAGGGACAAGACTTTTTGCGGAAATAACCAAGAGGAACATTGGAAAACCCTTGGCAATATTTTTAGACGGACAATTTAAAAGTTCGCCGACTATAAATTCGGAAATATCCAACGGGGAAGCTGTTATTTCCGGTGATTTTTCATTTGAAGAAGCCAATGGTCTTAAGAGTATGATAAATGAAGGTTCGATTCCTGTGCCGTTGGAATTAGTTTCTCAACAAAACATAGAAGCTTCATTGGGAGAGGAGTCTTTGAACAAAATTTTGAAAGCCGGGATGATGGGCTTGGCGGCGGTAATCATTTTTATGATATTTTTGTATAGGTTTTTGGGGCTTGTCGCATCCTTGGGACTTATTATGTACGCGACAATTATGATTTCAGTTTTTAAGCTATCGGGCTCATTTACTCCTTGGCCGATAACACTCACGCTTTCTGGAATTGCTGGATTTATTCTTACAATGGGTATGGCAGTGGATGCAAATGTATTGGTGTTTGAAAGAATGAGAGAAGAAATTGAAAGTGGAAAAAATCTTGGCAGATCGTTGGAGGAAGGTTTCAGAAGAGCTTGGCCAAGCATTAGAGATGGAAACTATTCTACAATATTAACATCGCTTATTCTTATTTGGGTTGGAACTAGTTTCGTCAAAGGATTTGCTTTAATATTAACAATAGGTGTTTTGATGTCTATGTTTACAGCTATTGTTTTGGTGAAAAATATGCTTAGATTTTTTCTTGGCGATTGGGCTGAAAAAAGAATGTGGTTAATTCTGGGGACAGGAAAGGATAAAAATATAAGTGAAAATAAGTAATATGAATATAATAGCAAAAAGAAAATATGCATATATTTTTTCGGGAATTCTCACGCTTCTTAGCGTTGTGTTTCTTTCGATTTGGGGTTTGAGACTAGGGATAGATTTCAAAGGAGGAGTTCTGATGGAAATGAAATTTTCCGCTGAAAAAAATGTTCAAAAAAATCAATTGGAAGAAGCCCTTTCAGAACTTGGTCTTAGCAGTCTTCAAATTCAGGCTACGGAAAATAATTCTTACATAATCAGATATGCGCAGGCTGATGAGGAATCCAATAATAAGGTTATGGAAAAAATGAAAGGCGTGGATGAAAATTATCAGCAAGTAAAAGCGGATTTTATTGGAGGATCAGTTTCAGGGCAGATGAAAAAAAATGCGATTATAGCGTTGGTTTTAGCAGTCATTGGAATCGCTCTCTATATCGCTTGGGCGTTTAATAAGGTTTCCTATCCGATTTCTTCTTGGCAATATGGCATAGGCGCAATCATAGCTCTGGCGCATGACATTTTGATTACGTTGGGATTTTTTTCAATGTTGGGACAGTTTTGGAATGTTGAAGTGGGTGTTCCTTTCATAGCGGCGTTGTTGACGATTTTGGGATACTCGGTTAATGATACGATTGTCGTCTATGATAGAACCAGAGAAAATCTTATAAAATCTTCCAGGAGCGAAGATTTTGAATCTATTGTTAATCGTTCATTGAATGAAACTTTGGCTCGATCCATAAATACTTCGCTCACAGTGATTATTATGTTGATTGCAATTGTTGTTTTTGGCGGTGAATCAATAAGGAATTTTGCGGTGGCTCTTTTGGTGGGAATAGGTTTTGGAACATATTCTTCCATATATGTCGCCACAGCCCTTCTTGTCACAAGTTATAGAATAAAAATGAAAAATTAATAAATATTTAAAAATTACAAAAATATATGTTTAATATTTTCAAGAAAAAATCCAGCGATGATGAGAACAAAAAGAAAGTCGATGATGAATTGAAAGGAATTCCCGGAGCTGAAAATATGGGGATGTTACAAAGAATTGCAATGAAAAAAGTGATGAAAATGAATCCAAAAGAGAGAGAGGATTTGATGCGAAAGGCTTTGGAGCCGAAAAATGTTCAAAAAAATAAGAAGCAAATATTGGAAATGTTGGAGCAAATGGAAAAATCCGGACAAATGAATAAGCATCAAGTTTTTGAAGCGAAAAAAAGAATGGGACTTTTGTAATATTTATTTGCATTGCAACGAAAAAATTTGAATGCTATTATAATCGCATATGGATAAAAAAGAACTGGAACAACAAATTGATGAAATTTTGAATCGAGGTACGATCGTTGATATTTTGCCTAGCAGGGCAGAATTCAGGGATAAATTACTTTCTGGAGAAAAGTTGCGTTTTTATATTGGTTTTGACGCTACTGCGCCGACACTTCATCTTAGTCATGCCAAGAACTTTATGCTCCTGGAAAAATTTAGAAAACTAGGAAATGAAGTAATTGTTTTGTTTGGAGATTTCACAGCCAGAATTGGTGATCCGACAGGAGAATCTTCTGCTCGAAAACAATTGTCGCGAGAGGAAGTACTGGACAATGTTAAAAAATGGAAAGAGTTGATCTTGCCCCTTATGGATTTTAATAGTAAAGAAAATCCCCCTCAAATAAAATATAATAATGATTGGCTTTCAAAACTTAATTTTGAAGACATAATAAATCTAGCGTCTAATCTTACTGTCCAACAATTATTAGAAAGGGATATGTTTGAAAAAAGAATAGGAGAAGGAAAACCGATTCATTTGCACGAATTTTTGTATCCTTTGATGCAGGGCTATGATAGTGTGGCAATGGATGTTGATGTGGAGGTTTGTGGAACAGACCAGATTTTTAATGCTTTGACCGGAAGGACTTTGCTTAGAAAATTAAAAAATAAAAACAAATTTGTTGTAGCGGTAACTCTGATGGAAAATCCCAAAACAGGAGAATTGATGTCAAAAAGCAAAGGAACCGGAATATTTCTTGATACTGGCGCTAATGATAAGTTTGGACAGATTATGTCTCAGCCAGATGAAATGATAGAAATATTATTTATTAATTGTACGATGATATCTTTAGAGGAAATAAAAAAAATTATAACAATGAATCCGCGCGATGCTAAATTGAAATTGGCGGAAGAAATAACCAAAATATTTCACGGGGAAGAAGCGGCTCAAAAAGCTCGAGAAAATTTCATTAATACTTTTTCCAAGAAAGAAATTCCGGAGGATGTTCGTGAGGTGAAAGTTGGAGAAGATGAAATAAAACTGGTTGAATTTTTAGTCTTAGCTGAAGTTGCAAAAAGCAAAGGAGATGCTCGAAGAAAAATAGAACAAGGAGGAGTTTCGATAGACGGTGAGAAAATGACAGATGCAGATAAGAGCTTGGACAATTCTTTTTCTGAAAAAATAATTAAAGTTGGAAAAAAAGATTTTATAAAAATAGTTTTTTAACATCATAAAATGATAAAATAAAAAAAAGGGGGTGTGATATGCTGAATTATGCTCTGAGTCTGCTTTTTTCTGTTCCTGGCGCCATTTATGTTTTAATCGGATTTGTGGTGTATGCTTACGCAATATGGTTTTCCATAATTATTATTCCTGAGAATACACGCACCTGTTTTGTTGATGCGATAAGAAATGATTTTTGCGCCAAAGTATTTCTCGGAATTGTTGTTGTAGCATTGTTTTGTTGCATAGCAGCGCTTCTTGTTATTTGGCCATTGCCTTTTATTCTTGCTATATGTTGTTCCGAACCAAAATATACAAGTATGTTGAACACCGAAAGGAAGATAAGTTCCGAAATAAAGCAAGTGGCGTGATTCTGGGTATTGTATATGGTTAGGAGGCGTTAGCGAATGAATCTATTCGCTAACGCTTTTTATTGATATTTTTTATTTATTGTTTTGACAACCGGAAAATTTTGTAAAATATAAGTCTATATAATCAATATAAAAATTTCCGACATAATAATGCGGTCGTCAGTTGGTGTTGTGAAAACAAGAAATTATAATTGTAGTTGAGGCAGAAAAAACAGAAAAGGTGAGAAGAATTGGTTTTGGGTAGGTGAGTTACGCAAAAGCGGTATTTATTGTATAATAGAATCAAATTAATTTATTAAGAATAAAAATATGTTTTTTTCAAGCCCGAATGCTGACTTAAGAATAATTGTGTTTCTTTTGATTATTGTTTTTTTGATTTCAATAGCTGCTTATTTTTTTTCCAGAAAAATTTTGGAGAGTATTTTTGTAATGTCATTATTGAGTAATTTGGTATTTTATTTGAATTCTGGATCAAGATTATTTGATATGTATAAAATTAAATGGGTGGTGATATTCACATTGAATATTTGGCCATATATAAACATAGCCTTGCTAATATTGATAACCTTTAATTATTTTAGAAAAATAAATGAGGAAAATAAAAAAATATAAATTTTTTCAGCGACTATCAATCCTAATTTTGATAGCCGTTTTTGTTTTGGCTCCGCTTAGGTTTGACTTGGCAACAATGGGAAAAGCAAAAGCTGATTGGACGGATTGGGTGGATAATGGACAAGAATTCATAATTGAGGACACTGTTTGGGAAAAGGGAGAACATTTTTTGGACAGAAGCGTGGTTATTGAAAATGGAGCGACGTTAACAATTAAGAAAGGAGCCAAGATAATTTTCCAGGAAAGTGTTTCCGGAGAAACTCCATACTTGGCTGTTGGTGATGGAAAAATTATTGCTGATGGGACTTCGGATGAAAAAATAGTTTTTACTTCCGAAGAGGGAAGTGATTTAGGGTTTCTTATTTGGTTTGCCGATTATTCATTGAGTGATAAAGTGTCTTTTTTCCGTTACGTTGAAATAAACAATGGAGGAAAAAAATATGAAGAAGGAGGAATATTTAGCAATGCTAATAGTGGAATTTGGAATTCTGCTTTAGCGTGGAGTGATGAGGGGATGCCGGCGATAATGTATAGTTCCGGAAAAGCGCATATTGAAAATTCAACTTTTATCGACAATAATTTTGCCGATATTGAGGCGGATGGATATTTTAATCAAGAGAATGTAAACAATTTTTTGGAAGTGGTTAATTCTAATTTTGGAAATAATGAAAATGGAATTGCGGTTGTTTCAAATATTGAATGCGATCTTGATTCTTGCAAAGACAAAATAAGATTAAAAAACAACTGGTATGGAGATGAAAACGGACCATCCGGAGAAATTTCAAATAGTGAAACCCAGGGCGCTTCTGTTTCCGGAGAATTATTGATGGATGGCTGGAGAAAAAATTCTTTGATTGCCGATCCGGTGGTGATTGTTCCGGGAATAACCGGATCAAATCAATTTCTAGGAGAATGGAAATTAGATCCCATAACGCATACCTATGACGATTTGGTTGATTCTTTGAAAACAAATGGATATATTGAAGGACAAAATCTTTTTTATTTTCCGTATGATTGGAGAAAAAATAATGCCACAACGGCGCATTATTTGCAATCAAAAATTGAAAGCGTGATAGTGGAAACAAAAACTTCCAAAGTGGATGTTATTGCTCATTCTATGGGAGGATTGGTTGCGCGTGCGTACATTGAGGAAATCGAGGGCTGTGATTATGAAAACACTATTGATCAATTAATAACATTGGGAACTCCGCAAAAGGGATCACCTGAAGCTTATTTGAAATGGGAAGCAGGAGAAGGATTCTTTTCTATGAATGAAAATTTAGCTAAGCATCATTTTAAGCAAGAAGCGGAAGAGGAGGGTTATGATGATTTGCAAAAATATATCCGAGAAAAAGTGGTTTCCGTTGGAGAATTGCTTCCGGAGTATGATTATTTATTCGACATTTCTGATGATAAAATAAGAAATTATCCCAATAATTATCCAGCAAATGATTTTTTGGAAGAGCTTAATAGGATTGGAAATGTTGAAAAACTGGAAAAAATAAATCATATAAATATTATTGGAAAACTTGAAAATACAAGCAGCACCATTTCCAAAATCAGAGTTGTTGATAGCGCGGTTTCCGGAAAATGGGAAAATGGAATGCCGGAAAATTTTTATGATGATTCGACTAGTCGAGGATTAGAATTTGGCGAAGGGGATGAAACAGTTCCTTTGGAAAGCGCGAAGGGAATAATCGCTGATAAGAATATTGAACTAAATTCTATACACAGCGAGTTGCCAACAAAAGCGCAATGCGAAATATTTCGAGAGTTAACCGGAAAACAAGAATGTGATTATGATGAAGATATTCATTTTGTTAATATTTTATTGTTTAATGTTTTCTCCCCCGTCGACCTCCAAATCACCGCTCCGGATGGAAAGAGAATCGGCAAGGATTTTGCAACCGGAGAAATTCTTAATGAAATTGAAAACGCCTACTACACCGGCTACGACACAAAAAATGAATTCATCACTATTCCCAATCCAACGGACGGAGAATACCAAATCAAAACTCAAGGAACTGAAAATGGAAACTATCGTATAGAAGTAGCTAAAATTTTTGAAGACGAAAACAACTCTCAACAAGCTCTGGAATCAACCGCCATCATCAACGGAGTTGCTGAAGAAGGAAAAACAGAAGAAATTCAAATCGAAGTTTCCCAAGACCAAGTTTCCCAAAAAAAAGCAATCACCCTTGAATCCATTGTTTCTGAAATCGACCGCTATCAAAAATCAGGAATGATTAAAAAAAACGAAGCCAGAAATCTCCAACGCACTCTTAAAAGAATTATCAGTCTGGACAATCTTTCGGAAGAAATAGAAAATAACAAAAAAATCAAAGAAGAAAACAAACAAAAGTTGCAAAAACTAATCGCCGAAAGAAGATTGAAATATCTAGATGCATTGATTAAATACATTGGAAATAAACCCGACAAACTCATCAGTCAGCAGGCCAAGACTCTTTTAATTGAAAGCCTGGAATATATCAAAACTCGTCTCTTGATTAATTAGGATTAAATTTCCTCATTTGAGCACGGTCGTACTTTGGCGAAACTGGGGTTTTGACTTTTTCTTTTTTTGGCTTTAAAATGGGTTTATGGTTGGAAAAATAACATATTATTTTTATGCAGAATAAGATAAATAAAATCAAGATAGCGGCTTTGGAAGAAATTGAAAAAAGCGCAAATTTGGAAGAAGTTTTGGAACTGAGAGTAAAATATTTGGGACGCAAAAGTGAGTTCAATCAAATATTGAAAGGACTGAAAGATTTAAGCGAACAGGAAAAAAAAGAGATAGGTCCGCTGGCTAATGCTGCCAAAAAAGAAATTGATGAAGTTTTGGCGAAAAAAGAAAAAGAATTCAGATTTAGTGTCGATTGGGAAGCGGAAAAAATCGATGTGACTATTCCGGTCAAGAAAAAGAAAAGAGGACATCTGCATCCTCTCACAAAAGTGAGAAATGAAATAGAAGACATTTTTACTTCAATGGGGTTTGAAATTGCCGATGGTCCGGAAATTGAAACTGAATATTATAATTTTGACGCGCTTAATATTCCTAAAAATCATCCAGCTCGGGATAAGTGGGACACTTTTTGGATAAAAAATGAAAATAAAAAAGAACGAACACTTCTCCGAACTCATACTTCTCCTGTGCAAGCGCGTTTTATGGAAAAAAATCAGCCACCGTTTCGAATTATTGTTCCGGGAAAATGTTTTCGCAATGAAGCGACTGATGCTCGACATGAACATACTTTCTATCAGTTTGAAGCCTTGGTGGTGGATGAAAATATAAACGTGGGAAATTTTAAATTTATCGCTCAGCAATTTTTTTCCGCTTTTTTTAAAAAAGATGTGAATGTGCGAGTGCGTCCAAGCTTTTTTCCTTTTACAGAACCGAGTTTTGAATTTGATATTAGTTGCGCAATTTGCAATGGCAGCGGTTGCCCTGTTTGCAAAGGAACAGGCTGGTTGGAGGTTGGCGGGGCGGGGATGGTAAATCAGGAACTATTTGTCGTTGCCGGTTATCCAAGAAATAAATATCAAGGATTTGCCTGGGGATTTGGTTTGGAAAGGCTGTTGATGATTCGTCACAAAATAGATGATATTCGACTTTTTCACAGTGGAGACTTGAGATTTATAAATCAATTTTAAAAACTATGAAATATTCATATAAGTGGTTGAAAGAATTGTCGGGAACGAAAAAGAGCGCGCAAGAAATTGCGGAGCTTTTGACTTTTCATTCTTTTGAAATAGAAGGATTGGAAAAAAATGAAATGAATTTTGATAAAGTTGTTGTGGGAGAAATCTTGGAAATATCAGCTCATCCCAATGCTGATAAGCTGAGAATTGCCAAGGTTGATGTTGGAAAAAACATTTTGGAGATTGTTTGCGGGGCGCCGAATATTCAAGTTGGACAAAAAGTACCCGTGGCTTTGGTGGGAGCGAAATTGCCAAACGGATTAAAGATAGAAGAAGCAGAAATTCGCGGAGTAAAATCTTTTGGTATGCTTTGCGCCGAAGATGAATTGGGATTAGGCAGTGATCATGGAGGAATTTTTATTCTAGGAAATGATTTGAAAGCGGGAATTTCTTTTTCTGATGCATTGGATTTGGACGACACAGTTATTGAAATTGATGTTTTGTCTAACAGGGCGCATGACGCTCTTTCGCATATTGGTATGGCCAGGGAAATAGCGGCTATTGAAAAAAATAAAATCGACTATGATTATGCAGGATTGAATTTGCCAAAAAAGAAAAGTGATAAAATAAGTGTTGACATTGAGGATAGTTCAATTTGCTTTAGATATATCGGAGCAATGATTGAAAATGTGAAGATTTCCGATTCTCCCCAATGGTTGAAAAACAGATTGAAAAAATCCGGCATAAAATCTATAAACAATATTGTGGACGCGACAAATTATGTGATGCTGGAGACTGGTCAACCCCTGCACGCTTTCGATGGGGAAAAAATATCAAATATAAATGTTAGGAAAGCAAAAGCTGGAGAAAAAATAAAAATTTTGGATGGAACAGAAAAAGAATTAAACCAAAACGATATTGTTATTACGGATGGCGAGAAAGCGATTGCGCTAGCTGGAATAATGGGAGGATTTGATAGCGGTGTTTCCGAGCAAACAACGTCTATTGTTTTGGAAGCGGCTAATTTTGACGCATCTTCAATTCGACAAACAAGAATGAGATTAGGATTGGCTACTGATGCGGCGATAAGATTTGAAAAACAGATTGATCCTAATTTAGCGGAAAAAGCTATGGTTAGGGCTATTGAAATAATAGCGCATATTTCAGGCGGAAAATTGGAAGGAATTTGTGATATGTATCCTCAAGAAGTGAAACCTTGGAAAATAAAGTTAAACCTGGAATATGCCAATAAACTCTTAGGGGAGAATATTCCTTTCAAGAAAGCAAAAGAAATATTGAAATTATTAGAATTGCGAGTTTCCGGTTATGGGGCTCAGGTTGTTGTTGAAATACCGACTTTTAGAATTGATTTGAAAAATCAGGAAGATTTGATCGAAGAAATTGGAAGAATAAATGGTTACAAAAAAATAGAAGCTGTTGCTCCGTTTGCTCCGGTGAAAATTCCAAGATTAAGCGAAGCCAAAGCATTTGAAAGAATTCTTAAGAACACCTTGGTTGCTCAAGGATTTGATGAAGTGTATAACTATTCTTTTTATAGTCAAAAAGACGCTTTCAATGCGGAATTAGCGGCAATGAAACATATTGAATTAGAAAATCCAATGAATCCTGATCAGAATTTTATGCGGATTAATCTTTTTCCTAATCTTTTGAAAAATGTCCGAGAAAATCTCAAGAATTTCAAAGAGGTCAGCTTATTTGAAATAGGGCATATTTATTCCCCTAGCGAAGAAGTTTTGCCTGAGGAAAAAAATATGTTAGCCGGCGCGATGGTTTTTGACAGAAAAAATGAAAAAGATTCAAAAGGCGGCGTGGTGGAATTTTTTGAAGCGAAAAGAGAAATAGACGCTTTGCTGCGAAGTTTTGGAATAGGTGATTATTATTATGATACTTTTGAGCCAGTTTCTTTGGATAGTTCGACAAACTTTTGGCATAGTGGACGAACAGCAGAAATTAAAATTGAAGGAAAAGAAAATTCAATCGGATTTTTTGGAGAAATTAATCCTTTGGTGCTAGCTAATTTCGATATACAGGTGAGAGTGGTCGCTTTTGAAATTGATGTAAAAAAAATGCAAGAAGTTGTTGAGAAAGAAAGAGAATATCAACCTCTCAGAAAATTTCCGGTTGTTGTTCGCGATATGTCAATGATTTCAAATGACAAATCCGTCAGAGTGGATGATATCTTGGAAGCAATGCAGTCAGTTGGAGGAGATCTTCTTTTGGATGTTGACCTTTTCGATATTTTTGATTTTGCCGATGGATCAACGAGTCTTGCTTTTCATTTGACATTGGGTTCTGTTGACAGAACATTGAAAGGCGAGGAAGTTGATAGGATCATAAGCAATATAGAAAAAGGTCTGGAGGAAAAATTTGGAATAAAGTTGAGAAAGTAGGAAAACGTGATTAAAAATCGGAGGCCACAAGAAAAAAGCCTCCGATTTTTATATTTTCAGCCACTTGACAAAAAGGTCAAAATAGGTATATAATGTAAGGATATACTGAAAAGTTATCAAAGTTCTTTTTAAGGCAAGTCTGGGATTTTGACGCGGTGTCAAAGTGAGGGACAAGCCTAAACAAAGGAGATATATCATGGCTAAGAACAAGAAGCAAGTTGAGGCAATCGTGTCGGCAATGGGAGTTTTAACAGCAATTGTTTTGTCTCTCGTTGAGTTTGTCAAAAAGTTCGGCGGAACGATGGATAGTATCTATCGTTTGGCAACTCCTGAGGGAAGCGAGACTTTGGAAGAAGTCGCGCGAATCATTGTTGGTGGTGCCAAGAAAGTTCGGAATGAATTTCTTCGCCTCATTTCCAGCGGCGAAACTCTTGTCATCGATGATTGCGACGGCACAAAGATCCTTGCTGATGCGGATGATATATTCTCGTACATTGATTCTGATTTACGGAATTGGGGTGCAGACGAATCGGGACCGGCTATCGAAAAAACTCCCGTCCAGGTTTACGAGCTGGAAAAGAATGGTAAGTTTTCCCAGATTTATGGCGCGCATTCATCTGATCTGGACAGGCTCTGCTTGACCCAACACCAGATCAAAAAGTTTGTGCAGAAATATCGGAATTGGTTGCGAACCGAAGGATATGGAACATTTTTCTTGTTCAAATCCAAAGGCCATTTCTTCGTTGCCTACGTGTACTTCTATTCTGACGGTAAGCTCTGTGTGCTCGTGCACAGACTTGAGAGCGGCGGCGTGTGGAGTGATGGGGATCGTCGTCGGTTTGTTGTTCCGCAGCTGGCTTGAAACTTTTTCCCTTAAGTATTTTTAATCCCTTAGATTCTTTGAAACTTTGAATCTGAGGGATTTTTTTGTATAATAAAATTGCGATCCTGAAAAAATTCGCGGCTATGGCTTCGGATCAAGGTTGCTGAAAAATATATTTGAGAGTTTTGTTGGATATGCCTGCCTGCCGGTAGGCAGGTCTTGCGAAAGAGTGGATATATTTTTTCAAAATAAAAAAACAGCCAGTTGGTGCATTGGGCTGGAAAACTTTTAGGTTTCAAATAAAATTCAACCCCAAGAGAATTCGCGGGGTGGTGGTGTGGATGGCCCATTGCATATTTCTTCGTTGCCAACGTGAACTTCAATTCTGACGGTAAGCTCAATGTGAACGTGAACAGACTTGAGAACGACAACGTGTGGAGTGCTGAGAATCGTCATCGGTTTGTTGTTCCGAAACTAACTGTTTCTCTCGCCATTATTGAGCGAGAGTTTTCTTTTGCAAACCTTTTTTCCAGCCGCCAAACATTTTCCCTATTTCTTCCAATCTTTGCGAAAGATTCAGATATCTTTCGTCATGTATCAACTTATTTTCCCAAGCAATTTGAAGAAAAAATTTAAGAACATCTGATTTTGATATAGTTTTTCCAAGAAGAATTATTTTATGTTCCGGGGGAAGATAGGAAGCTGCAAAACTTGTTTCTAAAATTTCTAAAAAAAGAATGTTGAAAAAATTAAAAAACAAACATTTTGAATTGCAAGAAGGATTTATTTCCAAAGAATCTTTCAATCAAAGCCTGCAGTCGTATCTGGGAATTTTGAAGCATTGCGAGGGGTATAAAATTGAGATGGAAATGGACGAGATGTTCAGGAAATAATTTGCTATTGAGAAGTGGTTTCGCCAAAGGCGGACAGGTTAACGATTTTTGTATTTTTCTGCTTGCTATTGACAAAAAATAGATATATGGTAATATATTATGAATCTATAAATTCATTAATTTTTACCATAAAAATGAACAATAACTTAAATACAACTAAAAACAACAAAAATGGTATTTTTGTTGAAGCGCTTCAATTGGCTATTTCAAATTTGCCGGAAAGATCAAGAAAGGTCATCTGGGAAAGATATGGCGTGGATGGAGCCGGAGTTAAAACCTTGGAAGAAATAGGTGGAAAATTCGGCATAACCAGAGAAAGAGTCAGACAAATCATAAGGGAGGTTTGCAAGAAAATTAAAGCTAAATCTAAGGATGCGGTTTTGTCTGAAGTTAGCAAAAAAATTATATTTACCTTGGAGCAAAATAGTGGTATAATGAAAGAGGAAAGTCTCCTTGGGGAGCTAAGCGGTTCAAACGAAAAACAAAAAGGAGCGGCAAAATTTTTCGTGGAATGCCTAGACGATGTTATTTCCTATGAAATAAAAGGAACAATGGATAAAGCCTGTGTTTTGTCAGGTTTTGATGTTGAATTTTGGGAAGGGCTTAAGAATGAAATAGTAGCTATTTTGAAAGCTAAAAAGTTTCCAGCCAGCGAAGAAGAATTATTTGAAGAATTTTCCAAGAAGAAAATAGGAACAAATGTTAGCAAAGATAAAATGTTTGCTTATCTCTCTGTTTCATTGGAGGTGAAAAAGAATATTTTTGGAAAATGGGGAATTTCTAAATCAAGTGAAATCACGCCAAAGGGAACCAGAGATAAAGCCTATTTGGTTTTAAAAGAATCCGGAAAGCCGATGCACTTCAAAGATATTGCTAAAAAAATAGATTCATACGGTTTAAATAAAAGAAAAACTCATCCGCAAACAGTTCACAATGAACTTATCAAGGATGAAAAATTTGTTTTAGTTGGAAGAGGAATTTATGCTCTTTCGCAATGGGGATATAAAAAGGGAACTGTTAAAGATGTTCTTGAAGAAGTGCTTAGAGGAAAAATCAAAGGTATGGAAAAGGATGAAGTGATAAAGGAAGTTTTGAAAGTTAGACAGGTCAAACAATCCACTGTGATAATAAATCTCAACAATTATTTCAAGAAAACAAAAGAAGGAAAATATATTGCGAAATAGACAACAGGTTTTTTAGAATGTAAAATAAAAATAAAATGAGTACGACATTGCAAATTTTTAATGATATTTTTGTTTCATTCAAAATGTTTGGGTCTGTTTTTGCTGATACTTGGTATTGGATTTTTCCAATGCCATTTTATTTTCTCTTTAAAACGATTTGGATGAATTATATCATTGACGGATATTTTGGAACTATTAATACGGTTATGCTGGAAATTATTGTTCCCAAAAATGTTGAAAAAAGTCCCAAGGTAATGGAAGCTCTCTATATAGGTATGCAAGGAGCGGAAAAAACTTATAATGTTCTGGAACAATTTACCGATGGAGCGGTGCCGGCTCGTTTTAGTATGGAAATTGTGGGCAGCGGAGGAGATGTTCATTTTTACATCAGAACTCCTAAGAATTTTCGCGACCTGGTGGAAGCGCATTTATACGCGCAATATCCTGATGCGGTTGTGGTGGAGGTGCCAGACTATGTTGACAGTGTTCCCAAGTTGATTCCTAATGAAAAATGGGATCTTTGGGGGACTGATTTTGAGTTTTTAAAAAACGATGCTTATCCAATTCGCACTTATAGATATTTCGAAGAAGATATAACCGGAAAAATGATTGATCCTCTTTCCGGATTGATTGAAGTTATGAGCAAGCTTCCGCCTGGTCAAAATATTTGGCTTCAAATTGGCGCGTATCCGTTGTCTCCATCTTGGTCTGACAAAGAGGGTAAAAAATTAGCAGAGAAACTAAAAGGAAAAGAAAAAAAGGAAGAAGGGCTTTTTGAGGGAATGATTAATGATTTTAAGGAAGTTTTTTCGAATTTGGGAAAAGCTCCCTTTGGACCTGTTGAATTTGAAAAAAAAGAAAAAAAAGAAGAACAGCCATTGGAATTTCGTTTATCTCCCGGAGAGAAAGAAGTGCTCAAGGTTGTTGAAGAAAATTTAGGAAAAATGCAATTTAAGGTAAAAATTAGATTTATTTTAGTGGGAAGAAAAGAAAATTTTGATAAATCAATGGTGTCGGCTTTCGTTGGAGGATTGAAACAATTTAATGATAATAATTTTAATTCTTTGAAACCGGATAATACTTCCAAGACCTATTCTTTTCTGATGCTTAAATCTCCTCGTTTGAAATACAGACAGAGAAAAATTTTGAGAAGATATAGGGATAGAAGTTTTGATGGAGCGCAGGTTGTTTTGAATACTGAGGAATTGGCGACTCTTTTCCATATTCCGGATATGTCAGTGGTAGCACCTTCGGTTTCTCGTGTTGAAGCCAAGCGCGGCGGAGCCCCGTTTAATTTGCCAGTGGAATAAATATACTATATGAAAAATGAAATTGCATTTTTTGCTAAAACCAATTTTAGAAATCAGGAGAGAGTTTTTGGAATAAAAACCGATGACAGAAGAAGGCATATGTATATCATTGGTAAAACCGGAATGGGAAAAACAAATCTTCTGGAAAATATGATCGTTCAGGACATAAGAAACGGTTTTGGCGCTTGCTATATTGATCCGCACGGCGACACGGCCGAGAAGTTGTTGAAATCTATTCCAGAGGAAAGAATCAAAGACGTCATCTACATCAATCCGGCTGATCAAGCCTATCCAATAGCTTTCAATGTTATGGAATCGGTGGATCAGGAATATATGCACTTGGTTGCATCGGGATTGATTGGAGTTTTCAAAAAAATCTGGGCTGATTCTTGGGGACCTCGTTTGGAATATATTCTTCGCAATGCCATCTTGGCTCTCTTGGAATATCCAGGCAGCACATTGTTGGGTGTTACCAGAATGTTGGTGGATAAAAAATATAGGGAAAAAATAGTTGATAACGTCAAAGACCCGGTTGTAAAAATGTTTTGGAAAGATGAATTCACGAAATGGAATGAACGTGTTTTGCAAGAAGTGATTTCTCCGATTCAAAACAAAGTCGGTCAGTTTCTATCAACTTCTTTGATTAGAAATATTGTGGGACAAAGAAAATCCTCTTTTGATGTGAGGGAAGTTATGGATGATAAAAAAATATTAATCCTCAATCTTTCCAAAGGAAGAATTGGAGAAGATGCCAGCGCTCTTTTGGGAGCGATGATGATAACAAAAATCCAGTTGGCGGCTATGAGTCGAGTTGATATTCCCGAAGAAGAAAGAAACGATTTCTATCTCTATGTTGATGAGTTTCAAAATTTTGCCACGGAATCTTTTGCCAATATTTTGTCCGAAGCCAGAAAATATCACCTTAATCTTATTTTGGCCAATCAATATGTCAATCAAATTGACGAAAAGGTTCGCGACGCTATTTTTGGAAATGCGGGAACAATCATATCTTTTCGGGTTGGCGCGACTGACGCTGAATTTTTGGAAAAAGAATTTGAACCGGTATTTATGCAAAATGACATTGTTAATCTTCCGAAATATAATATATATTTGAAGCTGATGATTGATGGAATTGCTGGAGACGCTTTTTCTGCCACGACTCTGCCGCCGGTTTATTTGGGAGATACGGAAAAAAATGTTGAAAAAGTGATTGAATTTTCCAGGGAACATTATGCGTCAAAAAAAGAAGATGTTGAAGATGGCATTGCTCTTTGGAGTGGAGTTATTGTTCCAAAGGTTGTTATCCACGCCGATAATTTTGTTTCTTCCGATGTTGTTGAAAAAAAATATGAACCAAGCGAAGTTGTTCCAAGAGAAAGTGTTCAACCAACAGCTGTTGCTCAAAATAGCGTTGATGATTCAAAACAAGTTGAAAAAGTTTTTTATAGCGCGAAATGCGATAGTTGCGAAGCGGAAATTAATATTCCGTTCAAGCCGGATGGAAAGCGGCCGGTTTTTTGCAAGGAATGTTTGAAGGATTATCAAAGAGCTGTTGCGAAATCCAAAGAGGAGAATGAAAGAAAAAAAAATGATGCGGAGCAGGATGGTCAAATAAAAAAAAATAAAGAAAATGATTCTGTTGCGCAGCATCCAATAAGAGAAAAAAGTTTTTCTAATAAGGCTTATGTTTCGACTGAAAAACCACTCTCTCTTTCACAAATGCAACATACGGCTCCGAAAAAATTTAAACCTCGCTTGGCGAAACCCCATATTAATTTAAATGAATTGCGAGAAGTGATGGGCAGAGCTAGAGATGAAAACGATTCAGAAAAATAGGCAATGGAAAAAAGGAAAGAAAAAAGAAAAAAAAGAGTGATTTTGGCTATGTCTAGCGGAGTGGATTCTTCGGTGGCAGCGGCGCTTCTTAAAAAACAAGGCTACGATGTCGTGGGTGTTTTTATGCATTTTTGGAAAGAACCAGGGAATGACGCGCTTCGGGAAAATAAATGTTGCTCATTGGAATCGCAAGAAGATGCTCGAAAAGTTGCTCATCAATTGAAAATCCCTCTCTATACTGTAAATGCGGCTAAGGAATTCAAAAAAGAAGTAGTGGATTATTTTCTTTTTGAAACAGAAAATGGTCGCACGCCTAATCCTTGTGTAGTTTGCAATGAAAAAATAAAATTTAATTTTATTTTTAAGAAAATGTTGGAAATGAATGCGGATTTTGTGGCGACAGGTCACTATGCGGATATAAAAGAAATAGACGACCTGTCTGCCGGTAGGCAGAGAAAATATCATTTGTTTACTTCCAACGACGAAGAAAAAGATCAAACTTATTTTTTATACAACCTAAAACAGGAGCAATTAAAAAAAATAATTTTTCCGGTAGGAAAATATAAAAAGCCGCAGATTCGCGCAATGGCTAAAAAAATGAATATCCCGGTTTTTGATAAGGATGATTCGCAGGGACTTTGCTTTACTCCGGAAAAATATCCAACGGAATTTATCAAGAGAAATTTGAAACTTGTTGAAGGAGAAGTTGTGGACACGAGTGGAAAAAAGGTAGGCAAGCATCAGGGTATTCAGCTCTATACTATTGGTCAAAGAAGAGGAATTAATATTGGAGGAGATGGACCATATTATGTGGTTGATCGAGATTTTTCAAAAAATTGTCTGGTGGTGACAAACAATGAAAAAGACCCGGCTATTTTCAGAAAAAAAATGTTGGTAGAAGGAAAAAATTGGATAGCCGGGGAACCTAAATTACCCCTGGAAACCAATGTTAAAATAAGATATCGCCACCCATTGGTCCGTGCTATAATAAAAAAGCCAAGCATCAAACGCAAAACAAAAAGCAACATATACGAAGTGGAGTTTTTGGAGCCGCAAAAAGCCGTAACTCCGGGACAATCGGCGGTGTTTTATTCTGATGAAGGAGAAGTTTTGGGTGGGGGTGTGATTTTGTGAGTCATTTTTCAATTTATATTATTTTAACAAATTATTTTTTTAATAAATTTTATGCAAGAAGATAAAACGCAAGATGCGGCGAGGAAACATAGGATGCAATCGGAACTGATTATGAAAGAGTCTGATGAAAAAAGAAATGCTTTCAAGAAAACCAATTTGGAAATTGAAACAAGGCAATTGAAAAAGAAAATAGAAAATTTGTCAGCGGAACTTTCAGCGAAAGAACGGGAACTTCAAAAAGCGGAAAGCGAACAAATTATGTTGCAAGCGGAAATAAAAAAAATAAAAAAACAATTGGCATAAAAATTAATTCACACTAAAAAAATGAACAGACATTTTGTGGACATTATTAAACAATTTATCAGAGAAAAAGGTCTTCAAGATTTAAGCAGTGATGGCTGGTCAAGAATGCGTCAGGCGGAAAAAGATATAAATTCAGGAAAAATAAACTCTTCAGATGCGGCTATAGAGGAATTTTTGAAAGAAAGAGATTTTCAGATTAAAGTTGATCGACACGGAAAGGAAGATTTGAAAAAGAAATTGGACAGGAATTAAACAGATAAACGGAAAAAATTGTATGACAGTAAGAGAACTTCGTCAAAAATATTTAGATTTTTTTAAGTCCAAGGAGCACACAATTATTCCTTCGGCTTCTTTGATTCCGGCTGAAACTGATGGTTCAACGTTTTTCACAACCGCCGGAATGCATCCATTGGTGCCATATCTGATGGGTGAAAATCATCCGGGAGGGAAAAGAGTGGCAAATGTTCAAAAATGTGTTCGAATGGGAGATATTGATGACGTGGGAGACAATCGTCATCTGACTTTTTTTGAAATGATGGGAAATTGGAGTTTTGGCGACTATTTCAAAAAAGAAGCCATTGAGTGGAGTTTTGAATTTTTAACTGATAAGGAAAAAGGTTTAGGAATTGATCCGAAGAGAATTTATGTGACGACTTTCAAGGGAGAAAATTCCATACCTAAAGACGAGGAATCAATTGAGATTTGGAAAAATATTTTTCAAAATGCCGGAATAGAAACGGAAGTTTCGGAAAATGGCGAAGTGAGTTCGAGAAAGAAAATTATTTCCTTGGGCGCTGAGGATAATTTTTGGATTGCCGGAGAAGTCGGACCGTGCGGACCGGATACGGAAATGTTTTATGACACTCGTCCGGAAGAGGGAGAAATCAGAGGAGATTTTCAAGACCTGGTAAATTCCGGAAGATTGATCGAAATTTGGAACGATGTGTTTATGGAATATGAAAAGAGAAAAGTTGAAAGTGAAAAGCAAAAAGATGAAAAATATGAATATGTTAAATTGAGTCAAAAAAATGTGGACACCGGGATGGGAGTAGAAAGAACATTGGCAGTTCTGAATGGAAAAGAAAATGTTTTTGAAACGGAATTATTCCAGCCGATTTTTGAAAATATTTCCGAACTTTCAGGAAAAAAATATGAAGATCATAAAAAAGAATTTCGTATTATCGCGGATCATATCAGAGCCAGTGTTTTTATGATTTCCGACGGTGCAACTCCATTGAATGTTGGTCGGGGATATGTTCTGCGACGAATAATTCGTCGAGCAGTTGAACAAGGAAGAAAAATTGGAATCGATATATGGCTCAAGGATTTAGCTGCTGTTATTATTGATATTTATAGTGAAGCGTATCCAGAATTAGTTAAAAATAGAGGTGATATAGTTAGGGAAATTAGAGCAGAAGTTAATAAATTCAGAAAAACTTTAGAAGTAGCTCATAGAAAATTAGAAGCAGAAACTGCTTCGTTAAAGATTAATTTTTTAGATGCAAAAATAAGAATAATAAAAAAAGTTGATGAGGGAATGGTTGAAAAAATATTTAAAACTATAACTTCTGATGGATTGCCTTATGATATGGCTATAGAAGCTTATAGGGAGAAAGGCTTTGAGATTGATGAAAATGCACTGAATATTTTAAAGGACAAGCTAGAGAAACATAAGGCTCTTTCTCGCACGGCTTCGGCTGGGATGTTTAAGGGCGGTTTGCAAGGAATGGGGGAAATGGAAACAAAATATCATACCGCCACTCATTTGCTTTTGGCGGCGCTGAGAAAAGTTTTAGGCAATCACGTCTATCAAAAAGGATCAAATATCACTGCGGAACGTTTGCGTTTTGATTTTTCTTATCCGGAAAAAATGACTGCGCAGCAAATTGCTGAAGTCGAGGAATTGGTTAATGCGGCTATTGGAGCAAGGCTGGATGTTGTGTTTGAAGAAATGAGTTTGGATGAAGCGAAAAATTCTGGAGCTATGGGTGTTTTTGGGGCAAAATATGGAGATGTGGTGAAAGTTTATAGTATTATCAATGATCAGGGAGAAATTGTCAGCAAGGAAATTTGCGGCGGTCCGCATGTGAAAAATATTGGAGATTTGGGTCGTTTCAGAATCAAAAAAGAAGAAGCTTCCAGCGCGGGAGTAAGACGCATCAAAGCGGTTTTGGAATATTGACATCCAGGCTTGGATGGTTTATACTGGTTTAAGTGGTAAAATTCATTATATTTAAGGAATAAAACAATGTTGGCAATTATCAAAACAGGCGGAAAGCAATATAAAGTTGCGGAAGGCGACAAAATTAAGGTTGAAAAAATTGAAGGAGAGGATGGTTCAAAGATAGTTTTTGAAGAAGTGCTTTTTATTGGAGATGAAAAGGATGTGAAAATTGGAAGTCCTATGGTTTCCGGAGCAAAAGTAGAAGGAAAAATTATCAGACAAGGACGAAACGATAAGGTTTGGGGAGTAAAACACAAAGCCAAGAAAAGATATAAAGTTAAATTTGGACACAAGCAGCTTTTCACAGAAGTGGAAATTACAAAAATAGCCTAACATTATCTTGAAATTAAAAAACACCCGGGAAGTTTTTCCTTGGGTGTTTTTTTGTATCACAATCTTTCCTCATCTTTCCTTGATGTCAGTTATGGAATAGCTTTCTATTCCGAGGCTACAACAATTTTGAAGGAAACATTCCGCAGAAACATTATTTGTTTTGACCGGGTTTCCGAATTCATTTTTTGGAATCATTTGCGCTGTTTTTTTGTTTTCAACGCAGAAAAAAACGTAATTACATTTCGGGTTGATTGTTCCTGAAATGAAGAAACTCATCGCGGCCTCCTTTTTTCTGGTCGTCTTTTTTTGATTGTTTTAGTCAAGGGCGCTTTCTTTAGACAGAGACATCCCTTTTTTATGCAACTATCCATAACCTGATTCCTTTCCTTTTTGATGTCTAATCGTGTTCCTGAGGATTTTCCTCTGTGACAAACAAAGGCCAAACAGCACCGGAATACAAAACCGTTTTTTTGCATACGCATCCCTCCCTTAATAAGCGTAGTTGTTTTTTTATTTTGTTAAACTATAACAATTCTTTGCGATTTGTCAAGGCTTCAGAGAGTGTCAATTCGTCGGCATATTCCAAGTCCGCTCCCGTGGAAAGTCCACGACCGAGGCGGGTGATTTTTATTCCAAAAGGTTGCAATTTTTTTTTGAGATAGAGAGCAGTGGTGTCGCCTTCGGTTGTTGGATTGGTGGCGAGGATAATTTCGTGAATTTCTTCTTTTTTGACGCGTTCAAAAAGATCAGGAATTTTCAGCGCGCTATCTTTTTCTGTGGCGGTAATCACTCCTCCCAGGACGTGATATATTCCGGAAAAAGCGTGCGTTCTTTCAATGGAGATAATATCCAGCGGTTCTTCCACGACACAAATTGTTTTTTGATCTCTTTTTTTGTCTGCGCAAATTTGGCAAAGTTCTCCTTCGGAAATATTGTGGCATTTTTGGCAGAAACGGAGATTTTTAATTTCCAAAAGATTTCTGGAAAATTCTTCTATGTCGTCTTGGCTTTTTTTGAAAAGAAAGAGCACCAACCGCTCGGCGTGTTTTGGTCCGATAGATGGAAGAGAAGAAAAATTTTTGATAAGTCTTTGGAATGATTTGGGAAACATTAGTATGTTTTTTATTTTTAACGTATTTCTGTGTGGATTTTTTCCAAGTTTTTGAAACTGGCGGAAGCTTCCTCGAAGAAGCAATTAACTTCGCCAACTGGTCCGTTTCTGTGCTTGGCAATAATAACTTTCACAATTCCTTTGTTCGGAGTGTCAGGTTTTTCGCGATCTTCGCGATAGAGAAACAGAACAACATCCGCGTCTTGTTCGATAGATCCGGATTCTCGCAAGTCGGAAAGTTTTGGAATTTGCGGACTGCGCGATTCCACGGCGCGGGAAAGCTGGGAAAGGGCAATAACCGGAACATTAAGTTCTCGCGCCAATTGTTTAAGCGCGCGGGAAATTTCGGAAATTTCTTGCACGCGATTTTCTCCGCCGCGTCCTTCCATAAGTTGAAGATAGTCAATAATAATCAGACCAACTTTGTGTTCCGATTGAAGTCTTCTCGCCATTGTGCGCATTTCCATAATGTTAGCGGAAGCAGTGTCGTCGATAAACAAAGGAGCTTCGCTCATAATTCCCATTGCGTCTCCGATTCTTTGAAAATCATTATTATCTCCGTCGCTTTTTAGTCTTCCAGTTCGCAGTCTCCAAAGATCGACTCGCGCTTCGGCGGCTAGCATTCTGTCTACGAGTTGATCAGAGGACATTTCCAAGGAGAATATTCCTACGGGAACTTTTTGACGCACTGAAGCGTAGCGGGCGATATCAAGAGCGAAAGATGTTTTACCGACAGAAGGACGAGCAGCTAAAATAACCAAGTCGGATTTTTGCAGTCCTGCCAGAACGCCATCTAAATCATGAAAGCCGGTTGGGATTCCGCGAAATTTGTCTCCGTTTTTGTGAAGCTCGTCGATTCGGTTAAAAGCCGCTTCCAAGATGGAACGAATAGGAACAAAATCTTGTTTGATATATTTTTGCGAAACTTTAAATATTTTTTGTTCGGCTTCGTCCAAAATTTTTTCAATATCTTCGCCTTCCTGAAAACCTAATTCCAAAACTTCCGTCGCGGCTTCAATCAGCCGACGCAGCAACGCTTTTTTTTGCACCACTTTGGCATAGTGAACGACGTGCGATGAAGAAGGGACGGTACTGACAACAGAAGCTAGATAGCTGGATCCGCCGATTTGATCAAGCAGTTCTTTTTCTTCAAGTTTGTTGGACACACTGAGAACATCCAAAGGTTCGCGATCTTCATATAAATCTAAAATAACTTCATAGATGTGATTGTGCGCGTCTTTGTAGAAATCTCCAACTTTCAAAAGGTCGGCGATTTTTATGATAGCATCCTTGTCGAGCATCAATGAGCCCAAAACGGATTGCTCCGCTTCAATATTGTGAGGGGGAACGCGAAGATCGCTGGATGATTTTCTCTCATTCATCGGTTCGAATTTTTTTTGTTTGAAATCTTTTTTGTTTGAGAATTTTCCAACCATATTTTTTGAAGAATAAAAAACAAGAATTTTTTATGTAGCTTTTAAAGTATAGCAATTTGGAAAAGCAAAATCAACCGCCTCAAATGACCAACTTTTCAACAACTTACGCACCTATTGACTTTTTGCCGAAAAAGGAGTATAATATAAAGATGGGTGTTAAAAAAACAGAAGGACTAGTCCTTCTGTTTTATGTTGTAGCCTTCTTGGGTGTCTTTGATTATATAGCCCTTCTTTTCAATCAAATCTCTGAGCTGGTCGGATTTTTGAAAATCTTTTTCTTTTCTGGCGTGTTCGCGTTCGAAGATTAGTTTTTTTATTTCTTCCGGAATTTCCGCTTGACCGCGAAGAATAAAACCAAAAATAGAATTTATTTTTTTCCAAAATGAAAGAATTTTTTGCGCGGAATTGGAGGAAAGATTTTTTTCCGCGATCAGTTTGTTGGTTTCGTTGATCAGTTCATAAATCGCGCTCAATGCCAATGGCGTGTTGAGATTATCATCCAAGGCGGATTCTATTTTTTGTTGATATTTTTCAATTTCAATTGACGATCCGGAATTTTTCATTTTGGAAAAAGCTTCCATCTCCAAGAAAAAATCATTTATTTTTTGTAAATTTTTGTGAGCTTGTTCCAGGGCTTCCCAAGAAAAATCCAGTTGAGATCCGTGATGCGAAGAGAGAAAAAGCAATCGCAAATCCATTGAAGAATATCCTTTTTCTTTGATGTCGGAAAGTGTAAAAAGATTTCCTTTGGATTTACTCATTTTTTCTCCGTTCATCAGAATGTGCCGGGTATGCAACCAGTAACGCACAAATTTTTGTCCGGTGTAACATTCGGTTTGAGCAATTTCCGCTTCGTGATGAGGAAAAATATTATCTTCTCCTCCGGTGTGAACATCAATCGTGTTTCCTAAATATTCCGTGCTCATAGCGCTGCATTCAATATGCCAACCGGGATAGCCGACAGACCAGGGAGAATCCCATCGCATAAGATGTTCCTTGGAGGCTTTCAACCAAAGAGCAAAATCCCAAGGATTTTTTTTGTCCGGATGTTCTTCCAGGCGAGCTCCCACCTTGAGATTTTCCAGCGTGTTGCCGGAAAGTTTTCCATATTCGTCAAAAGAGGTTACGTCAAAAAAAACATTGCCGTTTTTTTCATAGGCGTTGCCTTTTTCAATCAGTTTCTCAATTATTTTTATCATTTGTTGAACGTGAGCGGTGGCGCGCGGAAAATAGTTGGCGGGAATGATGTTCATTTCCTTTTCCGTTTGCTTGAAGTTTTCTTCATAGAATCTGGCGATTTCTTCCGGAGACTTTTTTTCTTTCTTGGCTCTTTTCCCAATTTTGTCTTCTCCGCTGTCGCCCTGGGCGATGTCATCGTCAGTCAAATGTCCGACATCGGTGATGTTTTTGATCATTCGCACTTCAAACCCGTTGTATTCAAGATAGCGTCGCAAAATATCCGGCACCAAATAGGCGCGAATATTTCCAATGTGAATATTGCCATAGACAGTTGGACCGCAGACGTACATCGAAACCTTGCCGGGATTGAGCGGTTGAAATTCATCCTTTTGTTTTGTGAGAGTGTTGTATATTTTTAGCATAAACTTATCTTACAGCCATTTTTTCGCTTTGAAAAGGATGATAGTGAAAACTGACATAAAAAGCATTATTGAGACGTGGATGAAAAAAGCGTTGGGATTTTTTCCAAAAGGAATATCGGCGCTCATAGCGAGAATGTTTGAATATACTGTCATAGGCATCATTATTGCGGAAAAAACAGTCAAAATTTTCATTGTGTGGTTCAACTTGTTGGAAAGGAGAGAGTTGTTGGTTTCTTCCAAGGATTCAATGGTTTCCTTGTTGGATTCCAAAGAATTCCAAAGACGAATATTGGTTCCGATAAGATCTTGGAAATAGGGTTTGGTTTCATCAGGAACAAACAAACCGTCTTTTTGAAGAAGAGATTCCAAAACCGAGCGTTGCGGCTTGAGTGTTCGGCGGAAATTCAGAATATCTCTTTTGACTATGGAAATTTCAAAAACCATTTCTTTTTCTTTTCCATTGAAAACTTGATTTTCAATTTCCAGCAGATTTTCGTGAATGTGATCCAATTTGGGAAAACAAGATTCCAAAAGTATAGATAGAATATTATACATCAAGTGCGTCGGGGAATTGCTCATATGTAATCTTCTTTTTCCTTCGCTTTCAACAAGTTTTTTGAAAAAATCGGAGAGTTGATATATGTCTTCGTTATGTCCGGTGATCAGATGGCTTTTTGTCAGAACAATATCAAGTTCTCCCGGATAGGTGGTTCTGGTTTTTGTGTTGAAAAGAGGAATGTGGATAGTCAAAAACAAACAACCGTCATATTGCGTTGCGCGCGGACGAATTGTTGGGGTCACAAACTCTTCGATGGCCAATGGATGAATGTTGAAATTTTCCTGAAGATAGACAACATCATCGGCGCCGGGATTGGAAAAGTCGATCCAGGTTACATTTTTAAATTGAATGCTGTTCATTTTTAATTTTTGTTTTAAATAAAAAAACGCATATCCATATTATATCCTAAATACAGCCATTTGACAAAAACGCCAATTATTATTAAATTCTATATTATATGGGTGTGAAAAAAATTGTGCTGTTACTGATTGCTATTTATCAAAAAACTATTTCTCCGGATCATGGTTGGCTTTCCCGTTTTTTTCCAACGAGGATTTGTCGTTTTCATCCATCCTGTTCACACTACACCCATCAAGCCGTGGAAAGATTCGGAGTTTTCAGGGGATTGTTTCTTGGATCAAAAAGAGTGCTCAGATGTCATCCTTGGAATGATGGAGGATTTGATCCCGTTCCCGAAAAAAATAATATGAAAAAATAAAAAAATTTTTATTTATAAAGTTCTTTGGTTTTTTAAAAGTATTGATGTTGTTTGTTGAAAAAGGCGTTGTTATTTCATTCAAATCAAATGACTTTGGGGAGAAAACAAATGTCAAAAAGCAAAGACAGGGGAGCAAACACGGGGAAAAAAGGTATTCTTGTGTTCAGTGATCGACAATGCAAAAAGAAGGTAGCATCAAATTTACTCGATGGACTGGATGAGGAAGCAGTGAAGGAAGTTTTTTCTTGCTTTCTTGGCGATGAGCTTGTCGCCAAGGGTATGCGTGTGGATCCCACGATGTGCGCGGAAAATATTTTTACCAGGGAAAATGGACTTTGCCGGAGTTGTATGAAATGCGTTTGTGTTTTGAGCGAGTCTACTTGCTTGGTACGCAATGAATGCGCATATGGCGACATATGTAAAGTCAAACGAAGCAGGAGACAACCCATCAGAAGGTGTCCGGAAAAACCTAATCATCATCGGGCATCTATAAGCGCGGCAGTTTAAACCACCGGGGACTTTTAGGGAGTATATAAGAGCCGCTTTGGAAAAATCCAAGGCGGCTTTAAATTTGAAAAAGTAGCTATTAGCAGTCGGACTTGACGAGTGCTAAGAGTTGATATATTATTAATTTATGAATACAAGACAAGAAAAAATTTTATCGGCGGTTATTGAAGAATATACGCAATCGGCCATTCCGGTGGGTAGCAAGATTTTATCGGAAAAATATTTATCCGGCGTCAGTCCGGCGACTATTCGAAATGATATGATGGAGCTCGAAGAAGAAGGCTATTTATATCAACCGCATATAAGCTCAGGGAGAATTCCAACTGACAAAGGCTATCGCTATTTCGTTGAAGAAATTATGGGAGACAAAGAACTTTCCAAAGCAGAACAGCAAAAATTGCAAAAAGAATTTTTGAAACTTAAAGCGCAAAATGTTCGGCTGACCAGAACAACCGCAAAACTGCTTTCCCAAATGAGTGGAAATCTAGCTATTAGCGGAATAAGCAAAAACAAAGAATTTTCGGATTTTGGAATGCGGGAACTTATGGAACAACCGGAATTCAAAGAATTGGACGAGGTTTGTCGGTTAGTGGAAGTTTTGGATTATATGGATGAAAAATTTGAGCAATTGACGAAAGATGTCAAAGAAGGAGAAACAAGAATTTTTATTGGAAAAGAAAATCCGATTGAAGAAGTTTCCGGATGCTCTATGATTGTTTCGCCCTATAAAAATAAAAAAGGAGAAAAAGGGATTTTGGCATTGATTGGTCCCAAAAGAATGGAGTATGCCAAAAACAAATCAATTATTGAATATGTGAAAAAAATGCTAGGAACATCAATGATGATTGTAGTAATAATAAATATAGTTGTCTAAAATTAATTTTTTAAAAAATATGCAAAAAAAACAACATAAAAATGAAGACAGTCAAAAGGAAGATGATATAGAAAAAGATATTAAGGATGTGGAAGACCTGTCTACCGATAAGGTAGAAGAAATTGTGGTGAAGCAAGGCGGAGAAATGTCAGAACTTGAAAAGAAAAATGTGGAATATCTAAACGGATGGAAAAGATGTCAGGCCGATTTTGAGAACTATAAAAAAATACAAGCAGAATCACAAAGAGATTCAATGAAATATGCTTCTCAAAACATCATCCTTCAAATTTTGCCGGTGCTGGATAATTTTCAAGCTTCCATCGAACACATTCCGGATGATCAAAAAGGAGGAGCTTGGGTTCAGGGAATTATGTATATTCAAAAACAATTGGAAGGAGTTTTGCTAGAAAATGGAGTGGATGAAATTCAAGCGGAACCGGGAAGCAACTTTGATCCCAAATTCCACGAAGCAGTGGCGGACAAAGAATGTAAAACTTGCAAAGGAGAAGTTGAATATGAGAACAAGATAGACAGGGTTATATCCAAGGGATACAAAATTGGAGACAGAATATTAAGACCGGCTAGGGTAATCGTTAAATA
>AMFJ01007829.1_pt1 | contig 39404 bp, 31 predicted proteins | sample 427208 | NCBI WGS metagenome assembly AMFJ01 (sample SAMN02954298, study PRJNA114691) | groundwater metagenome | biome: aquatic; feature: subsurface aquifer; material: sediment; isolation source: subsurface aquifer sediment | place: USA: Rifle, CO | collected 2008-08 | reverse complement strand
TCTCAACGAGGTTTTCAACCCATGCTAAAATTCAGTATGACATTAGCTTTACCGCATGACATTGGAGTCCAAGCAGCATTATTCTCTAATTTTTATCTCTAAAATATTCCCGTCAATACTGATAATATGGCTTGGTTACTTAAGTATGCTGCTAGCAGAATCATTAAAATTCTACTTATTGTACATACCAGAATCTTCCGTTTAATGTTCTGAATATTTTTATTTTTCCTGATTCAATAATTACAATTTCATTTACGGATGATTTTTCTTTGTGAGTTATATTGTTGTTATAGATTTTTCCTATTATTTCAACGTCATAGCTTACGTTAAATTTATTAGACTCCTGATAAGGCTCTATAATTAAGCCGGAAACAATATACTGAATGTCATTAAACATATTGAATGTATTTCTCAGGTTATCTTCAAGGTCGGAAATCATGGTACCATCTTGTGATTCCCAATCATCTGAGATTAGACTCATAACCTGAAAATCGCTTTTTGACTCATATGCGTTTTTAAAACTTCTATAAAAATCTTTTATTTTTTCTTTTTCCGCTGTTTTATCATCTTTTTGAGGAACTTTAGATAATTCACCCATTATAGTTTTTTCCAAATTATCTAACGCAGCTACCACTTCGTTATTTTGCTTGTTAATATAGCTGTATCGCAATCTATAATTAGCTAAAGTATTAAAATGAACTTCAACATTATATTGAGTAGTAGCTTTTTTAACTTCTTCAATATATGAATTAATCTCTCCTAATAATGATTTAAGGTCTTTATCACGAGGATCTACCGGCACAAAAGGCTCTCTGGGTTTATTTATAAACTTTACTCTTTCTTCAAAAAGAGTTTTTAGTTTGCTTCTGATACCGAGATATTTTTTTCCTAATGGAAAATTAAGCTGACTTTCATCAATATTTATTAACTCACCAACCTGAGGATTTACAGGGTCAACCAAAGGCTTCTTAGTATGTTTTGCTATTAATTCTTCTCTCTCTCTTTCGCTTTTTGTTCCCAGTCTTAGAGTAATTGGCATTAGTTTTGAAAGTTCTTCAAGTTTACTCAAATAAAGTTGATCATCAGGAGTAAGAGTTTTTAAAATTGATTCTGCTTTTTCCAGATTACTTTTCCAGATAGGAGTTGAAGAACCCGGGAAAATGAAATTATCTTCTTTTGCAGGAGTATAATTTGGCATTGTTATTATATCGTTTAATTTTTGGTACATATTAGGGAGGCTTTTTTCCATAAATTTATATATTTTTAAGCTTTTTATTTCATTTGAGATTAGATTTCTTTGGTAATTATCAAGTTCATTCTGCTGAAGATAGTGTGGATAAGGAGTATGAGTATATGCCATGCCGTTTATACCGCTTTGTAAGGCAAGTTTGATTTCTCCATTAGGCTCTTGAATAAGAATTCCTTTTTCTATTTGACTATCTATGCACTTTTGCCAGTCTCCAAATAAATTTGCTAACCATATTGTTTCAAGCTCAAGGTCGTTAATTTTAGAATTAGCAACTTGTTCATATTGAGACATTAATGATTTCATCTCGGAAATATACCGGGACACATCGCTTCTTGCAATATTAGAATAATAATCAATATTTCTTTTTTTAGAAAAACCAGGGCTAACTAATACTGTAAACTGATCATAGTCTTTTTGTGTATAATCCAAACTGCTTTCAAATGCATTCCAGTCGGCTGCTGCTTTTTTCCATTTTTTTTCAGCATCTTGAACCATTTGCTTATAGCTTTCAACAAGACTGTCTATATGCTGAATAAGGTTATTATCTGCCTTTATGCTGGTTTGTATAAGAGATTGAAGCTGACCGAGATTGGCATTTGGAGGATCGACATAATAACCTGCACCGGAAGAAAGTTTTAAATTTTTCAGCTCAAATTTCAGGGTTTCAAGCTCCTGTGGTTCCCAATTGGAAGAAGAACCTTCGAGGTTATATGGCAAATCTTTTATATTATTTTGAACCCCTTTTAAAAGCTGGTAGTATTCTTTTCTTCTGGCCTCTGTCAATTCATCAAATACTGATTTTATCTCAATAATTTGTTTTTTTACATTCTCCATCTTCGCAATCTGAAGATCCCTAGAATTATTGTGAGCCTGACTTGCGATTGAATTTGCATGGCCTACTCCGCAACTTATACTTTTTTGAGGGTCAGTATACCTCACTGAAACACATTTTAAGAATGGCGGGTGATCCTTGGGATATACCCATTCTTCAGGAGTAGAACGATTACTATTAATATATTCTTTTACCTTAATCCAAATTAGTCCATAGTGTGATATTAAATTTCGCTCTAAGTTATTTAGTTTATCCCATATTTTTAAAACTTTTCCTGCATTTAAAGCTTCCAAATATTCGCTTACTAATAGATCAGGATCATATTCCCATTCAAAGGGTACAATCATTGAACTTAGATAAGCATTATAGTAGGATTGCCCAATCTGAGCAGATTCATCTGTATTGCTACTCGAAATACTGACAGCTTCCTGAATAACCTCATTGGGAGTGATTTTAAGATCATTATTAATCCTGTCCCTGAAACTTATCCAGTTTTTGCGTTCTTCTGCCAAAAAGCTACCCAGTTGCTTTTCTCCCATATAAATAGCTCTGCTTGAATATGTTAGGCATTTCAATTGCCAATTCCAGGCTGTATCAAGCATTTTTTTCTTTGCAGATATATCAGTTTTTTTAAGTTTTAAATATTCAGTTTCAATTCTTTGTCTTTCCGTTTGGCTTTGCGTTAAAAACTTTGGATATTCCTTAATTTCAACAGCAAGTTTTTTCTGATTTTGAAATTCTTTGATTATTCGAGGCAAATCATTTTCAAACATGCTAAAACGCTCTACGAACTTGTCAAATTCAGCTCTTTGCTGTCTTGCTCTCATTTCTGCATATCTGACTTTTGCCTGGTTGTTTAAATCATTTAAAAGTGTAGCTATCCAACGTCTTGCAGTATTTTTATTTGCTTCCAGTTCTTCAAGCTCAAAGTTTTTGCCATAATCGACTCCTGAGCCGATAGCCATTATGTTAGTAAAACTTTGCCAGTATGACTGCTCAGGGAAATCTTCGCCAAGTCTTGCTTTTACGTAAGACCTCATCATTTCTCTTGCACCGGCATCAGTTATAAGATATTTATTGTAAAAATAATCAACAGTATCAGACTTCATTTCAAAGGTCTTAAGCCCGTCCCCCCTGTCAGCACCTCTTAATCGGCGATCATTTTCCATCACTCCGTAAAGGGTCTCTATATGAAGTTCGGCTTTGGTAGATTGTACAAGTTTATGAGATTCGTAAGCAAGTTTTACTGATGCCCAAAGAGCGCTAACTACAGGGTGATCTACAGTTGATACAACCTGATCTACAGCAGTAATAGCAGCTTCGTCATATTCCCCCGATCCTAATTGAGTAGAGATTCTCTCAATTCTTTCAATTATTTCTTTTACTTTATCTATTTTGCCTTTAAAATCAGGAAGTTCAGCTTCGGCATTCTGAAAAATCAGTTTTTCATAGTTTCCTACAACATAATTCCATGTCCAATCGTCGTATTCTTTTTTTAAAACATCCTTAACGCCTTCCGTGACATCTTGGTTGTCAGCTATAGCGGTAGTTAAATCCAGACCAAGCTTGATTCCTTTTGATAAATCATCAGGATCACTTAAAGCTGCACGGCTGTATGAAGGTATCTGTGTTATTAATAACACAGATACCAGTAAGCCTGATATTATCTTCTTTTTATTCATTATCAGCACCTAAAAGTTTTTTGAACCATCAGGCTGATATTTATATTGGATTGCAGCTGCACCAGCACCAGCAGCATCATAGCTTAACACTTTAACAAGTGCGTATGTATTATCAACAGTATGAATAGCATAACAGGCACCTGTTACAATAGGAAATATATAATCGTTTATATATCCTCCAGAAGGTGCTTGTGTAACACTGCTTAAATTACACGCTCCCATCGCACTGAATTCAGCAGGTCCTCTGCCATTTGGAATCAATGCTCTTCCTGATCCAGCATCGTCACTAAGGTAAAGATCTGTTCCACCAACTTGTTTAATTCCAGATTCAAAGAGAATTCCTTCAAACTCACTAAGTGTAAAAGTGCCACTCTCTACAGGGCCGCCACTACTGCTTGTTATATCAGAATCATTTTCAATTATAATAATTGCATCTCTAAATGGTTTTGCGTCAACGTTGCCACTGTCATCTACAAGAAGCATTGACTCATTTGTGCCGGATGCAATTGTTCCTGTTGCTACATTTCCTGCATCGCTTAAGCCAAAGATAAGAGGATTTTTCATATTCAGAACTTTTGGTTTACCTTGATCATTTTTAAATACCAACTCAGTAGCACCCCTATCAGTATAAGTTTGACCTGATTTGGTTGAAACAACAGTTCTTATATAATTTATAGAGACAAAAGTTTTTCCACTTGCGTCTGTAACTACATTATTAAGAAAATATTGAAGCTTGATATAATCAAAAGCGTTAAAATCTTTTCTTATTGCATAATCAAGCATAGCTGCATCACCTGCAAAATCAGGATTTACATAGGTCATAAACTGCCCCGGGTTCTCGATTTCATAAGCTTTGATCATTCCATCAAGTGTTTCTCTAACAAGCTGGGATATATTCTGATCACTTACTTCTATTTGTTTATGTGTTTCTTCAATTTTATTTGTTTTTCCGGTTGTATCAATGACTTTTATTAGAACATCGTAAGTTTTGCCTATTTCAGGGGTGAAATCATATTGAAAAGCACCATTATCTGATAATTTAGCACTTTCCCAAGTAGCCTGATTGTCTTTAGATATCTGAACCAACCCTATTCTGCCAGATCGTACTGATGCTTTTCCGGTAATCTTTGCTATACCGTTTGGGAGTGTTTCTTTATATAAAACAATTTTTTGCTGTGCTTCATCAAACGAGTTTTTATTTATGTATAAATAATTAATATTTACTTCATTATTTCCCTGTCCAAATATCCACCATTTAGCTTCTGCAACATTGGCTATACCAAATATAAGTATAGATATAAGAAGTATTTTAAAGAAAATTTTGCTCATTATATATCTCCTGACTAATTATTACTAAACAAATAAGGTTTTCTTTGATCGTATAGTTTTAAAATTCCGTCCTCATTCCTGAAAATCAATTCTGTAATTCCTTTATCAGAAACTATTTCTGAAGTTCTTCTATTTTCCATTGTTCTGACAAAATTTATTGAGACAGATATTTTATCCTGTGAATCAGATATTAAGTTGTTTATAACGTATCTGATATTGATATAACTATAATTGAAAAAGTCTTTTCTGATTTTGTCTTCAAGGATACTTTTATCATATGTATAATTATCGCTTACTTGTCGCATAAAAGCGCTTAAATTCCTTGATTCATAGGCATTAACTAATTCATCAAGACTTTTTTGTACTTTTTCTCTGTTAATCAAATATTCATTGTCAGAAGAAGATGAAATTTTTAGCAATTTGAAAGGATTCCAAATTGCATTAGCCTCGTTTATAAGGCTAAATGAGATAACAAAAGAAATAATCAATATAAATATCTTCTTCATAACTATATCCTGTCAACTTTTTTCTTTCCTATAAATAAGTCTACAGGAATATTTAAGCCCATTGAGATACTTTTTTCAGCAAAGTTTCTGGTTCGAGTCTGGAAATTAAAGTCATTAACAGAAGCTCTTACATAAATGGTGCTGCTATTAAACATTCCAAGAAAACTGGGTTTATAATAAAGGCTAATGCTTGAAAATATTTTGTTTGAATTATCTCCAGTTCCTGAATCAAGAAGGTTTTGACCAAATCTAAAATTAGAAGTTATCTTATGCTTTGGAATATCTAACCCGAGTCCGGCAGAGTATTCAACAATTTTGTCAATTTTATTGGTTATTTCATCATCTATAAAATTAGTACCGGCGTTAACTGAAGGTTTTATGACAAACATACCAAGAGAATGCCTTGATCCTAAAGATGTTCGATAGTTATAGTCATATGCTTCTCTTCTGTTTTTATTTGTATTAAATGAAGTAAATCCGAAGCTATTGTCTGTTTCAAGAAATCCAAACCTGTCTCTGTAGTTAAAGTTGGTAAAATAGTCAAAATTCCTTGAACCATAACCTGATTTTTTATCAAATTTTAAAGAAACGTTTGCTTGTGAATATCTTCTATTAAAAAGTCTTCTTATATTTACGTCAAATTCAGGTCTATATGATTGAACACTTCTATCAGCATTACTCAAATTGTTCATATACCATAAAAGGCCTGAGTTAAAAGTAATATTTTTATTATATTTATATCTCCACTTCGCTCTGGCTTTTTGCCTGTCCTGAGACGCTGCACCTAAAAGAGTCTCGAATTTTGGTGAAACTCTTTCATATTCAAGATTAACTCTACTAGGGCCACCATCTCCTATGGCTTCAATTCTGTGAGCATGACCAAAATAGGAAAAGTTTTTAAGTCCTTCTTCAGGGTCTTGATCTGCATGAGAAAAAGCCGATTCTCCTCTTACTGTAAGACCGGGAATTGGTTTATATTCATAATCCATACTATAAATATTGTTATCATAAAGTCTTTCAGAGCTATATTGTCTTTCAGCATCCTGTGTTCTCAAGAAGCTTAAGCCTGTGGTCAAAGTTGGCGTTATATCATGTCTTACATTAACACCATAACCCATTCTTTGTACAGCTCTTGTGTCAGCCAACCTAACGAAACTTTCCCATCTGGGATATGCATAACCATACACAAGGGTAACATCGGGTAAATTATCCGCTGAATTATTAAATTTATACGAGGTTCCCTTTAAGCTTGAACTTAAACTATATTGTGAAAATGATTCAAATACATCTCCAGCATTAAGGATATGATCTTTGTATTTTAATCTGCCTTGCAAGGTAGTAAAGCTCATTGATCTGTTATCAACCATATCATCATTTGTAAATCTTCCACCCAGATTAAAATTATAATCGAGCTTATTAGCATTACCTTTTCCATAGAAATTTATATTCTCAAGATATTTAACACCATCAGAAAGTGACGAACTGGCTTTTCCCGGTCCTGTTACATCATTTATATTTAACTGAATCTCATTTAAAACATGAAACTCAGCCTGATTTTCGATTTTTCCCTTTAAAACTTTAGACTCATCCAATGCTGAGATACTTCCCGGTAAAGGTTTATCAATGGTTTCAATTTTTTGAACGCCACCTTTTATATCTTTAATTTCAATGATATTGGAATTTTTTACCTTAGAAACTTTAAGTTCTTCAGCTAAAGATGTTACTTGTAATTGCCCTACAATTAATAAGAATATAAGAATAGCCTTATATAAGCTAGAATCTACTCGCATACTTCAATACCCACTTGCCCTATAATAAAAAACAATTAATAATTTAATAATTTTATTCTTAACAAGAAAATATTGCAAAATTATTTAGTTTTTCTGTTAAGAGATGAGTAAATAGTTATCTATGAGCAACAATAACATTAAAAAAAGCGAAAAATTATGTAACTTGTAAAAATCGTTTAAAAATGTAAAAAACTAATAAAATGACTTTATTTTAATGGTGATTATGTAAGATGCCTGTAAAACCACTTAATCGATTTTTACAAGCCTTAAAATTGATTCTAGTAGTCTTAATTTTGATATATATCTATTTTTCAGAGAATTTTTTAGTAATTTTCAGAACTGTGCTCATAATATGCGCGCAATTTTATTCTCTTTTGAAGGACTATGAAAAGGAGAAAGTGAGATTTGAACTCACGGTACGCTATGAACGTACGGTTGTTTTCAAGACAACTGCTTTAAACCACTCAGCCATTTCTCCTTAATTATTTTTCAATGTTAGTTAGATAGACGTATAAATATTCAGAATGATTCACTGTAAAACCCTGATAATAAACCAGTCAGCGTTTTTGTTTCATAAATCAAACTCAACCAATGGCTATTTAATTAATTCAAAAATAAGCTAATAATAAGATTTAGTGTTAAAGCTTATTACAAGGTTTTATAAGTAATAATTTATAAACCTGAAGGGGGAGTGTGCAATGAAAGCTATAAAAGGTGTTGATGTGAAAGATAAAAAAGTACTTTTAAGAGAAGATTTTAATGTTCCCTTAAAGGATCATCATGTGGCTGATAATTCAAGAATTAAAGCAGCTTTGCCTACCATTAATTATCTTAGAGAAAATGGAGCAAAATTAATTCTTGTTTCGGAATTAGGACAACCATGCGGGCATGCCATTACTGATTTTAGAATGAACCCAGTGGCTGAAGAACTGGAAAAGTTGCTAAATATTCATATTGAAAATACAGATGAAATATTTGGAATAGATGCAAGACTTGCTATAGCCACCATGAACCCTGGAGATGTGCTTTTACTCGAAAATCTTGGTTTCCATAAAACTGAGTATGAAAATGATGATTATTTTGCGCATAGTCTGGCTGATCTTGCTGATATTTATGTGGACGATGATTTTAGATTGGCAGCTAAAGAACGGGCTTCCAATGTGGCTATAACTAAACATATTCCAAGTTATGCAGGATTATTAATGGAGAAAGAACTTGATCAGATAGTGAATTTTATATTGAATATTGATCATCCTTTTGTACTTCTGATGGGTGGGACTAATCCTGAATCTAAGATGCCTGTAATAGAGAGATTTATAGAGATTGCTGATTATATTTTAGTAGCAGGAGAAGTGGGTTTAACTTTCTTGAAAGCTCAAGGGCATGAGGTTGGCAAAGTTAATATATCAGACACAGCTGTAGCTATGGCAAATCAGTTAATGTGTGAATCAAGGCTGGAAAGAAACCCAATAATAGTGCCTGATGATTTTATGATAGCCCAGGAAGTTATGCCCGGCTCCTCTCATAAATTCGTTTCCAGCATGGATATTCCTCACGATTGGCATGTTGTAGACATAGGGCCAAGAACTTTCGAGGAATTTAACAAGCGTATTTATGACGCAAGAAGAGTTATCTGGAATGGGCCAGTAGGAGTGATTGAAATTCCAGACTTTGAAGAAGGAAATAGATCTATAGCTCAAGCTGTAGCCAGCACGGAAGCTTCCACAATGGTTGGTGGTTATGATACGGCAAATGCGATATATAAATATGGAAAGGCTGATTATATCAATGTCGTATCTACTGGCGCTGAGTCATTTATTTTTGCATTGCAGGCAAAAGATATCCCGGCAATAAAAGTTCTGGAAAAGTAAATTTATATTTAGAATTGCTGTCTTGGGACTGGCACATTCAATGATATATATTCACTTTGTCACTTGAGTGTATCACTCACATAATTATATGTATTAGCATATCAAGCGAGCGAGAAAAAATGCTAAAAAGCTTTTTAATAAGGTTTTATGAAGAATGTTTACATCTTTTTTACATTTTTAACATCACCTTATGAGCTTTAGTAGGTTGAGATTCATTCCTTTTCTAACATTTTCCTAACAACTCACTTATAAATCTCTAATAATTTTCAGTTATTCATATAATTGAGGTGATATTATTAGGAAGTTCAAATGTTAGCAGTAAGTAGAGTAAGCTTCAATCAAGATTATTCAAAGGTGAACATTCCCAGAAAAAATGTTCAGGCCTCATTTGGAATGAATATTCCTCAACAATTTATACAATCTCAGCCACTAAGAAAAACAGCACTTAGGGCTCTGGCATCTATATCAAATGTTAGTGGGGAAAAAACCAATATAATAATAGATTCTTTTGGTAAATTGCTTATTGCTCCTGCAGTGATATTTTTTAATCCGTTTTTAAGAACATCAGAAGAAAATAAAAAATTTACTGCTGGAAAACAAGTTGTTTCAGCAGCTTTTACTATAGTTTCACAATTAGGCATCAACGTTACAGCTGAAAAATTATTGACTAAACTTGCGAAAGCAAATAAACTAGGGCCAGCTTTTAATCTTAATACCCAGAGCCAAGAAGCGTTAAAACTTTCACAGAAAAGATTAAAGCTGCTTAATGACAAAGTTGGGCTTCTGGTTACACTGGCTGTGATCCCTTTAATAGTTAAAGCTACAAACTGGGTTTATCCAAGAATTATGAAAAAATTGCTTTCAAATAAAATGACAGAGACTAAATGTTATGATGATTAATGCATCACAAAAATTCTCAAATATAATCAACAGCCCTGCTGTAATAAAGCATTTTGATAAAGCTTTAACCAGTGATGCATTTGCTGCAAGGACTTTACTTACAGCAAATGCAGCTAAGACTATTATAGGAACGGGCTTTGATGTATACCAGACTATAAAAAACGATGAATTATCACGTAGTCAAAAAAAGTTTATTACTACTTATGGTCTTGCAACGGGAATTTTTACAAGTGCACTTCAGCTGGGAACAGGGCTTACCATTGCCAATAATAAAATGCAGACAAAAATTTATGATAAATTGTTTGGCAATTTTAAAAACACCTCTCCTGATTTATTTAAAAAAGGTAAAACAGGTTTTGCAATTGCAACTTCACTGATTGTATCATCTGTCATAGCAAAAAGACTTATAGTACCCTTTTTTGCAAGTATTTGCGCATCTTTACTTAAGGATAAAGATACTAAGAAGCTGTCTTGTTAAAGTTGGTGAGTCACTCTTTTAAGTTATCGATCTTGATATTAAAACTATGATTATTAAGTTTAATGGTGCAACTTTAACCGCAGTCCTGAATCGAGCCTGTAATTATATCATAGTCTGATTTTTATATTTTTAGCCAGACAGGCTCTAAGAAAGATGACTGATAAAATTTATCAGTTCCTAATTTTAAGGTATTGTCATCCTAAGCTTTAGCGAAGGATCTCTGAGACTCTTTGTTTTACTCAAGAATGACAGGTCTATGATATTGAGACCCTTCGCGGAGAGTCGCCTCCCGCCAGGCTACGGGTGGGCGTTCAGGACGACAATGCAAGTTATAATTATGAGTCATCATTTGACCACTACCAAAAATTTAATCTAAAAGCTAATTGCAAATTAGATAGATTAACTATTAACTACAACCATAATAGCTATTAATATATTTTTATACTTTTGCAGTAAGTAGATTTGAATTAGTTTGAGTTAATAATGATTAGACTTAAAAGCCCCTGGACAATAATCATACCAATATTGGCAGTATTAGCCCTGATTATTATACTTTTTTATTTTCTGGCCATCCCTAGAATAATAGATATTGAGCAGCACAGGCCAGCAATTGAGAAGGGCATGGAAGAGAGAATCAGACTTCCTGTCACAATTAGTGAAATGGATACTTCTTTTACTCCAACCTTAGGAATTAGAGTTTATTTTGATGGTATTGATATAAAACATTCTGATGGAAGAGATTTCATTTCTACAGGGCCTGTTTATGTCGAGATTTCCATCCCTTCTCTTCTTAGAAATAAAGTAGTTATAAGAGAAATAAAAATAATCAAACCTATTGCACATATAGCAAGATTACGAGATGGAACATTTGATATTGAACAATTAATACCAAAAAAAAGAGTCGAACCTGATGATTATGAAGTCATTTTCAGAAATACAAATATTATTGTTGATGAATATAGATTATATTTTAAAGACCAGCTAATACAGCCGGAACAAAATTATGAACTTATCGGGCAAAGAATCAGGATAACAGATCTTGATCCAGATGCATTTATCAGAGTAGCTGCTCAAGGAGAAGTTATAGCTCCTCAAAGAGCCAATACTATTTTCGATCTTAATTTTGCAGCAGAACTTCCGATAGATTTTGAGAGAATATGGGAAAAAAAATTAGCATTAGAGGGTGAAATCAAAAATATTTACCCTGATATGTACCTGCCCTATATAAATAGATATACTCCTTACGAATATTCAAATGTATCAGGGTCAGGAGATATAAACTTAGATATTAATATGACAAAATCAAGATTAATATCTAATACTTTCTTCGTTGAAAGTACATTTACAGATTTTATTGCAAGAAATGGTGTAACTTTTAATTTTCCAGATAATACAAGAATCATAGCAAGGGGCGATATAGATAAAGACAGATTAAGATTAAGAGAAGCAAATATAAGACGAGAAGATATAAATGCCAGATTAAGAGGTAATATTAGAAATTATAGAGCCAGAGATAGAATACTTGATCTAAGATTAAATGTAGATAAAACTCGAATTGCTCCTATTGTTGCTTTATTCCCGCAGGAGCTTAATCTTCCTACAAGGCCATTGGCAATCCTTCAAAGATATAACGTCAGAGGCAATATGTGGACAGATGTAGCGATAAGAGGCAAAGCAAAGGATCTGGATTTATTTGGAAATTTAAGATTTGATGATTTTTCAATGGTTTTAAATGGAGAAAGAGTCCCCGGAGGTAGCGGAAGAATTGACTTTAGAGGGAAAACTTATGTTCTAGATACCAGATTTTTTCTTGATCCAACAGGATATATGAATGTAAATGGCACTATAGCTCCAATATTAGAAAGATTGAATCTTAATATAACCTCAAATGTCATAGATCTTGCTAAATCCAAAAGATTATTACAGGCAATAAGTAATATATTCAATTTTCCACTTGGTCCTGTACCCCAAATTGGCATGTCCGGCAAAGGTAGAGTTGATATTAATGTAAGTGGCAGATTTGATAATGTTAGCCTGCGAGGATATCTAAATCTTATTAATGCCGTGGTAAGCCATCCGGGTTTTTCAAAACCTGCTCATGACGTAGTGGGGTTTCTAAGATTTAGAGGTAATAGAGTTATTTATGATAATATCAGAGGATTTATTGAACAATCTAGAGCAACTGCTAATGGATTTAGTACTCTTGAGGGCTTTAGCAATGTTAAGTTAACATTTTCCCGATTAAATCTTACTACAGCACATCAATTGATTCGAAATAGCACCCTGCTTGTTGAAGTGCATAGGATCTTAAAAAATGTGAGAAACATGTCAGGCATAGCTGATGTAGTGATATATTTAACTGGAGGGCCAAAGGGTGTAGCTGCAAGTGGTAATATTATGTTTCAAGGGGCTTCTCTTAGTTATGTAGGATTATCAGACCCAATAAGAGAATTATTTGGACAATTGAGATTTGATCCGCAAGGAGTATTTCTTGACAGATTAAGAGCCAGAATTGCTCAAAGCCCAATTGTAGCTGAAGGAAGTATAATAGAAAACAGGGTAGATGCAACTTTAACATCTACAAGGCTAGATATAGAGGCAATTAGACAGTTTATTATAAACAGTCCAATTTTAACAGAAGCCAGAAACGCCCTGCAAGATTTTACTGCATTGTCAGGTATTGCTGATGCCAGACTCAGACTTGTAGGAAGAACAGATGAAGATATATTTGAGGATCTACAGCTCAGAATCATCAGAGCAACATTTGAGCATAGACAAATAGGATTTCCTGTAAGTTTATTTACAGGCAGAATTTTAATAACGCAAGAAGGTATTTTCTTTAGGGATGTCAGTGGAGAAGTTTTAGGGGCGCCTTTGAGACTAGCAGGGCAGATAACAGGACTTGCTACTCAACTAAGGCCACAGCTTCAACTAACAGTGCAAAATCTGCAATTTGCCAGAATTAAGCAATTAGCTCAGTCTCCCCTTGTTTCTGAGGACATTAAACAGCTTCTTGCTGAATTTACAAATTTAAGTGGCCAAATTGGTGTTAACGCCAGAATACTCCCTCAAACATATAGAGTTAATATTAATCTTGATGAAGCCTTTGCTTTCTATCAACCAGCAGAACTCCCTCTGGAATTTAATGACGGAAATCTTATTATCACTCCCGAAAGAATTATATTTGATAATGTATATGCAGTAATATCTAAAACATTTGTGTATTTAGATGGATTAGTCAGCAATTATCAAACTGAACCAATATTAAACCTTCTTGCTTCTGCAAGAGTGAACTCTGAAGATATAGATGAATATATTAATCCCTATCTGGAAGAACCTATAATTGCAGAAGGTATTATTCCAATTGCAGCTCTTGCTAAAGGTCAATTGAATGATTGGCAAGTGCTAGCTCAGGCGACTTTACCCAAAGGAACAGTTTTAATGTACAGAGAAGACATTGGTTTACCTGAAGATCGTATCAGGGTTTTAAGCCTGAAAGCTGAAGGAACACAAAATAGGATTAATGTGGAAAATCTTGAAGTGGCTACAGGAACTAACATTATAGAGGTTGGACTCTCAGCTTCACCTTTACCAAACGTTGCAACGTCTCTCGAACGTCTATTGGCAGCTGAAGGGGCTATTGAAGATCTTCAAACAGAGCCTGTTTTTGATAATTTTATAGTTACAACTCCGAATCCTGTCGATGTAACTCTGATTAATCCGGTTATACAACCGGAAGCCAGAAGACCTTTATTAACATCAGGAGAATTTCAGGTAAGAGCATTGCTTGAAGGGCAAGTTTCAGATCCACAAATAACAGGCAGCGCCTTACTGAATGATATATTAATCGCATCCAGAGAAACTCTTATTGATTATGCCAATATTGAATTTAATACTGAAAATATACTAGTTACAAATAGCAGTATCAATATGGCAGGGTCTCCAATACAGGTCAGGGCAATAGCTGAAAATGACTTTACCAGACCAATAGTAATACAGGAGATAGCTATAAGTTCGCCGTCTTTCAACGTAGATGAAATAGTCGAAGCATTAAGACAACCGGAAGAAGCAAGAAGAGAAGATAAAGTACCTCCTGTTGTAGTTAATAGAGGAATATTAGTAGCAAATGAGTTGATTATAGGGGATTTAGTAACAACTAATTTCTCATCTTGCTTCAGCTTTGAACCTGACTGGATTCTTAATATGCCTAATATTGTCTTTGAATCAGCTGGTGGAAATGCTGAAGCAGAAATATTATATAATTTAGAAACCACATTATTAAGAGCCAACCTGCAAGTTCAAGGCATGCAGGCTAATGCTGTTGCAACCACACTATTAAGCACGCCAAATGAGGTTTACGGAACTCTTGAGGGCACAGCCGAATTTATGACACAAGGCACAACAAGAGCAGAATTATTAGAAAATGCTGATGGATTTGCTGATTTCCTGATTACTGACGGACGCCTTGTAAGACTTGGTTCTCTTGAATACCTATTAAGAGCCGCGAATATCCTTCAAAGCGGTATAACCGGCTTAACGCTAAATAATATAATAGATGTCATTGCCCCTCAGGAAACAGGACACTTTGAAGAATTTGGAGGAACATTAACAGCTTTAGACGGTATATTAACAACTGATAATTTAGAATCAAGAGGCGACCCTCTCAGCCTGTTCTTTGAAGGGGAAATGGACATGCTTACGAATTACGCTGATATTACAATACTTGGTAGGCTATCCAAGAAAGTTGCAGGACAACTTGGACCAATCGGTAGTATATCTATAGGTACATTTATTGACATCATTCCAGGAACACAGATACTGGATATAATTCCCGGTTTAGGACGCATACCATTCCTTGGAATTGGTGAACAGGAAGAAGACTATAGAGAATTTGTTGTAGAAATCGAAGGAAATCTATATGATCCTAACTCAGTCAGAAACTTCTACTTTGTCGATGAATAACTGCAATCAATTTTAGTTTTTTGAGAATCTATTGCGGAAAGTCTCAAAAACAGTCTCTCCAATTACATCAAAATCCCAGTTAATCATTGCGGAAGTGTTTATTAATGATGGAATATAGCAGGTATAGCAAGGTTTTGTTGCAAGATGATCAAATGCTTCATCAAATCCTACTTCGTGGATATTCTTGGCATCAAAGACCCCTTGCATGCCCTGACAAGGATAGACTTTTCCATCTTCATCTATTACTATCTCATATATTCCATACTGGCATTTTATTGCCTTTTTACCAAGTAAATCCTTTGAAACTTTTTCAGTGATAAATTTCTGTTTATAATCAATAGGCCAATTCAGTACATACTTTAAAATTTTAGAAGTAGTAAAAATAGGATACCCTTTTTTCTTATAATCAAGGATTTTATGCTGATATTCTATAATTGCCTCGTGAGATGGAGATAAATCCTCTTCTCCTAGGGATTCATCCCCCTTAAAAAGATAATTTATTCCCCATTCGATACTATTTTCTTTGACAAACTCAGCCATAAAATCAATATCATTTATTACATACTTTGTTATAGTGGAATTTATTCTAATTGGAGTATTATAGTGTTCTTTGACAACTTTTATTGATTCCATGATTTTATCAAAAGTACCCTTGCCTCTGACAGTGTCATTCCCATCCCTGTTACCATCCATAGAGAAACAAATATTATCAAGTAATCCAATTTCAGGTATACTTTTTAACTTTTCTGGAAATTGCCCGTTAGTTGATATTGCAGTAATGATACCTTTTTTATGAATATATTCAAAAATCTTACCAATATCTTTATGTAGCAATGGCTCCCCACCTTGAATAAGTATATAGCGGGTTCCACGTCTATGTAAGTCATCAACCAGGGTTTTAATATCCTCAAATTCCCAATCAGGAGTCTGTCTATCAGTATAATGCCCAAAACAATATGCACAGCGTAAATTACAGCGGCTATTAATTACTAAATTCACATAAAAAGGATAAGGTTTTTTATTAAAAGCTTTTATAGAAAGCATATGATATAAAATTCTTGCTCTATCAAATATACGATCTAACTCAGTTCGCTTTTTCATACACTTTACCTTTCAAATAATTCAGAATATTTTCAGAAATCTGCTCTGGTTTTAATCCAAACTGCCCTCTCAAAAATTCCTGACTCCCTACTACATCAACATATCTATCAGGAATACCAAACTTTTTCAGACGTACGTTTAAATCTCTTTCAGTAATTACGTCTGAAACACAGCTTCCCAATCCACCAATAATATTATGCTCTTCTATGGTAACTATAACCTTATATTGCTTCGAGATTTCCTCAATCAGATCTTTATCAATAGGTTTAATAGTATGCATACTTACTAAACCTGGATTTAATCCTTCATGCGCCAATTTCTCACAAACGTTATATCCTGTTTCAAGCATATTGCCAGTAGTAATTATTGCTACATCATTACCTTCCAGAATCTTAATACCTTTACCTATTTCAAAGTTGACAGGATTTTGATGTATAATTTTTTCACCGCTTTTACCCAATCGAATATAAGCAGGGCCCTGAATTTCTGACATTTTATGCATTGCCATTTCAACTTCTATAGGATCGCCTGGACAAATAATTGTCATATTAGGCAAACTATTTAAAACTGCTATATCTTCTATAGTATGATGGGTCGCACCACCTGCACCATATGTCAGTCCCCCGCCAATCCCGATCAGATAAACAGGAAGATTTTGAAAACATAAGTTAATTCTGATTTGCTCAAAGCATCTCATAGTAATAAAAGGAGCTATGGCGTATGTGAATACTTTTTTTCCATTTAAAGCTAATCCTGCTGCCACGCCAATCATATTAGCTTCTGAAATGCCAATATTCAAGTATCTACTAGAAAATAATCTTTGAAATTCATCAAGTACAATATAACCTGTATCAGAAGTTATAAAAAACAGGTCTTCGTCTTTATGGAAAAGTTCTTTTAAATTTCTTGTAAACGCATCTCTCATAATTTAATCTTTCAATTCTTTAATAATGCTATCACGTCACCTTTTTAAGTTAATGATCATTCAATATTTTTATTAGGGATATTATCTACTTAATTCCTCAAGATATGAATCTACCTTGTCTTTTGGGATCAAGAAATAATGCCATTTTAAATCATCCTCAAATTCAGCAATCCCTTTACCTTTCATAGTACGAGCAATTACTATAGATGGTTTTCCTGATTCAAAAGGAGTTGCCTGTAATGCTTCTTTTAATTTATTTATATCGTGACCGTTAGTCTCTTTTACGGACCAGCCAAATGCCTCCCATTTTGCCTTGAAGGTATTGATGGGTTGTATATTTTCAACCCTGTCATACCCTTGCAGGTTATTAGCATCTACCACTACAACCAGATTATCCAGCTTTAACTTTGATGCTAGCATGGCTGCTTCCCATATTTGGCCTTCTTGACATTCACCATCGCCTATAACCACATAGGTTTTATATTTTTCATTGTCATTCTTTGCAGCTAATGCAATACCTACACCCAGGGATAATCCCTGCCCTAAAGATCCTGTGGATGCTTCAATTCCCGGAAGGGCTTTTCTTTTTGGATGGCCAAAAAGAACGCTATTATCAGTTAAATATCCATCCAGCAGGGATTTATCATAAAATCCTTTAAAAGCTAATGTTGTATATAATACAGATGAAGCATGCCCTTTACTTAATATAAATCTGTCTCTTGCTGGATCATCAGGAGAAGAAATATTCATAATATCAAAGTAGAGAACCGCAATTATATCTACTACAGAAAATGCAGGACCTATATGAGGACCTTTCTGGTGCATTTTTATCAGCTCTTTTCGGATTTCTTTTGTGATATTTTCAGTATTTATAATTGCTTCCATAAAACCCCTTATTTCTACTTATCGGTTAAATCAATTAACCATTTTTTAAGTTCTTCAGCTTTTACAGGAATATTTCCTACCTTACTTACAGCTATAGATGAGACTCCTGATGCTATAATTGATGCTTCCATTAAATTACCTCCCGCACACATTGCAAGAGATAATCCGGAAAGTAATGAATCTCCTGCTCCCATTACATCAACAGGGTTTACATTTAACGCAGGAAAATGTTGAGATTTCACAAGAAGTGCATCACCATCTGAAAGCTTTTGATAAGCAACTAAACCATTCTCTCCCAGTGTGACTATAAGATTCTTAAGCTGCAGATTTTCTAAAAGTATCATTCCTATCTGCTCTAAACCACTAAATTTATCATTTAATGCTAATCTTGCTTCTCTTTCAGTTGGGGTTATAAGGTCAAAATCTTCAAATTTACCTACATCTCCAACTTGACTACTGCTTTGAGAATCTCCAAACAGCTTTATATTATGTTTTTTAGCAAGTTTAGATATAGTACTAATTAAACCAGGCGTAATTACTCCATATGCAAAATCACTTATAATTATACCATCTAAGTCATTTACTAAGGTTTTTGCATAATTTATCAATGAATTTTCAAGCTTTTCATTAATATGATGCTCTTTTAGTCTTGAGACTCTTAAGATTTTCTGCTTTCCGACCATATATCTGATTTTAAATGTCGTCTCTCGCTCTTTATCAACAATTAATTTTGTTGTAATTCCATCATTTGTAAGTTCTTTTTGAATAAATTTGCCTGGTTGATCATTACCAATAACTGAAGCAAAGTAACAATTCGCGCCTAGTGCTTTAATATGCCTTGCTATAACGGCAGCTCCACCGACAAAGTCCTTGCTTTCAAGCTCTCTAATATTAATAATTGGGGCTTCAGCACTCATTCCTAGCGCATCACAGGCTACGTATTGATCGACAATAGCATCTCCTATTACAAGGATTTTTTGTTTCTTAAACGCATCAAAATATTCTGCGAGCTTATTTTCAGAAACCTTTTGTTTCTCAATAGCTTTTTTAAATTGATGCCTGCTTTTCTCCATTAAATCGAAAAGATCATTGTCTAAAAAGTCTGAAGTACTGTATTCAACCTGCCCTGAGCTGAAAACCACTTTCCCATCCAGCTTTTTAACCAGATTGATTTCATCCTGAATAACTCTTAAATATTTGCTAAACTCTTCTCCTCTGACATATATATCGGGTTTAACAGCTTTTATTACATCTAAAATGGACTCTTCATTAAATATAACTACTTTATCAACTTTTTGTAGAGAAGCAACGCCTCTTGCTCGTTCTTCAGCGCCAAAAAATACACCTTTATTTTTATCTTCAAGCCAATTATATCCTTGAATTGCTACAATTAGACAATCACCCTGTTGCCTGGCGAACTCCAAAAATCTTAAATGGCCTGGGTGAATACTATTAAAATGTCCCTGACAAAGTACAATTTTTTTACTTTTAGCTCTTTGTCCTTGTAGCGATTTATTTAGATTGTTTATATTTACTATTTTCTCGTTGATATCCATTTAGTTTCCTGCTATATAAAATTTACATGCTCTTTTGGATGCCTTAATTCCCATAAATATCTGTTGATTTCATCCATACGACAATTTTCTCTACAGTTTTGGGCATTCATCTTATCTCGTACGAATTCGTAATTCTCTTTTCTTCTATTACCTTCCCATATTTCTTTAAAGCTGTGCTCATTTATATTGCCGTAGCTAAATTTTTCATTCTCCAGAAATGAGCTACAACCATAAACTTCTCCATTTGCCATAATATATCCCCAAAAAAATGGAACAGCACTGCATCTGGAATATCTTTCCTGATCATCTAATAGCTTATTAATAGTATGCATTCTGAATATAACTTTAAAATTCTCTGAGTTAAAGCTTTTTAATTCTTTTTCGAGATGTAAATATTTTGAATAATCAATATTTTCGTATTTATGAGTATTACTGGATAAATGTTGTGAATAAGGTTTAATTACCAGATAATCAAATCCTATTGCTTTTATTTTTTCTGCCAGTTCAATAGCTGTATCAAAATTATCAGGAAGCAAAAGCATTTGGGCCCCAAGCGTGCAAGAGTATCCCTTTTCTTTCTTAAGAGAACTAGCCAACAGCATATTACTAATAGCAATATCAAAGTCTTTTGCACTAGTGCCGTGAACTTCCGCATAAGCTTTAGCATTTCCGGCATTAATACTTACTTTTATCCACTTGCAATGTTTGACATACGTTTCTGCATTACTCTGCGTAAAAGGAACTATATTGGTAGTTAAAGCAGTATCTATGCCTACATTGGCACAATGTTCTATAATCTCCGGCAATTGCTTATATAAAGTAGATTCGCCCTCTCCGGCAAACATAATACTTTTAACGCCTAGCTCAGCCATTTCTGATATTCTATTTTTCAGAATTTCAAATGGAATTTTTCTGTTTTGATATCCAATATAATCCTTGGCACAGAATGAGCATCTGTGATTACAATAACCTACAGGAGAAATTTCAAGATATATAGGATAAATCTTTTTAGCCTCTTCCCAATGTTTATATCCCTGCTGCCATTGGGCAACTCTTTGAGGGTGAAAAATTAATTTATGGTTATCTATTCTGTATTCGTCAGCCATATCCCAACTCAATTATTTCATTTCATCTACTGAATTTACGAGTATCGAAACAATATTAGACATTCTTTCTGTTTCCTGATTACAGAATAAATCTGTTAACAGGTGAAGATAATAGGCATGCCCTGATTCTGCAAAGCTATATTCTCCGGTATTTAAATAAAGGTTATATTCCCCAAGTTTTCTTAGAGGATTGTCAGGATTAAATGCTGTAAAAGTAATTAGCTGACTATTATCAAAATTCTCTTTAACAAATTCAGCTGACTTTAAGATATTTTTTGAAGTGCCTGAGCTGCTTATAGCAATCAAAGCATCCCCGTTTTTCATTATTTTCTTTAATATTTCCATATAAGCATCTTCATAAGAATAATCATTGCTAAAACAGGTTAATAAAGCGTTATCTGTAAGCGTATAAGATGGAATTAAACCATTTTTAGTTAAATCAGCTGCAAAATGTGATGCAATTGAAGCGCTTGCACCATTGCCAATGAAGTAAAGGCTTTTACCTGACTTCTTTATTTCATTTAGATGTTCGATAACCTTAAAAAACCAGCTTTCCGGACTTATTAAACTGGAATTTACAGTAAATTCTGCGTTATTTACTGCTTCAAAAAACCTGTTGCGATGTTGCTCTAATTTATTCTTTAATTTCATTTCTCGCTCTGAATACTTGTATCAAAAACTATACCTTTATCATAATCCAATCTTACCATAAAATATCTTTCGGGTGAGTCAACCGCACAACGATATCCTGTTAAAGGAAATCCATATAATACACCCATCTCTATTAATTTAGGAAAAATATCTTTTGGAAAGTCACATTTTCCTTCAGGAATTATATCTAATACTTCTCTATTAAAGCAATATAGACTTGAATTTACCCAATTCTGCTTTTTATTTCTTGTTTCAGTTTCAGAAGGTCTCTCGATAAATTTTACTATTCTATTATTGTCATTTATCTCAACAATACTGTTAGACTTCAACCTTTCGTGAAGAATAATTGATGATATAGCATCTTGTTTAGACTTATGGAAATTGATAAATTCACTGTAATCCTGATTTGCAACCACATCTCCATAGAGTACAAGAAAATTTTCTGACTCAGACAGGATATCTTGAACATTCTTAACAGCACCAGCAGTGCCTAATGGTGCATCTTCATAGCTGTATATTATTTCTACGTCCCATCTTTTACCGTCTTCAAAATAAGAAGTTATTTGCTCTGCCAAATAGTGAAGATTTATTACAATTCTTTTTATACCGGATTTTCTTAAATGTATTATTGTATGTTCTAAAATGGGTTTATCGCCAATTTTTAGCATAGCCTTTGGGGTATTTTGAGTTAGTTCATTTAATCTTGTGCCAAATCCTGCGCATAAAATCATAGCCTGAGTCATTTGATAACCCCTTTTAATTCGGAAATATCATTTATCGCATAATCAGGCTTTATTTGATCAGGAATATTCAGGTCTGTTTGAATCAATTCCTCTGTATGTTTGCCTGTTAAACACTGCACAGTTTTGCATCCGGCAAGATATCCGGCAATTATATCAGAGATTCTGTCTCCTATCATAAAACTGTTTTTTAAATCAATATCAAACTCTTCTTGTGCCTGTAAAATCATTCCGGGTTTAGGCTTTCTGCAATTACAGTTAATACGATATTCAGGAATATTTGCATTAGGATGATGAGGACAGTAATATATTTTATCGATTTTAGCTTCTTTATTCTGTTCCATCATTAATGATTGATAATCCTGATGTAGTTGAATTAAGTCTTGCTCAGATATTATCCCTCTTGCAATCACAGGTTGATTAGTAACAATAATTATCTTGAATCCGAGATTACGGCAATATGCAACTATATCAGCAGAAGAATCATATAAATCTATATAGCTAATGCTGGTAACATAATCACCATCTGCGTTTAATACACCATCTCTATCAAAAAATACAGCTTTATTCATAATATAACCTATTATTTTGTTTCCTTAATTATGATGGTTATTACAGGAGGGTATGTTTTCGGAGGAGGCAGCATAGCTGCACCATTATAGTCAATAATCTATGTATATTCATCAAAATCAATGACAGGAAGAATGTGGCTTAGCCACCGACGGAGAAAATTTACCCTCCTAAACCACTAGAACTATTAAGATAAATATTTAAACCAGCTTTTTGTTGCTTCCTGTATTGAATCTTTATCCCATACAGGGGCTTCTTTCCAGTAATCAATATTATCCAATATTTTTTTAATACCTTCTTCAATAGTTACTTTTGGAGTCCAGTTAAGAAGAGTTTTTATTTTTGAAATATCAGCATATGTACAATCTGGTTCTCCGGGTCTTTTGGGGATATACGCTACATCCCCACCTAATAACTCTACTATTCTATTTACGCTGTAAGTATTGTCACTGCCCACATTCATAATTTCATTTGATATATCAGATTTTACTGCTGTACAAAATGCATCTGCAACGTCAGTGACATAAGTGAAATCTCTGGTTTGCGTTCCATCACCTACAACAGTATACGATTTTCCGGCAAGTTTCTGTGCTAAAAATACGCCAAAAACTGCCCCATATGTTCCTGATGTTCTTGATCTTGTGCCATAAACATTAAATAAACGTAATGCTACAACTGGAAGTTTGTAAACTTTTCCCCAGTGCATTACATACTGCTCCCCAATATTTTTTGTTAAAGCATAAGGGTATTGCGGCCTTATTTGCGCTGTTTCAGGGGTTGGGTAATTATCAGGTATGCCATAGCAGGATGAAGATGCAGCATATAAAAAGCGCTTAATGTTGTGTTTTACTGAAGACTGAAGTACATTTACGGTTCCATCTACATTTGATTTATGATATCCGTCAGGATTTTCAATTGACGGAACAATATCAGCAAGAGCAGCAAGATGAAATACCCAGTCAATCCCTTCAAAGTAAGGATCAATTTTATCAGGTTGAGTTATATCAGCTTCAATCAGCTCTAAATTTGGATTATCTCTATGATATTGAAGATTTTGTGGTCTGCCTGTAGAAAAATTATCTAAAACCGTAACTTTATGTCCTTCTTCAATCAGTAAATCCACCAAATGAGAGCCAATAAATCCGGCACCACCTGTTACAATAACTTTTTTATAACTATTCATTTCTCACTCCCGAATAAATCCAGCAATTTATTATATAAAATTAACATGCATAGGTGGTTCACCTGCTGTTTCAGGCATTTGAACTTTACCTGTTTTTAAATCCCATAAATACTCATTTACTTTATGCTGCAAACATAAAGTACCGCAATCTTTCCTGGCATCAAAATCCTTACAGGTTATGTAATTCATGACTTCCCAGTAGCGATCACTTTGCCAGATTTCTTTAAATGACTTTTCTGTTATATTTCCTATGTGGAATTTATCCTTATATTTACTGTTAAAAAGCATGCCGCAAGGTGCTACAAGTCCTGATCCTGACATTTGTATTATGAAAGGAGCACCAAAGCATTTAGAATACTCTCTTTTACCTTTACTCAATATCTTTGACCATTTTGCTTTTACAAGATAATTTTCATCAGAATATTTTTCAGCTTCTTCCAGAAGGCCAAAAAGTTCATCATATTTATCATATTCAACTCCAAGAGAGCCATTCTCATCATCTGAACAATGCTTAATAACAAGGTAATCAACACCTAATTCTTTACCTAATTTTACTAATGGCATGATATCATCTGCAAATTCAGGTAGTAATACCATTTGCAAGCCTATCGTGACCTCAAGTCTTTGTTTCTGCTTTATCTCAACAGCTTTTCTTATTGTATTGATAACTTTATAATATGCAGATACATCCACTCCATGGATATATGCATATCTTTCAGGAGTTCCTGCAGAAATATTAAAACGAAAATAACTTAATGCAGGTAAAATCTCTTCTAGTCTTTCATCTTTAATGGGGTATCCATTTGTGCCTATTGCCATATCAAGTCCATTGGCTTTTCCTCGCAAAATTGCATCGTAAACATGAGGTGAATGAGCACTTTCTCCATCACTTACAAAACTTACAGCCTTAACGCCAATTTCTGCCGCATCATCCAAAAATCTGAAGATTACATCTTTAGATAAATTATAACCCTCATTTTGTTGTAAAGTACCATAACAATAGATACATTTATATGAACATGCTCTGGTAAGCGCACAGTCAATTGTGATTGGCGCAATTCTTTCTCCATTTAGCCATGCATCAACTCTATCTTTATGCCATAAAAGCTTATGGCCATCCAGAATGATTTTTTCCTGTAGCTTATTCACTACTTATTCCCCTCTCCCAAACTACTTAATTATCATATATAATTACTTCAGAGCCAAAATCACAATATTTTGTTAAAATTAGCTTATATTTTAATTATACCAATTTTACTTACAAATGATCATTTTTACAATAAATTATTACCAATAAAGGCTTGAATTTTCCTCAACTGCTTGAGCAGAAATTTATTCGAACTAAATAAATTTCTGTTTTACAATAAAAACAGAAATATTAATCTTAGTCTTATAAAGAGAATAAAAATGGAAGAAAAGATACTTCAACAAAACGCTGAAATGGAAGATAATAATTGGTGGCATGTCAGTAGGCGGAAAATAATTAAATCAGCCATCAATAAACATGTTGGCAAGTTCTCACCAGATGCACAAATTCTGGATATAGGCTGCGGTACAGGTGGGAATTTTGATTTCATCTATAACTATAGCAAGAATATAACAGGAATAGAGTTAGATCCATACGCGCTGGATGTAGCACAACAAAAATATAAAAACGTTAATATTTGTCAAGGTGATTTGCCTTACAATATACCCGTTCCGGACAATAACTTTGATGTAATATTTTTACTTGACGTTCTTGAGCATATCAATGATGACACTGCCTCTTTATATACTATCTTTTCAAAATTAAAACCTGGCGGACATTTAGTAATGACAGTTCCTGCTTTTAATTTCCTGTGGAGTAATCATGATGATATTAATCATCATAAAAGAAGATATACTTTAACGGAATTGACTGATAAAGTCAGAAAAAACAACTTCAAAATTAAGTGTACAAGTTATTTTAATACCTGGCTATTTCCTTTAATTGCACTGGTAAGAATTATAAAAAGCAAAATACCAGCACTAAAAGATAAAAGCGACCTATTTATGCTGCCTAAAACTATCAACAATATCCTTACTGGTTTAATGTCCAGTGAAAGATTTTTAGTTGAAAATTCAGTATTACCTTTTGGTGTTTCAATTATTGTTATAGCTCAGAAGCCTGAAGGTCACTCTGAAAATTAAGATGCTTTCTATAACTTCTGGATTCTTTATTTAACTTCTGATAATCTTTCTTAGTTTCGATAGCTCTAATATGGATATCAAATGCTAGACGCAAATATCCTTTAATGACCTGTATTAAAGATTTCAAGGTAAGAGCCTTAGACTTGCCATCACCTCTAGTGCCAAGATAATTAGGTACTTCTGCAAATAAATAACCTTTTCTGAGCAATTTAATCAGAATTTCTGCCTGAAAGAAAAATCCAAAATTCTTTAAATCAACTTCTTTTAATATTAATCGCCTGTAAAAAACCGTTCCATTTAGATAGTTAAGACTAATCCCAAATGAAATATTCATAATGAATCTATATAAAGATGAAATAAGTCTTCTTATTCTGTCTCTAACCTCTACATTATGAATAAACGGAATTATAATATCCACATGATCCATTAAATACAGAAAAGTAAGAGCATCATCAGGGTCATTTTCATTATCACCAGGAAATGAGACAACTATCTCCCTATCAGAATGTTTTATTCCATCCCAGAATGAATAGCCTATTCCCATAGGCTTAATATGATTTATAAGTTTTACATTATTTGCTTCTTGTATAATTCTCTCAACAATAGACTTTGTGCTGTCTGTACTGCCATCATTTACAACTATAACTTCACCATCGATCCCATGATTGTTAAAAGCTTCAATTGTAGATCTAATTGCAGCTTCAATATTATTTTCTTCGTTTAAAGCTGGCATTATTACCGAAAGTGTTGGTTTACTCATATCTCACTTCATACTATAATTGTACTAACTATTTGCAGTTGATATTTTAGCTTAAAATATCATTGTAAGCAATTTTATATTTAATTGAATATATGGTGTGGCAAATTATGTATTTAGACTCAATTTATTATGGAATATTGGCTTTTTTGGCAATTTTAGCTGTGCACGTGTTAGTCTGGAGAATGATTAAACCCAAAAATCACATGAGTGCTATTTTCACTATTTTTATTATAATCCCGTTTTTTGCACTTATTGGCCTGCTTGTTTTTTCTATACAAGGGAAATTACTTAGCATTCCTGAGCTTCTATCAACATCGTTGCTATACTTCGCAATTGCCTGTGCATATATCCAAACTTACCCACCTGCGCAAGCCAATGCGCCGTCTTTACAGATAATTTATCTTATAAGCAAATTCGGAGCCAAAGGCATAACAGAAAAAGAGGTAATGAGTATATTTAATATGGGTAATCTTGTACAGGATAGAATAGACGATCTTGTCATTGAAGGATTTGTCCATAAGGAAAATGGCAAACTTTACCTGAAAAGTAAAGGCAAAGTACTATCTACTATTTTTTATTTTTACAGAAATTTATATGGTTTAAAGCAGGGAGAAGGTTAAATATAATATGACTGAAACATTAATTATACTTGTTTTATCACCATTAGTGCTTATGATTTTTCATATTGTGTTCCTTCGTCTAATTCATTTATGCAAATTAGACATATCAAATCAGTTATCACTGGTTTTAAGCATGTTATTTTTAAATATACCATTACTTGCAGGAGTATATTTTTTAAATCATAGCTTATTCAGTCTGGTCTACGCATTTATCATATATAATTGTCTTGCGTATTCGTACTTTCACTTCTTTAATATGAGTGAAACAGCAAGAAGAATCAAAATTTTGCTTGAAATAAGACATAAAAAATATATAGTAATTGAAGAATTAACTAAACACTATAAACCCGATTTTATGGTCAAAACACGACTCAAACGTCTGCTTGATTTAAAACAAATTAAACAACAGGATGGTAAATATTTTCTAATCGGAAAAACTCTACTATTTGGTGCTATATTAGTACGTATATGGAGAAAAGTTCTGAGTTTTGAATAAAATCATAGGAGAAAAAATGAAAGTCTTATTTATACAGAAATACGTTTTTGCTTATCTGGGTATTACATCAATATCAGGCTATCTGCAAAAATATCAACACGAAAGCTCTGTACTTATTGATAATTTAATCGATAGAAAAAGTTTAATCAGAAAAATCAAAGAACTAAATCCAGATGTCATCTGCTTTTCTTTAATGTCGACAGATCATTCTTGGTTAACTGAAATAGTAAAACCAATTAAAAACCACTTTCCGGATAAACCAATATTAGTTGGAGGAGTACATCCTATTCTTTATCCGGAAGATTTGGCTGAAATTCCAGAAGTGGACTATGTATGTTATGGAGAAGGCGAAGCTACAATTCTCCAACTTCTAGAATATCTAACAGCAAAAAGATCAATAGATGAAGTTAAAGGTATAGCATTCAAAAAAGATGGCAAAATTCATAAAAATCCTTTGAATAGTCTTATTTCTTTGGATGATTTTACTGATAATAGAAAGATTTATTTCGATCATTATAAAATTCTTAGAGAAATCCCTTTTAAAGTTTTTATAAGCTCAAGAGGTTGTCCTTTTACCTGCACTTTTTGCTCCAATAAATATCTGCAAAGAGTATTTAAAGGAACTGGCCCTTATGTAAGGCAAAAGTCAGTTGATCACTTCATTTCAGAGATAAAATATGTAAAAGATAACTATGACATAAAATTTGTATTTATCGCTGATGACCTTTTTATCTGGAATAAAGAGTGGTTAAGGGAATTTTCTCAAAAATATAAAGAAGATATAGGAATCCCATTTTTCTGCACCGCTCGTGCTGATAAACTTGATGAAGAAACTGTACAGTATCTTGCAAATGCAGGATGTACCTGTGTCTCCTGTGGAGTTGAAACAGGGAATCCGGAAATAAGAAAAGAAATTCTTAATAAAAATATTAAAGATGAGGACTTTATTAAAGCCGGAAAGTTGCTCAAAGATGCGGGTATTCTTCTTCAAACATCTAATATGTTTTGTTTACCTGATGAAACCGTTGAAGATGCCATAAAAACTATTGATTTAAATATCAAAATGGGAACAGCTTTTACCCTATCAGCAATCTTAATGCCTTTTCCAAAAACAGATCTTGCTAACAAGTGTATTGAAATGGGACTTTTACAACCTGATTATTCATTTAAAGATATGCCCGTTTCATTTGCTACAAAATCTGTGTTAAATATAAAAGATAAAGACGTTATCGAAAGAATACAAAAAGTTTCATCTTTGGCAATTCAGTATCCACAACTTAGAAATCTTTTAATATTCCTAGCTAAATATATTAAATTTGAGCCCTTCCATTTTGTCCTGTTTATACTAGGAACTATTCTTAGATTTAGAATAGAGAGAAATCTAAATATCTTTGAAACTTTTTGTCACTTGTGGATTTATAGAAAGAATATTTAAATTTTTAGTGTATCCTTAATTTAAAACAAATTAAAAAGCAGGACTATAAACTTTTTCCTAACAGGAAAATTTTGCTATTTGGTGCTATACTTGTGCGTATATGGAGAAAGTTACTAGGTTTTTGTTAATTGCATACATGTTTAAAATGTTGCGGGTGAGGAGAATATGATGGAGAAAGTTCTTTTAATTAATTTACCTATAGATGGTCAATGCCAGGATTTTTATGCACCTAAATATGTAGTAAGTTCATTTGCAACATATCCTCCTTTAGGTCTGCTTTATCTTGCAACCTCTGTTAAGGATTCTTACAGTACAGAAGTAATGGATACTGTAGCTTTAAATTATTCAATTGAAAAAGTTGTTAATGAAATTATTAAAAAATCTCCTGACGTTTTAGGAATTTCTTGCCAGACTTTTCGACTATATCCAATGGCAGAAATAATCCGTCAGGTTAAATCAAGATTACCTAAAATTGTAACAATAGTAGGTGGTCCCCATACTTCTATATATCCGGTTGAAACAATTAATATTCCAGGAGTCGATTATGTAATTACCGGTGATGGCGAAGAATCATTAAAACAATTAATAGATGCTTTATCTTCCAATAATCAAGATAAGTTAAATGAGATATCAGGTCTGGTTTTCAAGAAAGAAAATTATATTATTCAAAATCCAATTCAATATAATGTCAATATTGATAATATCAAAGTTCCTGATAGGTCTTTGCTTGATTACAGACATTATTTTACTAGCGCAGATGAAGCAGCACAGGTGGTTACAATGGTTTCATCAAGGGGATGTCCTTTTAGATGTATTTTTTGCGATGTTCAAGAAAAAAAATACAGATGGCGCAGTGCAAAAAGTGTTGTAGATGAAATGGAATACATTGCCAATACTTTTGAAAATCCAATAATTCATGTTTTTGATGATACTTTTAACCTTTTTAAGGATAGAGTTCTTGAAATTTGCTATGAAATTCAAAAAAGAAATCTAAAAGTTAACTGGACTACAAGAGCTCGCATTCATCCTTTTGATGAAGAAATGGCTGCAGCATTAAAACAAGCAGGGCTCAAAAGAATCCATTTTGGCGTTGAATCAGGTTCAGAAGTAACTCTAAAGAATATACGAAAAGGAATAAAAAAAGAGCAGATAGTTAAAGCCTTTGAATTAAGCAAAAAGTATAATATTGATACTCTAGCATACTTTATGATAGGGTTTGACTGGGAAACTAAGAAAGATATAAATCAAACAATATCCTTCATAAAAGATATTAAACCAGACTATATTATGGCTAGTGTTCTATATCCTGCTGCAAAAACAGAAATTTATAAAAATCTTCTAAAGGAAAATAAAATAAGAAATGACTTTTGGCAAGAATTTGTGACTAACCCTACTAGAAATTTCTCGTTACCTGAGTTTAGAAACAAAAAAACTCAAAAATATCTTGACAGAAAGCTTGATGAAATCTATCTTAACTTTTATTTATCCCCACAATTTGTAATCAACAATTTAAAATCTCAAAATAAAGATACTAAATTTTCACCTTTAGATTTTCTTTTCAAGGTTAAACTTGCATTTCTAATTATCTACTCTTATTTATCTAATTTTATTTTAGAAGTTAGTTTGTTTTATGAAAAAAATGAAATCAAATCGAAGTAATACGGATATTAGTTAATAATATTAGCAGACTTTCTGTTTTTTATTCCTTCAAATATAATCATTACCATCATTGCAGTAATGATGGTAGGATCTAAGATGATTGATATAGTGTAAATACGATCAAAAGCAAAATACAGATAATCTTTAGGAATTAAAAGTAATCCAAATGATATTACGTAAAATAAATCATACCTGGATATGTTTTTATCATTTATAAATAACCATAACGGAATAAATAAATGCAATAGTTTATAACCTCCAGACATTGGAGTGAAAATTATTGCAGAAAAAATTAGTAATGCTACTTTTTTCCAGAACTGTTTTTCTATAAAGATTACATAGAGAGTAATTAGCAAAAATAAGATTAGTACAACAGCTGTATATATTCTTAATGCATTTGAAATCACATCGGGTGTCAGCATTCCCTGTAATTTAAGGACTATAAGAGGAATAAAACCTGATAAATATTTAATCTGAACAGAACTATACAGTTTAAATATTATAATTTTTAAAACTCCGTACAGGCTTGTTCCATGTCCTAGAGCCAAATTGCCAATTATATATCCATGATTTGCTTTATATAGGTTGCCTAAAAAATAACCTATATTCATTATAACTCCATTCTTAAACAGAAATAGACTGAGAATATTTAGAGAACCTGCTATAAATATAGTATAAAAGAATTCTCTATATTTTTTATCTGATAAAAATAAAATAGCAAGGGTAATTGGATAAAGCTTCATAGCAGCAGGAACGGCTAAAAATAAAATGCTTTTCAGGAAATCTTTTTTGAGATAAAAGTACACTGATAGAGACATAAGAATAAATAGTAATATCTCAAAATTCCCCCTGTCTATTGTAATTAAGAAAGGGTAGGTCATAAAAGAAAAAATAAAGGTATTTCTAATTAAGACTATTTTATTGATGTTTGAATATGCTGATTTTAAATTTATATAGTTATAGTAGAAAAAGTACAGGATAAAAAAGCTAACAAAAAGTGTAAATGATATATTAAGTGGCATTATAGTAAAAAGATAAATTATTACAAATGCAAATGGAAAATAGTTAACAAGAATATCTGTCTGTAAATATGGGTTTAAATCTCTAGAAGCAGTACAGGCATTAAAAAAATCCATAAACCTATCTTGCGGAATAAATAAAAATGTATTAAACGGATATCCTAAATTTAGATATACACCTAAAATATAATGATAAAAGATTGATAACACAAATCCTATTACTATTATCAAAGAAATAACACTGATTTTATTTTCTCTATTCACTATCTCTCACTCCGCATTATCTGTTTATTCTTAAGTATAACGCACAATAATATTCAATTTGAGAATCTAGGCATATTAAAAAGAATATTTAATACACAATCCAGCTCTTTGAGTATCATCTAAAACCGCATATTGAATATATGAAGTATTTATTTGAATACTTAAATTGCTAATTTGCAAAAACGGAACACTTTTTATTGCATATTCCAAGCCAAGATCATTTTCAATTCTTTGTTTTAAATCAAATTCTTTGTGCACTGCAATTATACTTATTCTATCAGTCAAAGATAAAGTATTACTTACAAACCAGCTATCTGAGAAAACTTTACTTGGTCCATAGTCTTGTCTGGAAAATCCTCCTTTAATAGCATATTTGTCTGCCTTATAACCTGAAAAAAGGCTATATGTATCTTGTTTGATCACGCTATTAGGGTCTGTATAATAGCCCCCTCCAAATTCGAGATTCCCTAATTCAGGATTTTTATATAGAGGCTTTATTGCGACCTGTCCTCCGGTAGTTAGTTTGCCAATTCCAGTAAATCTGTCTTCTTCATTTGTGGCATTCAGGGAATAATCTAGAAAATTCCAGTCCCAGCCAATTTTTAGGTTTAAATCATCTGATGAGCTGTTTTGGGTTTCAGATTTACGGATTGCATCTAAAAATAACTTTGATTTGATGGACTTAGTACCAATTGGAACTTCAGGCTGAGCTATATAAACTATATTTTCAGGATCATTGTTACTAGATGATATAAGACTTTTACGATTGTTTAATATTTCATTTTGAGATGTTGGCCTGTTGTTTAGGTAATAACCTAATTTACTATCCTCCTGGCTTTTGATAATACCAAGGTGAACTTCTTCTAAGTGTTTGATTTCAAACCTTGAAGTACTAGCTTTAAGTCGTGCGGTAGAACTATTTTCAGTAGTAGATGGGGCTTCTATTGGAATTTCTTTTTTCTCAGACTCCATTTCTATCGGAGCAAAATTATGCCCTTTATTGCCAGAAATCTCCTGACTTAATGCAGATAAAGTCAAAAATAAATTTAATATTACTAAAGTTATTAAAAAATCTCTTTTAAACATCAAAACTCCCATATGATATTTTAATGGAAGCGAATCAAAGAATGCAAATAAATTAAAAAGATGAAACAATAATGTTAATAAGTACTGGATTGTTTCATAAGTTTAGGAGGGTAAATTTTCTTCGTCACTGATGAAATTGCTTCGCATTTCATAGGTTCCTACGAAAACATACCCTCCTGCAATAACTATCATAATTACTGAAACAGAGTAGTACTATCAAAGCAGTACCTATTAAAGATCAACTATCTTACGGAATTATACAGAAATTTAAAATTCTATTGAAACATTTACTTATAGCTAATATATTGTAAGTAATTAATATTTCTATTTGGTATGAGAAAAGGGAAAATAAAAATGTTTAATATACCTAAAGGCCCATTTTGTCAAAGTTGTGGAATACCAATGGAGAATGCTGAATATGGAACCAATAATGATGGAAGTAAAAATGATGTTTATTGTAGTTATTGTTTCCAAAATGGTGAATTTACAGCTCCAGATATTACAATGGAACAAATGATAGATAAAGTTTCCGGTATAATGACTGAGAAACTTAGCTTGCCGGGATTTCAGGCTAAAATGATGGCAGGTATGTTTATACCAAAACTCAATAGATGGCAAAATAAATAGAATGAATAATATAAAAGCATTGATATTTGATTTAGATGGAACGCTGGCTGATACTCTTCCTCATTGCGTAAAATCATTTCAATTAACATTTGAACAAATAGAAGGAAGGGAATTTAAAGATACAGAAATCACAAAGCATTTTGGTTTATCAGAAGAAGGCATCATAAAAAAGGTTATTCCTGATAAATTCGAAAAAGGGCTTAATGTATTTCTTGAAATTTATGAGAAAAACCATCAGCCATACTCAAAACTTTTTGACGGAATAACTGATATACTCGAATATTGCAAGAATAAAGGTATTAAACTTGCTATGGTAACGGGAAAAGGTCGTGGTTCAGCTGATATTACACTAAAGCTTCTTGGCATTTCTCATTATTTTGATTTTATAGAGATAGGATCAGCAGAAGGCCTGATAAAAGCTCAATGCATAAAAAAGATATTATCAAACTGGCAGATTAACAAGGAGAACGTTGCCTATATTGGAGATGCAGTTACTGATATCATAGAATCAAAAGATGCCGGAGTCTTGCCAATAGCGGTAACTTGGGCAAGTACAACGAATCATGAGTCCTTAGCTTTATATAACCCTTATTTGATTTTTTCTAAAACAGAAGACTTTATGCATTGGTTAACATCTACTAATTAAAAGTTAATGAGAAATTATGAGATTAATATATTATAAGGAACCAATATATCGTCCGCCAAGTGAAGCCCAATCATTGCTTATACAGGCAACTGAAGGGTGCAGCTATAACTGTGATTTTTGCCTTGGAAATGAAGGAAAGAAATTTCTAATTAGATCCGTTGAACATATTAAACACGATATTTTCAATGCCCATATTCTTTATGGTGATGCTGTACGAAAAATGTTTTTGCTTGATGGTAATGCATTCATAATGAAGCCTGAATCATTAATAGAAATAGCAAAATATAGTTTTGAGACGCACCCTAATCTTACTCGTATTGGAGCTTATGCTCATGCTAAAGATGTTTTGATTAAGTCTGATGAAGAGTTAAAAGAAATAGCACAAGCGGGAATAAAGATTGTTTATCTTGGAATTGAAACAGGGGATAAGGAACTTCTTGCTCAGATAAACAAAAAAGTAACCAGTGAAGAAATAATAGAAGCTGTGCATAAACTTTATAAAGCAGGAATAACTTTATCAGCAACAGTTATTCTTGGACTTGCAGGAAATAATAAAGAAACAAGTAAACGGCATGCCATTGAGACAGCAAAACTACTGAATCGAATAAAACCGCCAACCAGAGTTCCCTGGTATATTTCAGCATTAACCCTGATGCTTCCTCCCGGAACTGTAATGAATCAAAGAGCAGATTGCGGTGAATTTAAAGCAATGGCAAAAATAGAAATACTGGAAGAATTAAAAATTATTCTGGAAAATCTTGATGATGATCTTCATAAATGCATTTTTAGATCAAATCATGCTTCAAATTACCTGCCTTTAGAATCAAATAATCTGGCCAGAAATAAACAGCAGCTAGTTGTAGCCATTCAACATGCTTTAGAACATCCTGAAGTCTTAAAAAGTGAACTATTCAGGTCGTTATAATTTTGATGATAAAGAGTGTCATTCTGAAGGCTTTAGCCTGAAGAATCCCATGATAGTTTGGTATTAAGGTCCTTCACTTCGCCCAGAATGACACTATAAGTTATTTTCTATCTTTTAAAACCCCAGAAGTCCGGATGCAGCATTACAACAAATGGAATTAATTCAAGCCTGCCAACCAGCATATTGATGGAAAAGATTATTTTAGTAGCAATAGATAAATTATCATAATGACCCATTGGGCCTATTATGCCAAAACCTGGACCAATGTTTCCTAATGTTGCTGCTGTTCCTGTTACTCCAACAAGAACATTACCTTCTATAAGAGAAACTACAACAGATGACAGGACTAACAAAGTGAAATAAAAGAATATAAAAGCCAGAATTTGTCTCATAATATCGGCTGATACAATCATAGTATCAAGTTTAATTGGAAGAACAGCCTTAGGGTGTAGAGTCTGTGCAATTTCTCTTTTCATATATTTAGCGCCAAGCAACATCCTTACAACTTTGATACCACCACCAGCAGATCCTGCACTACCTCCAATAAGCATCATAATAAATAATATTACCTTAGCTTGTACGCTCCATAGCTCAAAGTCCTGTGTCGCAAAACCTGTTGTAGTCAATATTGATATTATCTGAAAAAGCGCATCTCTTAATCTGTCAAATATAGCAAATTGTTGATTTGCCAGTAAAAATAAAGTTAAAGCTAAAGTTGCAACAGCTATTATACGAACATAAGTTCTGAATTCCGAATTATTTAATAGTATACCTGCTTTTCTTGTGACCACTACTTTATATTGCAGAGCAAAGTTTGCTCCAGCCAAAAACATAAACACTATAATTATCCATTCAATTAAAGCATTATTATATCCCATAATACTTCCCGGATTAGGGGAAAAGCCACCGGCAGCAAGTGTTGAAAAAGAGTTGCAGATAGCATCAAACCATGGCATGCCGGCAAATACAAGTAATATCACTTCGATAACTGTTAAAGAAATATAAATACTCCATAATGCCATAGCAGTATGCCTTACTCTGGGGGTAATTTTATCTTCTGTAGGGCCAGGTGCTTCTGCAAAGAATAATTGTCTTCCAGCAACTGCAAATTGAGGTAAAATGGCAATAAATAATACAATAATTCCCATACCTCCTAACCATTGACTCATACTTCTCCAGAAAAAGAAGGTTCGAGGATAAAGGGAAAAATCTGTTAATATAGTAGCTCCTGTAGTTGTAACTCCTGATATAGCTTCAAAAATAGCATTTATCAATGATAAATCATAAAATAAATATGGAATAGCAGTAATAAGTGCTAGTACGATCCAGGTTAATGCTACAATAAAAAGCCCTTCGGTTCTTTTTAAGTCATTAAAGCCTTTAACATGACTAGTTATTCGTCTGGCTATGATTCCTAAAACTACAGAGATTATTGACGCTGCGAGAAAAGGAATTATTGAATAATAGTCCTTATAAATTATCGCAATGATTATTGGAGTGAGAATCACTACCCCAAAATATATCATTACCAGACCAAGCGCATTTGCAATATAACTTATTCTCATTTTATTGGTGTTCCAAGACTATAATCGTTAACATAAGTTTGGTGATATGGCTGCAGTCGTAAACGAGCTTGCGAGTTGTACGAATGTGTTCCCTACTTGGTATCACCCTCATTTTTTGAAAAATTCTTTTACTTTTTGTGCATACTCAGCTGTAGTAAATATCAGCATATTATCATTTTCTCTAATATACGTATTTCCTTTAGGAATCAATATTTTGTGACCTCTTTGTACAGCGCCTATAATGGCATGCGCTGGCATGGCGAGATCTTTTACTGCTATATCTCTGAACTTTGAAGGAGCTGGCATATCAAGAACCTCACCCTGTCCTCTTTCAACTATAGCCAGAATATTAATGTCAGTTTCAATAAGTCTGTTTCTTAACTCGTTCATAGCTGCTTCTTTTGGTGAAACTGCAACATCTATGCCAACTTTTTCAAACAAATTAACATTTGGAAGTTTGCTTACTCGTGTTATTACTTTTTTAACTCCTAATTGCTTTGCTAGAAGTGAGCATAAAAGGTTCTTTTCGTCATTATTGGTAACACTTACCAATACATCGCTATCTCCAATATCTTCAGATTCCAGCAATTCCAGATTAGTAGCATCACCACAGAGCACTAATGTCTTTTTAAGATTTTCTGACAAATACTCACATCTAACAGGATCTATCTCGATTATTTTGGTTTTTATTCCAATTTTTTCCATATGAGTAGCAAGCATATATCCGACATTTCCACCACCTATAATAGATGCTGTTTCAACATTTTTCTTTTTCTGGAAAAAGTTTCTGGCAAGTATGTTTAATGCCTGCTCAGTTCCCATGAAAATTACTTTGTCTCCTAAATGCAGCTGGGTTGAACCATCAGGAATAAATAATTTGTTGTTTCTGGTAATTCCTACAATCAAAGAGTCTTCAGGAAAATAACAATCTTTTATCTGTTTATTTACAATACTGGAGTCTTCTTTAATCCTGTATTCAAATAATCTAGCTTTTCCTCCAGCAAAAATTTCTACATCTATAGCCTCAGGAACTGTGATTATCCTGAATATTTCTTCTGTTAAAAGTTCTTCAGGCCAAATAATATGATCAATGCCAAATTCTGATTGGTATAGACCATCTTTAGTAGGGGATAAGTTTTCCAGATATTCCTGTCTGGTAACAAAACTAACTGTTTCTATGCCGCTAATTTTCTTAACAGTCCAGCTTGAAACTATATTAGCTTCATCAAGTCCTGTGCAGGCTATAAAGACGTTAGCATTCTTAATTCCTGCTGCATCTAATATATTGATACTTGAGGCATTTCCTGAAACAAAACTTATATCCAGTTTATTAAACTCTTCAGGAAGCTCTTCTTTAGTATCAATCATAGTAATATCATGATTTTGATATAATTCAGAAGCTATTAAATAACCTATTTCCGTTGCGCCAAAAATAATGATTTTCATAATAATCTCTTTGTCTTACCCGATTTTAATTACTTTATAAACCAAATATTATATTACTACAATCTTTTATACTAAATAACTTGAATTGCTAATTAATTTTTCGCGTGTCAATTGCGAGGAGGGCTGAAATGCGATAGCGGACAGCATCGCCTGCTTCGCTCGCCCGACGCGGCAATCCAAATAACTTATTGACTATTCTAAAAACTTGGATTGCTTCGCTTCGCTCGCAATGACAAAATGTAGTGATAATAAGAATTTCGACTATTTAGCAATTCAAGTTAAATATAATTATTACCCTTAACAGAATAATACAAGAAATAAATAAATCGGGTAATTTTGCCTGAAGATCCCAATCAGGGTAGGGTTTTGTA
>AMFJ01036174.1_pt1 | contig 39767 bp, 39 predicted proteins | sample 427208 | NCBI WGS metagenome assembly AMFJ01 (sample SAMN02954298, study PRJNA114691) | groundwater metagenome | biome: aquatic; feature: subsurface aquifer; material: sediment; isolation source: subsurface aquifer sediment | place: USA: Rifle, CO | collected 2008-08 | reverse complement strand
CTGCTATCCAGTTCGGTGGATGCAAAGGAAAAAGACAAAAAAGAATCTAAAAATTAACTAATAGTGAACAACTAACAACTAATAACGATGGAATATATTTATTAAATAGAAAATACCAACATTATTCATTTTTAATTATTCATTATTCATTGGAATGAAGTATACCTGACCTAAGTTCAAACTATGCAGAAGAGAACAAGTAGATCTATTTGGATCAAAGAAGTATAATGTGAAAAAAAATAGAAGCTTGCCAGGACAGCATGGTGCTAACATGCAAAGATCTTCTGAATATGGAAAACTTTTGAGAAACAAACAAGTACTTAAAAGAATGTACATGTTATCAGAAAGACAATTCGTAAGGATTGTTAGAGAAATCGCTGCTAAATATGCGAAGAACAAAAATATCACTCACGATACTGCACTTTTCCAATTTTTGGAAAGAAGAATGGACTCAGTTGTTTATAGATCAGGACTTGCAAAAACTATCATGCAAGCAAGACAGATGGTTAATCATGGTCACTTCTTGTTAAACGGGAAAAAACATAATATCCCATCATCATTTGTTGCTATCGGAGACAAGATAAGCCTAAAAGAAAAATTGAAGAGTTCTACTCTCTACAGCCAAAATGCTGCAGAAAGCAAAGGAAAAACACCATCATGGGTAAAATTAGATAAAGCAGCTAATATTGCTGAAATGCTTAATGATCCACAGGTTTGAGAATTAGGAATACCTGCTGATATCTTGAAAGTTATCGAATTTTATGCGAGAGCATAATCTTGATATACACCACCCACAAAACAAAAAAAATTTTTACTCTTTATTATTCTCTGTATGTTGGATATACAAAAATTCATCTGAGCACCTAAGATCATTGTCTCAAATGTAGACGACAGAACAACTAAATTTGAAGTAAAGTTTTTGCCTAGAGGTTTTGGACAGACACTTGGAAACGCATTGAGAAGAATCATATTATGATATAGTATCGGAGGAGCTATCACAGGAATGAAAATCAAATGAGTGAATCATGAATATCATGTAATAGATGGAGTAAAAGAAAGTGTAATAGATATGATGTTAAATTTTAAGACACTCCGCTTCAAAGTGGATGAAAAGGCTGATAATATCCAATGGATCTCTCAAAGATTCTCAGGTATAGGACTCTATACTTCAAACAATATCAAACTTCCTGCGGGAATAGAAATATTGAGTGATACTGTAGAATTATTCCAAATCACTGATCCATCTATTGAGCTCAATATCGAACTCAGGATAGAAAAAGGATATGGATACTACAGCGTTGATTACCTTAGAGCTCGTGATAGAAAAGATGAAGATATCGATGCAAACATCTTATTGATAGACAACGAATTTAAAGTGATTGATTATGTAAAATATGAAGTAGTGGAAGTTATTGAAGATTTTACCGGATCAACCAAAGACCTTTTGGTCATTGAAATCAGATCATGGTTCAAAGGTATCTCTCCAAAAGAAGTCGTTATGTTTGCTGGTGAGGTATTAGCTTCATATGCTAAATTATTCATCTTTGATAATATATATATCGATAGATCATTCCTCGTGGATTTGGAAGATCTTGATAGAGTGCAAGACAAATTCCATGAAGAGGCTAATATAAAGACAATGCCTATTGATGCACTTCCTCTTAGTGAAAGAACAAGAAATGCATTGATCAAAAATAACATCTTGTATGTAGAAGATCTCGAAAAGAAGAAGAAAGGAGAACTCTTGCTTATGAAATGAGTAGGTAGAAAAGCTATCGATGAAATCAATAGCGCATTGGCAAATATAGATAAAGCTTTGATAGGATAAGATATTAATAGGATTTTAATTATATTAATGCAAGTATCATGAGACATAAGAAAAATAAATTGCTCGAATTACACACAGGAGCTAAAAAAAGAGACGTATTCGTAAGACAGTTGTTGAGTAATCTCGTAAAAAACGGGAAAACTACGACTACTCCAAAAAGAGCTAAAGTGCTCAAGTCTGAAATCGATTCTTTTTTCGCTAATCTTGTAAAGATGAGCAAAAAACTCGATCCAAAAGACGCAAAAAGAGAAACTATCAGATATATCAAATCTAAGATTTTTGGTGAAGCTGAAGGAAAAAAAGTATTGAACGTACTCTTACCAAAATATATGGAATCAGGATCTACTTCAAGTTTCGTAGCTGATTACAAATTGGGATTCAGAGTAGGTGATGGTGTTCAGAAAATATTACTTAAATTACTTTAGAACTAAGATACTAGATTCAAGATACTAGATTATCGTGTATCATGCATCATTTAATTCATTTAATTATTTGAAATATTAATCATGGAATTCACAAAAAAAGACCTTAATAAGACTCTCCGAGTAAAGCCTGCTGATATGGACAAAGCCAGAGTATGGTGGAGAATCGATGCAAACGGAAAAGTACTTGGAAGATTAGCCGTTGAAATCGCAAAATTGCTCTTGGGAAAACACAAAGCATATTATTCTGATTTCTGGGATGCTGGTGATTTTGTACTTGTAGAGAATATCGACAAGATCAAAGTTACAGGTAAGAAACTTGCTGATAATGTTATGTATTCTTACAGTGGATATAAGGGTAATCTCAAAGAAGTGACTCGAGATTTGCTTATGAAAAACAACCCTGCAAAACTACTTAATTTTGTCGTGAGAGGAATGCTTTCAAAAAACAAGTTAAGAGACAAAAGATTAAAGAGATTTAAGCTCGTTACTTGAACTACTACTGAATTCGATCATTTCAAACCTACAGTGATAAAATAATCAATACTTCAAACAATTAATTTTATTATACTTTATCTACGATAATGGCTAACAAAGAATATACCTATGCTATAGGAAGAAGAAAAGAAACAACTGCTGTTGTTAAGCTTTTTGGACAAGGAACAGGTAGCTTTATGATCAAAAGCTCTAATGGATCTAAAAAACTATTAGCAGATTATTTTGGTGGTAATCTCTATCTTCTCGAAAACGCTCTTTCACCGCTCCAAACACTAGGTGCAGACTACTTGAAAAAGTTTGACGCAGAGATCGTCATCACAGGTGGTGGAATATCAGGACAAGCGGATGCTATCAAGCTAGGAATCGCAAGAGCCTTGATTGAATGGAACGCTGAGCTCAGACTTACTTTGAAACCTTATGGATTACTCAAAAGAGATCCTAGAATCAAGGAAAGAAAGAAACCGGGGTTGAAGAAAGCGAGAAAAGGACCTACGTGGTCAAAGAGATAATTTTCTGACATATTTTCCAAAAAGAAATACCGCGAAATCGGTATTTTTTTTTGATTTTGACAAGCAAATCCGTATATATCTAAATCTGGATTTTTATTTTATAATTATCAATTATAAAACATGAACAAAGATCTGATATTTCTCGGTATCCAATGTTCTGGAAAAGGAACACAATCAAAACTGCTCTTAAAGAATATGAACCATAAATATGAATATTTGGAGATGGGACAGCTCTTTAGAGCTATCATGTCCAACGACAACATCATAGGGAACTTTGTAAAAGACATCGTAAACAGCGGTAACTTGGTGGATCCCTTCATAGGCCGTGATCGATTCTATACCGCTTTGGAGATAGCAAACAAGAAAGGCCTCAATCTCATCATAGATGGATTTCCTAGATCCATGAGCCAAGCAGAATTCGTGCTTCCCAAGATGGAAGAGCTCAAGAGAGATTTTGTCGTCATCCATCTGTTGCTGCCTAAAGAGAAAGTGATAGAAAGGATGCTGAAAAGAGCACAAATCGAAGGTCGTACCGATGATACTATCGAAGCGATGAATACGAGAATAGAGACTTTTATGGCGGAAACATTGCCTGTCATCGAGTACTTTAAGACATTAGGAAAAGTGATTTCTGTAGATGGAGATGGTACTATCGAAGATGTGCAAGCAGAATTGATAAGCAAGTTAGGGCTTTAACCATTACGTATTTCTTTATGGCAACACCAATCACGGGTAAAGATAAGGATCTGATATTTCTCGGGATCCAAGGATGCGGGAAATGAACACAAGCCAAGATACTTTTGAAAGATCTGTCTAATCATCGATATTTTGAGATGGGACAGACCCTCAGAGCGCTTATGTTGAATGAGAATCTGATAGGAAACTATATCACAGATATCGTCAATAGCGGTAAGATGATAGATGATTTCATCACGCATGATCTTATCCATACTGCGCTCAAAATAGCTCAGACTAACGAGAAAAAACTCATCATAGACGGATTTCCTAGACTTGCTACTCAGGCAAAGTTCTTCAGCAAAAAGATGCAGGAGATGAATAGGGATTTTGTCGTCATCCATCTGCAATTGTCCAAAGAACAGGCATTGGAAAGGATGATGAAAAGAGTCGCAATAGAAGGACGCAAAGATGATACACCGGAATCCATGGAACAAAGGATAGATATCTTCATGCATGAGACATTGAATGTCATAAAGCATTTTGAAGAGATAGGCAAGGTCATCACTATCGATGCCAATGGCACTATCGAAGAGATTGAAAACAAACTCAGAGCAGCACTAGGCCTTTAATCATATATTCCCTAAAAAAATGACAAAAATACTGAACAGAATCAAAATAGATAAGATAGGATATGGAGGAGTAGGACTCGCAAGGATGAGCGATGGAAAAAGGATCCTCATCAAATGAGGCGCTTTGCCAGGAAGCATTGTGGATCTCAAAATAGTGAAACAAAGGAAAGATTATGTAGAAGCGCATATCACCCGTGTCCAGGAACTTGATCCAAAGATCGTAGATGGAAAGATATTCTGTCCTCATTTCTTTTCGTTGCTTTCTTCCAATGAAGAGAATACAAAACCACGAAAGATCGGTTGCTGAGGATGTAAATGGCAGATGCTGAGTTATGGGAATCAATTGAAATTAAAAGAAGATATCGTCAATGATGCCTTCACCAAGATCAAAAGGAAATTACCGGATCTCCAAGTCTTGACTATCATCGGGTCACCTCAAGAAAAAAATTATAGGAACAAGATAGAGTTCAGTTTCGGGAAGTACATCACAAATATATTGAAAGATTGAAACGTGGAAACATTGAAAGATGAAAAGAAAAAAGAACTTAACGTACTTTCAGATCGAAGCGTAGGGTTTCATAAACAAGGAGAATTCAGCAAGATCATAGATATAGATAATTGCGGACTTATCTCTGATGAAGCGAATGCAATATTCCAACATATCAAAGGACTCTGCACGACATCAGGACTCCCCGTCCATGATCAGATGACGCATCAAGGATTTTTCAGGCATCTCGTGATCAGAGAAGGAACGAATACCCAACAGTTTCTTATTAATCTCGCAGTTGCAGACAATGATCTCACAGGAGAAAAAATCCAAAAATGGGATACGCTTCTTGAGACTTTCAAACAAGATGTTTTTTTGAAAGAAAAGATAACAAGTTTTGTCATCACCTACAATAATAGCTTGGCTGATGTCGTCAAATCCGAAGAATGCAGAACAGTAACCTTCCGAGGAGAATGATCCATCTATGAAGCCCTCAAATTCCAGGTATCACCGGACTCGAAAATTGAAAATAGAGAAGAGGATTGAACGATTACAGCAACCTTCAGAGTGTCGCCTTTTTCGTTTTTTCAGACCAATACACTCTGAGCACAACAGCTCTTCACGCAGGCTATGAAAATGGTCGGAAATATAGAAGGGACTATCCTAGATCTTTACTGCGGAACGGGAACTATCGGTATCAGTTTCCTCAAGGTCGGCAAGGGAAATAAGCTTGTCGGGATAGAGATTGTGGAAGAAGCAATCAGGGATGCATGATATAATGCAAAGATCAACGGAGTGGAAAATAAAGTCACCTTCCTAGCTAACCCTGCAGAAAAGGCATTCACCAAAACGCCGGAAATCAGAAACAAACTTAACAATCTCGGCCTCGTCATCATCGATCCGCCAAGAGATGGACTGCACAAAAATGTCGTCGAGATGATCTGCGACATCAAAAAAGAATCAGATTTCAAATTATTATATATTTCCTGTAATCCCGTTACTATGGTCAGAGATATCGAATTATTGGTCGCATGAGGATTCACTATCAAAGAAATCCAGCCTGTGGATATGTTTCCTCAGACCCATCATATCGAATGTATTTGAGTATTGACTTAATATATAAAATATATATACTATTTGCAGTAATATTTATCTGCTAGAATTTTTGTATGGAAGAAAAAGATAAAAATAACGATGAACCAAAAAACAATGATGAATCCAAAAAGAATAATGAACCTCAGCACATCGGAGATATCATGAACAATATCCCATTTGTACTAGACGCATTGGCAAGAGAAAGAAAAAAATTGAATGATCTCTATACCAAAGCTATCATGGACAATCTAGCTTCTCATCATATAAAACTCCAAATATTAGATGCTTTGTATCATCAAGCATGAAGACTCATCAACCAATTTGAGCATTTTTTCCTCAAAGAACAACAAACGCTTGCTGACTTTGGACAGCATATCATAGAGAATAGTCTCAGTAGAAAAGATATATTCAATCATATCCATAAAATAGAAGATGCTATGATGGATTTTGAAAAAAGACAAGATACCATCCGTAACAATCTTATCCTCATTACTGAAAAATTAACTGATAAAGAGGATAAAGATGAACACAAAGAAAAAATCATTGATTTTTCCGCTTCGTTTACGGAGCTCTATGTCAATACCTATGATCTCATGCATCAGTTCGGTCAGCTTAATAATATCATATAAGCAAAAAATAAAGCATTGATAAAGACAATGAAAAATTAATAATTAATGATGAATAATGATGGAAACTATTTATTAATATAAAAAAAATACCAACATTTTTCACTATTCATTTTTCATTATTAATTAATTTTGTGATGTTAGAGATTAAAAAAAATATTTCACTCAAACCTTACAATACCTTTGCTGTCGATGGAGAGGCAGATTTTTTTGTAGAGATACAGGATGAACAAGATATTTTTGATCTGATCTCGACGGATGTTTTCACTACACAACCCCGTTTCATTCTCGGTGGATGAGCCAATATCCTCTTCACGAAAAACTATACTGGACTGATCATAAAAAATTCTTTGCTAGGTAAAAAAATAATGAAAGAAGAAGATAACAAAATATATGTAAAAATATGAGCGGGAGAAAATCGGCATGAAGCGATGATGCGAGCATTGGAGCAAGGATATGTCTGAGGAGAAAATCTCGTCCTGATCCCGGGCGAAGTAGGAGCAGCTCCCGTCGGCAATATCGGCGCATATGGTAAAGAAGCGCAAGATATCATTGCTGAAGTGGAAGGGATAGATCTTGAAACGAAAGAGAAAAAAATACGGACAAATGATGAATGCAAATTCGCTTATCGCGAGAGTATTTTCAAACATGAGTTAAAAGATAAGGTCATCATTACTGCAGTGACTTTTGTCTTTGAACAACAATCTCCTGACTATTTCCCAAATATCCAATACAATGATATCCAAGACATCATCTGGAAACAATGCATCGACCCTACCGCTATCTCTGCTCAAGAGGTAGCAGATATCATTATCACCATCAGGCAAAATAAATTGCCTGACCGGACCAAGACAGGAACTGCAGGGAGTTTTTTCAAAAATCCTGTCGTCAGCAAAGAGCAGTTTGAAAGGCTATTGGTGACTTATCCTGATCTCAAATGAAATGAGACCCATCACCATGGCAGTATTGCATTCAAGCTTTCTGCCGGACAATTGATTGAACTCGCCGGCTATAAAGGCAAGCAAGAAGGAGCAGTCGCTACCTATGATAAACATGCGCTCGTCATCATCAATACCGGTGGTGCTAGCGGATCAGATATACGAGCATTCGCTCAATCCATACAAAAAAAAGTCCTAGAACTCTTTGCTGTGAGTCTAGAACCGGAAGTGATTATTTTATAGAAAATAATGGAAAGGTGGAAGGATTGAAAGATGGAAAGATTAATGTTTCTTTTTTGAACCTTTCCATTCCTGCCTGCGGCAGGCAGGTTTCCATGTTTCAATTTTTCAATGTTTAGAATTTAGTAGAGGTAGATATATCTGAGTTGATCTGAATTTTTATCATAACAACATTCTCCGTTAGTATTTGTTCCTGCAGTACAACTCGTTGTTGTAAATGATTTACATAATTTAGAACTAATAACTTCGTATGTCTGTGATGAACTAATAACTGGCATTAAACCAGCCACTACTCGATTTGATCATCCTTCAGTTTCTGAACCAGCCATTATTACAAATCCATTATTTGAAATTCATCATTTAGAAATTGGTGTATATCCATATTGCCCATTAGAAACACTAATAGTTGAAATTCCACTAAATGCTCTGGTTGTGTTTGGATCTGTTGGTATACTAGACATTCCTGCTGAAATTAAATTTCCTGAAATACTATTTAATGAACATCAGTTTGAACAATTAGGACTACCAGGAAAAGCGCCTCTATCTATCTGGTACGATACTAATGCTGCTGCTGTCTGAGCGAGGTCGGCTTTACGAGCGACATCGTTTGCTCTTCCTCTTGCGCTTGAAAGTCTTGGGATAAGCGCTGATGCGAGGATACCGATGATTACGATTACGATCAACATTTCTATAAGCGTGAACCCTTTCTTTTTATTTTTTTTGGAAAACATCGAGTATCAAAAAAATAGTAAAAAATTGTATTCTTATATGGCATATAGATATGAAATATCGTATGAATTTCAATATGAAATTGGTCGGGATGGGTTTGTTTGCTTTATTTAATAAATCCCTACCCCAAAGGGTCCCCTTCCCTTTTTCCCCCGGCTTCGCGGAGGACAAGTCAAGGGACACAATTAGTAACTAATGTCCTCCTTGAAAAAGGAGGGGGACCACGCGTAGTCGTGGTGGAGGATTTGGTTACATACGGCAATATCTCCCAGGACATTCCTGCATCACCAATCCCTTGATCTCTAGCATGGTAAGCAATTGGATAATCTCCTGGATATCTGTTCCTGTACTCTGAAGCAACGATTGTACCTCCACTCCCTGTTCACGAGAAAGTATGGAGAGAAGTCATTGTTCTTGTGGGGTGAGAGTGACCGTCGAAAGGGGTCTGGAAGAAATATCTTTGGAAGTGAAATGGGTGGAGAAAAATTTTTTGAGGTCAAAAATAGGTTTGACCTGTCCCGCTTCTATCATCTCTAAAATGCCTGTGCTTGTAGGTGAGAAGATAGAACTTGGTGTGGCATAGACGGTCTTTTGCATCGCTATCGCACAGTTGACCGTGATCAAGCTTCCGGATTTTTGTCCGGCTTCGGGAAGAAAAAGAACATCCGCTAGTCCTGCGATGATGCGGTTTCTCTGCGGAAATGTATATATCGTCGTTTTTTCTCAGAGTTTGAATTCTGAGATCACGAGTCCCCCATGAGCGACAATCTGGTTGATGAATTTTGCTTCTGGTCTTTGGAGGTAGTGACCAAGTCCTCCTCCGAGGATTGCTATCGTCGGGATATTGTGCTCGTGAGAAAGCTGGTGACAGAGCTGATCCACGCCTTCCGCCATCCCGGATACGGTCACTAAGTCATGATCTACGGCATAGGTGAATACGCTTTCCAATACCTGTTTTCCATACATAGACATCTTTCTCGGACCGACGATACCCAGAATCTTTTGGTTGAGCAATCCGAGATTTCCCACGTAATAGAAAATTTTGACCTTGGGTCTGATGGCAATAAACTTGTAATGAAAATCAGGTTCTCAGAGCATCACAGCTCAGACGCCGTTTTCTAATGCCCGATCATTGAGCTTATTGTATTTGTTGATATCATAAGATATGTCTTCTTGCTGTTGGATCTGTTTGAACGTGATTTTGGGATCTAGGGAATACAGGAGTGCTTCGTGCTGCATGATCGATTGTTTCGAGTAAAATTTCTGTGTAAGTATAAAAATATATCCATAGTTTTCAATACTTAATTGCTATTATTCTTCTGTCAAAAATACAATTGACAATAGCTTAATGGTATTTATGCTTGAAATACACTATAAAATTAACTACACTTTGACCCATATGAATTCCTTTATGTTCTGTGAACGATATCATGTTAGTGAAGCTAAATAATATCATCATGTTCGGATTGATCGCATTTTTCATCTCTTGGATCCTCTATCCGATCTACATCAATCTTCTCAAAAAATTTAAATTCGGAAAAACTATCCGCGAAACGGCGGTCACTGGAGAAAAATCAAAAATATTCTCTCAACTCCATGAACACAAACAAGGGACACCTACGATGTGAGGCGGTATCTTTTTGATAGTCATGGCGCTGATGATAGGACTTTCCTATATCTTGAAAGACCAAGGATTCATCAACAATACATTATTCAATAGACAAGAGACCTATGTCCTACTCTTCGGTTTCTTTAGTATGGGACTGATAGGACTCGTTGATGATTTCTTGAATATCAAATGACATGGTACTGTCAAATGACTGAGTGCTAAAGCGAAATTGATCGGTATGGTTGTCTTTTCCGCATTCATCAGCCGATGGTTTTATAGCAGATTGGGGGTAGATTATATCAATTTCCGGCCTCTTGCAGGCAAGGTATCGCTTGGATTGTTCGCTCCTATCATCACGTTCTTCACCACTATCGCAATCGTCAATGCTATCAATATCACCGATGGACTCGATGGTCTCGCAGGCGGATTGATGACAATCACTCTTTTTGTCCTTGCTGTCATCCTGTTCTTCAATCAGACCTATATCGCTGCTACCGTGATCGCTATCGTGATCGCTACGCTCGTGGCATTTATGTTTTACAACATCCATCCGGCCAAGATATTCATGTGAGATAGCTGAGCATTTGCTCTGTGAGGACTTATCGCTTCATTGCTCTATTTTCTCAACATGAGGACAGGTATCGTGATTCCCTTCATCATCCTCTTCGGACTTTTCATCATAGACCTCACTTCAAGTTTTCTCCAGATTTTTTGGAAAAAATATTTCAAGAAAAAGCTTTTTTTGGTCGCACCGCTTCATCATCTTTTTGAAAAAAAAGGCATCAATGAAACGACTATCGTCATGAAAGCATGGTTTATCCAGGGTATACTCGCAGCAATCACCATCATATTATTATTCTACCAGTTCAATAAGACATTCGTCAACTAAAAAATAAATATAAAAACTAAAATAAAAATAAAATTTTGTCCTCCTTTTTAAAGGAGGGGGTACCCTTCAGGGTGGAGGATTTAAGGACAGAAGTACAATAGTCCATAAATCCCTCTGCCGGAGCCTGTCCCGGTAAATCACCGGGAGCTTCTCCCTTAAATCCCTTCCCACAAAATGTGGGACCTTCCCTTCATAGAAGGGACACAAAAAAGGGAGACAAAAAAAATATTATTTTAGTTATTGAATATTTTGAATATGGAACCATCAAATAAAATCATCAAAACACTTACCATCATAGCAAAGATATTTTTCATCTGACTTCTCCTCCAGTTTTTTCTCCAGACGTTGGTCACTTGGAAACTTGGTATGGACTGAACTTTCTTTAAGATGATTTGGATGTGGAAAGAGATCATCATCATCGGATTGCTTGGATTTTTGGGACGATATTTTTGGAAAAACAAAAATCTGGAAGAATTTTTTGGAAAATTCCCTCTCAAAAACTTTGTACTCGTGTTTCTTGCTACTGTCGTAGTAAGCTTCTTGGTATCAGTTTTTATCAATCATAGTGGAGTTGGAACCTGGATCATCTCTATCAGATATAGCATGATAGGATTCCTGATATTCATTGTGTTTTTCACCATCACGCTATTGTTTTTTGGTGCAAGAGAGATCAACTTAGTCAAACGATATAGCAGGGTCATGAAGACCTTACTCGTCGGAAGCTTGGTATGGCGAGGTATACTTTGGCTGATGCCTAACTTATTGAAATTTGCAGGATACAATCAATTCAACTATGAAGGCGATGTCGGTATCGCTCCTCCTGCAGCATATTATACGCAGTATGATAACGGATATGCACGCAACCAATTCCTCTTTGAAAGACCTATCAGCCGAGGATTTTTCTTGATCGCTTTCTGGCCATTGTTTTTCATCTTGTGCTTCAAAAACAAACCTGTAAGAGATAAAATCTTACGATGAAGTCTGTATGGACTCGCTATCATGTCTACGTTTTCAAGGGCGGCATGGGCAGTCTGGATTATCCAAACTATCATCCTCGTACTCTTACAATTTCCAAGAAAATATCGGAGGATGGCACTGCGATGATTCATACCGCTCCTAATGGTCTTCTGAACCGTGACGTATTTCGGACAAAAACAGATCATCACGAGGGAGTTTTCAAATACAGGACATCTGAGGCTTGTCGTAGAAGCATTGAATAAAATCTGAGAGAGACCACTCTGGGGACAAGGCGCAGGAAGTGCATGACCTGCTTCTCATCAAGTCGAAGGTATCAAGGCATATAATCCAGAAAATCAATACTTACAAATATGGTTGGAATATGGTCTCTTATGATTTCTTGGATGGATATTCCTCTACGGATATCTCCATCGGATCGCCTATAAATCCTATGAAGAAGAAAAGAATACTGATTCAAAACTCACAAAAAAAATAAAGCTCTATGGGGTCATAGTCTTTGCATTTGGAGTGGGGATATTGTGATTGAGTATCGAAGGAGTAGTCCTTCAGAGCTTCGTAGATAGGATGATCGTCTACCCGTTCATGGCGCTTTTCGCTATCGCTTACGGATTGTATATCAAGGAGAAAAGAGTATACTCTGCATTACAAACAAAAAAGTTAAACTAAAAAATAATGGTATGGCAAAGCGATTAAACAAAACAGAATTACAAAAATTGATAGGACAGGAAGTATTCATTGAGTATGAAGAAATGGAGACTCAAGTTTCAATCCTATCAAGGATAAAAAAAGCTGATGATAAAGGGATAATCATCCAGACAAAGAGCAGAGAAAAAGCTATTTTAATGCCAAAGATCAAACAGATCTATGGAAAAAATATAATTTTGATCACTCCAAAAAAACCGTCTGCTTCTACTAATGAAATGGATAAATTAAAGATTGAAATCATCGAGAAGATCAAAAGTCTTCCTGAATATCATCTCTCCACCCGTTCGGCAAAATTCACCAAGAACGGATCATTCAAAAAGAAAAAAATCTCACAAAAAGATTTTGAATCTGAAGTATTCCATTGGATCGACAAAAGGGAAGAAATTGTTGAATTCTGCCCACTTGTTCTGTTGAACAATAAAATCCTGTTGGCTTTATACAACGCAGAGTTCGTTCTTTTAAAAAAAGATTTTACGGTAGTCACTAAGCATCATAATCGTGATATCAATACTATTGTAAAGTTTATTACAGACTACAATAAAAGAATCTTAGAAAAAAAGATTGCATCACTTAAAGACAGTGGTGAGTTCTTATTCAAAATATAACAGTCAGCCCGTATTGGGCTGATTTTTTTATATATGATAATATAACAGCCACATTAAAAACTTTTCTTGACAAATTACTTTATTTATATATAGTATAATCATTAAATTTTAATTTTTGTCCAAAACACATGAAAAACAACGTAACAGAAAAAAAACATAATGAACTTCGTCCATTTACCAATACTCTTACACAAAGAGTATCAAATATCACTCAAACGCTTGATAAGCTTTCTACATCTGGAATCTTGGATAAAAAACAGACCGAAAAAGGAACTTTCTATTCGGCGAGCATTCCTTTTTTGAAATTTTATATCCCTTTCTGAGTAGAGATTGCAGAACGAGATGAATGATCAAACAATGTCTATGGTCAGAATATCCATCCATCAATAACCAATTTTGGTCGTTTTATTATTGATTGAAACGATAAAAAAGCCATGAATGTTTTTCATTGATTACACGCTCTCAGCGCATATAATGATGGAAAAGGTGAAAAATTAGGATTTGTTTTTCATGACATCAACAGAAAAGATATTCATCTGGATCAATATAAGGAATATGAATTCCTAACATGATTAGGTTTACATATTACGGTCACAACTCCAGAACAAGCGCTAGAAAACCTAGAAAAAATACTCATACATATTGAAAAAACAGGATCTTTTGCATCAAAAAATAAAAAAGAGATTAAGGATACTTTGGAAGCAACTGAATAATGAAAAATAGGTAAAAATCGGTCCCATCGGACCGATTTTTTTTATTTATTTAACGCAATGCTTCCAAGATCATATCTTTGTGATCAGGAAAAGCAAAAACAACTTGATCTAAATCTTTGGGATCTATCTTGACTATGGATTTTATTTCATCGTCGGCAGATGATCTCAATGTACCTCAGATTATTTTGCCTTTAAATGCACGGCTTACATTGTGCGCACGAGGATCTCTCTTGGGATCATCCCGCGTTCCCAACTCCCTTTCTATCTCTATCTTTAATCCTGTCTCTTCTTCTACTTCCCTTATTGCAGCGATTCTTGATGTCTCTCAATAATCATTGAATCCTCCTGCCAATGCTACGCCTTCTGGAAAATTATTTCTGTGTATCAAAATCAATTTTCCTTGATCATCAATCAGAACTACATCTACGACTAGGCTTGGAGTCTTTCTTTCTTTATTGAATATCTCCCTTAATCTCTCTGATGCTCTTATCTCTTCCAGATATTCCAATACTGATGCTGGCAATACCTTCCCTAATTCTTCGGTATTACCCGTAGCCAAGTGTCATCTTATGGTCGTTCATTTTACAAATGATCTTATCTCAATCGGTATGAGGGTTTTCTCTGTATCTTTGAACACCTCTTGCACTCGGGCATTTCCTGTCAGCACATATTGGAAGGGAGGGAGATTATTGAGGATATAATTTCTCCATGCTTCGTTATCTCAGAGATCCGGTATAGGAAAAATCTCCACTTCTATATTTTGCAATAAAGCTTGGGCGCTGAGCTCGATCATAGTTTTCCTTTCGCCATAGGTGAAGGGATTTTCATTTGTAAACTCCTTGTTTGCTGATCAGACTCAGACAATGAGTTTGTTGATTCATTGATCAAGAGCCTGTTGTATGCCATCAATCTGACCTGCATGCAATCAAGGCTGTGCACGCGTGATGAATAATCATGTTTTTGTGTTCATTGGAAAAAGTAATTAAAGAATAAAGAATTATATGTCGTCTCTGAGGAGTTTCTGTTCTACGAGAAGCATCCTTTTACTATCAAATGAAGTATCCTTGAGAAAAGCAAGTTGTGCATAATCTGTCGTCGGACTGATAGTGAGATTGGCCACATCATCCACCTTTCCTCCATATCCATCTACACCAACCATGACAGGAGTCCTTCATTTGATATCTATAGTGACTGATTCCGGCTTGATGATATTGTAATCAAACGGCAATGCAGCCAATCCGCTTATTCCCCACAATGTGCTTCCTGCAGGCATCAAAGGACATCAGTTATTGAGCCGATATCCAGAGCTTCATAACGCAGTAGTGATCATCACTCCCGTACCATGAAACTTTTTTTTGAACTGTTGTGAATCGATATGGAACTTATAATAATCCAATACATTTCCGCCTATGACTACGTCATTGATTGCATATATTATCTCTTTTTGAGTATCCGTCTTAATAATCTCCACCTTCATCATATGCGCTTTTATAGTCCCAATATCTTCACGATGAGTAGGGAGAATATCCAAGGTAGGTATATCGTTGAGAAGGAATCCTAACGTTCAACAATTGATTCAGAAAAATAATTTATTCTCTTCGGGAGATTTGGTGAAATCATAGTTTTTTTTCACTATATCAAGCATGAATCCATCGCCTCATCCTACGAGATATGCATTTGCCTTGCTCTCATCATCGGTGATGAGGTCTGCATACAATCCGCTTTGTATCTGCTGTTGGATTTCCTGCGCTTTTGGTCTCATGGTATCCAAGATAGGATAGTAGAGAAGTTTTGAGTTTTCCATGATGATGGAATTAAAAAATTAAAAGATTAAAAGATTATTAAGATTGATTTACTGAGAATTCTTAATTCGTAATTAAATAATTCGTTAATTTTTATTTATTATACGATAGGATACAATCTTCCTATCCCTACTGATCTGTCTTTGAGCTTGATAACCGGTGGCGCTTGTCTGATTTTGAATTCGTTTATCTTGATTCTCTTTCTCAACGCTTTGACTTCTTCGATATCTAGAGTGTATTTTTCTGCAACTTCTTGGACGGATGCACCGAATTGAAGCTCTTCTATTGCATCAGATACCTTTTCATAATCGAAGGGATCTACCTGTCCTTCAGCAAGTTCTGCTGATGCTTTTCTCGTGATTATTCCTCCAGGTATCACTTCTTTATGATTACGTTCATTGATATATCTTGAGAGATCATAGACTTCTCTTTTGTTGAGGTCACCGATGAGAGACAATCCACCGATCAAATCACCGTATAAGGTACCGTATCCCATAGCGAGTTCAGTCTTGTTTGAATTATTTATGACCATACCATGGACGTTGTTTGCTATATTCATGAGTATCATCCCTCTGATCCTTGCTTGGATATTTTCATGAGCGATTCCTTCAGTTTTTTTTCATAATTTTTCTTCTCCGAATTTTTCAAAACTTTTTAGAAGCTCGTTGATCTCTCCGATTTTTAATTCCACTCCTACATTGTCGGCAAGCTGTTTGGCTAAGAGATAGGATTGATCGCTATTGTATTGGGTAGGCATATAAATCGCATGGATGTGTTCTGGAGCGACCACTTGTGATAAAACATAAAGACTCAATGCTGAATCTATCCCTCCAGAAACCCCTATCACAACATCCTGAATTCCTGTCTTTGCTAGATAATCCTTGAGTCAGAGCTTCATCGCTTCTACTATGGATCTCTGAGGATTATTGTGTTCAAACATGACATCATATGCGTGTTCATATTTTTTCTTGTCGGTATCCACGATAGTTATATCTTCTTCAAATCTTTTACCGAGATGAGTCAGACATCCATCGGGAGACATGATCATGCTCGCTCCATCAAAAACCAATTCGTCCTGCCCCCCTACTTGGTTGACATAGACCATATGAGCCTCTAGGTCTCTTGCATGTTTTGCAAGGAGATCCATCCTTTTTTGTAATTTGGTGGTAGTATACGGAGAGCTTGAAATATTGAAGATGACATCAACGTTTTTATCTTTATATGCTTGGATAGGCTTTACTTCATAGTTATCATCTCGGATATCTTCACAGATAGTCAATGCTCATGTGAGATCTTTTGCTATCTTGAAGGTTAATCATGCCTTACCCGGAGCGAAATATCTCTGTTCAAAAAAGACGTCATAATTTGGCAGCAATCTTTTGTGATAGATCTGGATATCCTTTCCGATCACGGCTGCGGCATTATATTTTTTCATCTCGCCGGAAGGGAGCACCTCGGTCTCATCATAATCTATACATCAGAGAATCACCTTGAGACGGTCATTGGTCTGAAGCACGAGCTCTCTGATCTTGTAGAGCACTTCTTTCTGCTGTTTGACAAAAGATACATCATCGATCAGATCATTGAGCGGATATCCTGAAATAGCCATCTCTGGAAAAACGATGACATCAGCATCTTTTCCTATCTGCTGTATCGCTGCTTCAATCTTTTGCTGATTGTAAGCTATATCTCCTACCTTGGTATTGATCTGTGCTATTCCTATTTTCATTTGTTGGGGGTGTTAAGAAGTAAATAATTGTAATAAATACAATAAGTAGAAGATAAAAAAATAAATAAGATTTTTTGCGATTGTGCATATTTATTTTTCCTTCTTCGTTATTGAGAGTATACTCTTTTTTTTGCTGATTGCAAGAGAATATGTACTTTTTACAATAAGTAGTTTGGCAAGCTATTTTCTGCTATAACAAGCCAAACTTTTCTTAGTACCCAATCAAAAATATCCTTATGATTACATCTTATTCAGAAATCTTTCTCTTACTCCTTCATGTATTTTTTTAGTTGTTTCACTTTCTTTGGTTTCAAGATCAAGAAAATTTAATGTCTCAAATAAGTTTGCTCTTGCATCAGTGACTGCCTGGATATCATCATCGCCATAGAGCAATTTTCCATTTTCATAGACTGGCTTCAATAATCTCTTGCCCTGAATCTCTTCATCGTCTTGCACTATATATCTTCCATCCTCTCTGATCTCTATATTTAAGATACCGGGAGTAGGCTCTTTATCTATATCATTTGATAATTTTCCTGTAGGACCATCCTCGGTATGGGTGAGTTTATATCCTGCAGATACTGCGTCTCTCGTCTTGCTTCTCGCAACTAACAATCCTCCAAGACCGTATTGGATGAAATCTTTTGGATTGAATCCCGCTTCTTTGACTGCATTTTCCACTCTTCTGATATCGTCCATAGTTGAAATATCCGCCACTACGATCTTATCAAGAGTGGGATCCAACATTCAGTTCTCTTGTAATTTTTTGAGTGCGTATACCGCTTGATCAACGAGATCTCCGCTATCCAACCTCATTCAGATGATCTTTCCAGTATGTCTGTAGTGTTTCTTCAATGCAATTATCTTGTCTATTCATTTGTAGGAATCGATAAGATCAACGAGCAGAGCGATTTTATCATGTTTTTCTATAGCGTTGGTAAACGCTTCATTTTCTGTAGGATAACATGCAAAATATCTATGAGCTGTTGTTCCTCCGCTCTTGATCTGCGGATACACGAGTGCAGCGACATCACTAGAAGTCATCTTCAAACCTGCTCCTACGATAAGCGCTTCTACAGCATCCAAGTGAAAATCTTCGTTGGGAGCTGCTCTTTTGCCAAATTCTGAAACCCTATCTCAAAACTCTGCAGCTCTTCAATCTGATATGAGAGTATCAATTTCATGTGCGTCTGTCGCTACTATGCTTTTGAAAAAAGATCTGAGGTATAAGGGTTCATATATTCCAGCCAGTTCTCCTGGTCCTGTAACGGTCATTACCGGTTCCTTGACTTTGAGTACGGTTCCATCCTCCACTGCCATTATCTTCAAGGGCATAGATCATCCATTATCTACAACCTCTTGCCACATCTGCTGATTGAAATATCCATTTGCTCATTTAGCTTTTTGATCTGCATAAAATGCTTGCGCAAAATCAAGTTCTGTCTGAGTGATTTTGGTATCCAAAATACCCTTCAACATGCTTCTGACACCTTCTACGACATTGTATCTTTTGTTGGGAGATCTTCTGAAAGAAAGCGTAAACGTTTCTGTACGTGCACCTCTTTCTCATCTGAGATTGTCCATCGTCCTATTGTACGCATCCGTCTGGATGATTTTATTTTTTTTAGCGATATCTCTTCTGACCTGGAGATCAGTGATCTGTTGATATTCCTCAAAAGTGATCTCAGGAAATTGTTGAAGTTGTTGTTTGTATGATTGTGCGTTGAAGGACATGGGGATAGGGTTAAAAGATTAAAAGATTAGTAAGATTGAAAAATTAGTCTAAAAATTTTTGAAATTGTTCTGAATGAATGAATTTTATGCCTTTGGAAGTGAGTAATTCTATCATCTTATCTGTTGTTTCCTGTGCTACTCCTTTGACTGCATCTGTAATCATGTATACTTCATATCAGAGATCCGCTCAATCCAAAGCTGTCTTTCCTACGCAATAATCGGTAGCGACCCCTCAAATGAAAATCTGATCGATATCTTTTTTTTGGAGTGTTTCATGAAGTGTTGTCTCATCAAATCCGCTATATGCTTCTTTGGCAGCGTCGGTTCCTTTGATGATCTTGATGTCAAAATCTGATGCTTGCAAAGGAGGGGTGAGTTCTACTCCTGGAGTTTTTTGGATTGAATGATCTGGCCGGAGTACCTGAGATCCTACTTCGGATAAAAATTTTTTTAATTCTGGAAGAGTGAATTCAGCTCTCTCACCTATCCCATTATTCTCTTCGGTCCACGCTTTGACTTCATCATACGTGATACAATCAAATGCATTTTTGTCGGTGTAATTTGCTGCTAATGAAACATGTCCGATGGGATGCTCTTCCAAGACATTGATGGTAAGCATGCCGTAGGTTTTGCAGATGTCGGCAATTTGTTTGCTGGCATGAGCAGCTTGCTCTCATTCGGAGACATAGAGCTCGTTGAGGTTTTTGTCTTCAAATGTTCTTGTGTTGTCCACGCTTACAAAAGCGCTTTTTTTGGTTGATAGTTTTTTCATGGTAGTGTTGGTTTAAAGTATAAAAAGTTTTATAATTTCTTATATTTTCTTATATTTAGTAATTGTAGTATATACAATTAGTAATCAATTGCAAGAGAAAATGTAATAAAAACAATAAGTAAAAAATATAGCCTATTACCAGTAGACTTGATAGAAAATTTCTTATATCTATAGAATATTCATCATATATTTTTTGAATGCAGAAATATCTTTTATTCATTGATTGTCTTTTTCTTGTCCGATAAGTTCTCTATTTCCTATGGTCTTCTTGATAAACATTTCGTCATTGTTGATGGCGACAGCAGTAATCAGATCATAAGGATAAGACATGATATCTGGATTTTTTCAATATAATCTCTGGAAGACCTCTGGATTTATCTTTTCCAATCTCTCTTTCCGCTTCTGCGCTTGTTCATAGAGATATTTCCATACTACAGGATTTTTCTTCGCCAATAGTTCAAAATCGCTTATTGTGAAAGGAGCTTCGTAAGCTATATGTTTTCATACAAAAGTCATAGGGATGTCATATTTCAGGATATGTTGTATGGCTTCTGGATCCTGTGCAAAATTATAACTTTGCATATTCGGAGATATCTTTGCATCATGATCATGCACCTGTCCCTGGAAATATATTCTTTTGATACCAGCAAAAAGCTGTGTGAATCTTTCAATATCTTTGCTCAACTGCGTCGTCGGAGCGATAGAGAGGATAACCAGATCCCTTTTATATTTTTTCAAAAGCTCTTCAAGAAAGATATCATGTTCTTCTCCCTGTACAGGTGCCGGATATTTAAGGATATCAAGAAGATATTGTGCTGTATGCATCCTATAATCAATAACATTATGATCGCATATTATCCCTACCAAATCAATATTAGGATGTGCAACCAGGTATGCGGTAGCCAAACTATCATCGATATCATCGCCTATGTCCGTATATACTAATACAGGTATTTTTTTCATAGATAGAGATTAGGAAATAAATCACAGTGTTTTATATAATATCAGTGAAAGTATATCCAAAAAACGAATAATTACAATAGAAAGCGTACTTTTAACAATAAGAAAAACCCGCGCTGAAAAACAGCACGGGCATTGTAATAACTCTTAACTGCTAAAAAAGAAAAACATTTTTAGCATACTATCCGCCAAAACCTCCAAGATTGGTCTGGCTAAAGTGCGCAGCGCTTTGACTCGCTCTGACAGCACTCTGACTGAACATCTGAAAGGCTTTACGGATCTCAGCTGGATTGGCATTTGCAGTCAGTATCCAGTTGTCAGGGATTCCCATATCACTGAATACTTTTTTGAAATCCAATTTTCCATCATCAAATCCCATGGCAGCAACAATATGATCTTCACTTCTCAGCATATCAGTAACGATTTTTTTGATATCCTTTGCAGTGCTTGTATGAGAATGACAATCGTCACCATCAGTCATGATCAGTGTAATCGTACGTACCTGGATACCGCTGTTTTTGAAATCCTGAGTTTTTGCGATGACCGTAGCAAGAAGCTTGACGGTCTCATCAAAAAGAGGCGTACCTCCAACAGCATCATAATTACTGGAATCCATTTTGGGAACTAATGAAAGCGGTGTATACGGATACAGCACCGTTCCATTGAGATACCGGTTGAGAACTTCAATATTGTCCTGCTGCTTGCTTTCAAGCAAAGCCTGGATCAGCATATTGTGTCCATCCCTTACCGGCTGAGAATTCCCCGCCATCCGGATGGAACCTGAGTCATCCACCAGTATATTGAGCAAAATAACTTCGCTTGAGCGCACCGAATCTATCGGCACGCCAAGCCCCTGTTGAATGATCGCTCCGATATCAGGGATCTTTGTGAGTGCATTCAAAGAACCACTACTTAGATCTCCGTCCTCGTGAGCATTTTGCAAGAGTCCGATATTTTTAATGTTTTGTGACATGATTTTGTTCCTCCTCTATTACATTGTTTATACTTCATTTATTTATTTTTTTTATGCAAATTTGCTTGCATCTACATCCGGCCACTGATCGATAGGATCTGTGCTTTTTACCAGGTGCATGCCGGCATTACGGAAACGTTCAAATGCCTGATTGGCCTGATCTGTGAAGTCCACAATACCAGGTATCACTACCGGTGAGGTGCAGTCTTCCAAAAGATATACCTTTTTTGCAAGGCTGGGATCTTTTGCCATGATGTCAGTCAATAAGTCATCAATCGTCCATGCCACACAGTGGGATTTTGCTTGTCCCCCGATGATCAGCATATCATAATCCAAAAGTTTTTGGATGAAGGTAGCATTGCGCTGTGCAATTGCTGTCCCATCAAATGTATCCAAAATTTCAGGACTGAGAACAGAATAATTTTCAGTCAGAGGATTACCTCCTTTGATCTCAATACCGGATTCACTGTTTCTTGCCACGGTGTGGAAAAAAATAGCTTCTTCGATGATTGATACCAGTGCATGACCTATTCCTCCAAGCATTGCATGGTAGGGCCATACGGTGAGTTGGTATTTACTTTTCTTTTCCAGAGACTGTGCGTAGTGGATAGTATGCTTTTTGAGCGCAGTGTAGGATACTCCTAAACTTGCAGCAACACCGGGATTGATGGTGTAGGTACCATTGATCAGATCCCCTGAAGAGATCATAGTCATTGCAGGTACCGGTTTTCCACTTACATCCAAAAAGAATAATGAGTGAAAAATCTGCATAGCTTTGTGCGTATCCATAGTCGGGAAAATCTTTGTTATCCGTCCTATGTTGCGGTAGATAAATTCGGCAAGCCGCTTATTATCTTCTGTAGCGCCTCCTACAAACAGTTCAAATCCCGGAATGCAGAACGTGTTTTGCACGTCAATCGGCATAAGCGCGATTTTGAATTTGTCGGTAGTACCATTTGTAATGCTATTTTTTGCTTTGTATGCTAATGCATCGTCAGCAAGATTCTGGTAGCCGATCTTATATACCTGATCAACTTTTGAAGCATCGTAATGCTTTGGAATGAGTGATGTTTTCATGATGATTTGATTTAGATTGTTTATGATTTATTTTAAATTTTTTTGTTATGCCTCGCATCGCTGCGAGGACTTTTTTATTTCATTGAAACAAGAAGAATCTTGTTCCGTTGGATTACATAAATGCCCATAGGACCTACGAGCAGATTAGATTGTTCGTTGACGCAGTTTTCGGTACCTGTAAATATTTTGGTCTCGACTTGTCCGCTAACATCTATCCCTACACGCATGATACCCTCATCGGTCGGACAAAAAAGATAATTTGCAACAGCAGATTTACCTTTGATGTGAGACAACCACGTCTGATCCGTCACTTCATCATGAAGATGAGCAAGAATCTTACCGTGTTTATCCAGTATGACACAATGATTGATATATTTGCTTTGGTCTTTTGTGGCAATCAATATCCATGCAGTAGTATTGCTGAGATATGTTTTTACATCAATGATCTGTCCTTTGATAAAAGGGAGATTGACGTTATCGTTGATCACTTTACTCGTACCATCGAATACAAATCCTTGTAAGATATCACCTGCCTTATACATACCGATGCCAAACTTTTCACCGACCCACAATAAGGTGTTGTCTACGATACATTGACCTATAGAGAGCGACGAATACGCCAATCCCAAAGGGTTTTTTTTGTAAATATTTCCGTTTTCAACCCAAAATATCTCATGATCATTGGCGTCACATATAGGACGTGTACCCACACAATCAATACATATCTTTTTGGATTGACCCGAAGCATCGATCACTAGCATAGTATTAGATTCACTCACTACCGTTGATGATCCATGGATAGCGATATGCAGGGAACGAGAAAGATTCCCGGTATATATCACACTATCATTTTCACGTTTGTATTGGTCATTTTCATGATATACATAGACAAGCTTTCCTTGTTGCAGAGTAGCAAACAGAATGCTTCCTTGAGTCACAAAAACTTCCTTTATCTGCACATTACCCGTCACGCTTATAGGAGTGATGCTATGCATCACACCTGCATTACAGATAGGACATTTTGATGTCGCGTATTCAATGCCGCAGGCATTGCACATCTTCCATTGCATGTTTTTCAATAAGACTTGAGGGAACTCCCCTCGCAGATCTTTGTTGAAGACATTTTGGAAATAATGAAGCAATGCTCCATCAAGCACTTTGTACGGATATGCATGTTTAGGGTAGATCACTTCCGGATCAAATACATTGATACGATGGGAAGCGCGTAACTGTTGTCTCATACGTTTGTTGGTATCCTTGGGTTTATAAATGCCCCCATAAGGATCCACAAAGAGAAGCGACTTAAAAAGCAATGCAGTAAATGCATACCAGTCACCATTGTAATTATGACTGTGTGCCATCGTCCAAATCGTATCATTACCGGTCTTTACAAGATCACACAATAACGGGTCAACGAATTTTTCCGTGTACATCGTACTGATAAATTTACCGAATTGGTAACTATCCGTATCTATCATATACACGTTCTTATTTTTGACCAAGATATTGAGATCATTGAAATCACCTATAATGACTTTTTTGGAATGCAGCGATTTGAGCGTATCATGAAGCTGCAGGAAGATATCCCTGATTTCATTGTTACTGATATTGAGAGATTGTCTGTAGCCCATGTCCCCATATTTGAGGAGTGTTTCAGCACCCGTGATGAATGGCATTACATACCCAACAATCGCCCCTTGTTTGTCTGTCAGGAGATTGCTCGGAGCGATGATATTGCTTGGCAATCCTGTAGGAAACAGGGACAATTTTTTTTGATGCATGCTGATCCTTGCGGTGGCTGCATGTTGTTCTTCGGGCGATTGTGCATAATACTGATCACTGGGGAGACGATATATTTTCGCTACCTGCCCATGACCCATATCATATACTACCGCCTCTTGGCCAGCACCGATCTCTTTTGTGAGTCGGATAGGCTGTCCATTGAGATAGACTGTTTTCATAGCTAGTTAGTTTTTTTTATTTGTTTCTCAAAACGATACATGTTGTATCATCAGGCAATAGACCTGGAGATTTAAGGATGCTTCTTTCTTCCCATAGGGGTTTACGCTTTTCCGTATTGATAGTCGCCAATACATTGCGTATCCATTCAGGATTTTTGAAGTAAATATCATCAGTCCAAAACTGGCTTATTTCTCCTATCTTTTCTTCTCTGCCGGGAAAATTTTTGTCTGCAAGAGCAGTAAAATCGCCCATGCCGTCGCTACCGATCAATATACTTTGTACATCGTGGGTAGGGCAGATGATATGTCTTTGGATATCCAATAATGAAGGACTTTCGTTGGTCACTTCACTTCCTGTAATGCCATAAGACAGGTAAGGAGGCTTGTTGCCAGGAAAAGGACCCAGGATTTGTACATCGCCATTGAGAGAATATACTCCGTCTCCACAGCCGAATATACAGGTACTTTGTGGGGTGATCACGCAGCCTACGATCGTACAAAGAAAATACTGACAAATTGTAGCTATCAGATTTTGATCCATACTTTGCGCAAGTACACGTACACGAGCAAGCACGTCTTGCCGTACATTGTACCACAGCCAATCATGACGAAAAAGATTCTCATCAGTCAGGCTAGCATGCGGCTTGGAAAGATAGGTTGCGAGTGTCTGAGCAAACAGTGGAGCCATGATTTTACTTCCGACTTCACTATGCATACCACTACTGCAGCCATCACTGACTATCGCTATGATGGAGTCAGGAGTTTTTATCCAAGTATAGCTGTCTTGGTTGTTGCGACCTATTTTGAGGTGGCGAGTGCCTAAGACAGAGCCTCCGGCAACTTCAAATTTGTTGAGAGTTTTCATATTTTTTTGTTTTTTTAGATTTAATTGTTAATGAACTTGTATAAATTACAATAAGTAGAGGGTAATTTATAAAGACTTTCTTCGTGTAAAGTCTCAGGGCAATGGAAGTAGTGCTCATGGGAAGATTCTCTTGATGAGAAGGCAGTTTATTGTCGCTCTTGCAGTCCGTCGCAGATACACGTCAATGAACTTTATTTCCTCTTGAGTAAATGTATTATATACAATATCTAATTGATTGCAAGAGAAAATGTAATAATAACAATAAGTCTTGAAATAAAAATATTGCATTAAGATTGACTTTACTATCAAAATATGTATAGTAATTTTTCTATATACTAGATATTTATACCAAACATATCACATGAGTACATCAAAATTGGACACAATGATTGACGATCTAGCAGGAGAACCTAGCAATGATTTTTGAATGAAAAGAAAACTCATAGCACAATGCCAAAGCGAATTAAGCGAAAATAATTGAAACACCAATACACTCCACAACAAAGTGAAAATAGAGATATACAATATCATCAGTAAGATGCCTCAGATTATAACGCAATATGTGAATAAGCATCCTTCCTTCAGCGTCATCAATGCCATGAAGGATATCCAAATTCTGCTCACGCCCTATCTAGATTATTTTGTCAGCGATGATGTCAGAATTTTTGAAGATAGAAATACGGCTTTGTCAAAAGAGAGTTTATATCAGGCAATACGTCATTATCTACAAGTAGTACACAACAATAGACAGACCTATAAAGAATATAAAAAAAAACCTCGAGAATTGCTCCAATTTCTTAGACCAGACTTCAAATTAAGTAATCTCCAATTATTTTCCTTAGAAATAATTTTGTGTGATGGGATCATAGTTTTTTTGATGCCTGATGAATTGATGGATCGATTAGATTTAGCTGATGAGGGAACATTATTGTGACAAAAATCAGAACATTATACAGAAAAATGAATGCGGGAAGGATCATCGATCGGCAGGTATTTATCCATTATCATCAGACAAAAAACATATAACGAGGATAGATTATTAAAACAGATATTTGAAAAACCATGAACCCTTGAACACGAACTCCAGCATGTGTACAACGCATTTTATATGGAACACGAGTCGGACTATATAGGAATCCAAACAGAATTATATAGTACAGCAAAAAATGAGATCATCGCGCAATTCAAGAATAAAGAAAGCATATGAACGGTACTCTACCAGATGAAAGGCAAAGGGTATGATTACATCGGCCAAAAAAAGGAATATCGAACAAAATCGTTACCTAGAGAAATAAAAAAAAGAGAAGAAAGGATGCAGGTATTGGAAAACATCAATGCACCAGAAATAATCATGAAAAACGAAAGAGATATATTGGCAGGAGAGATGTCGGATGTAGAGACACTCTCAGATCCAGATAAATTGAATATATTCAGGAAACAATATTATACTAATCTATGGAAACACATCCATCATGCAGGAACATTTATAGCTTGGTCCCTAGATACAAAAAAAATACAAGACCCGTATATGATACTTGCCATCACCCCTATAGATCAATGGGATAAATTAGTAGAACTGATAGAATAAATCATTTATCATTTATAGTATTCTATGCGCTTAGTGCCTAATCTTCCTAAAAAATCATTCGTCGCATGACCAAATATAAAATTGTATACCGGCTCACTCCAAAAGCCCTTATTAGATATTTTGGATATGAAAGATTTTGACCCAGCGCATGGACAGATCGTCACGGACAATATATCCGAAACCAGACATATCACTTTCATCAGACATCTGGAAAGCAAATATAATGAGTATAAATTCCTCATCGAAAACAATCCTGATTATCAGGAATTCATGCAGACCGAAGATATCCAAAGAAAAAATGAATTAGCTCCTATCCTATTGAAATATTTTTTTGATGAAATCAGCATAGAATATGAAACAGGATTATCTACTAAGTGACATCAAGATGGAGAAAGAATTTGAAAACTCTATGCAGAACTTATCCAAAATAGTCCTGAACTTTTTCCTGATCTGATCTATGTCTCTCCTTACGTCAGAACAAGAGCAACCGCACACTATATGCTAAAATATATCCAATGATTAGATATGGATTTTGATAAACTGATAGATGAAGACAAACTCCAAGACTTGATTGTCTGATCTTTCCAATGAAAAAATGTCGCCATCAAAATAGATGAACGTATCAGGGAAAGGGATCATGGATCCAATATCGCTCCTTATTTTATCAGGAACTTCCAGGAGGGTGGAAATTGATATCGTGATCTGCTTTCAAAAATCCAAAGAGAAAAGACCTATTACTATACCGCACCGCTGTGAGGAGAATCACAAGTACAGACCAATGCAAGAGCCAAAGAGTTTCTGCTTAGGAACTTTGAGAAAAATGAATTTAAGAATATCCACGTATATTCGCATCATCTTTTGATAGTATGAGCATTATTGTCTGTTTTCGGTTGAAGCTTTGATACTTTTTATAAGCTCAATGAGTTATGGAGACCTGCAAATGGAAGCTTCACTATCCTTTCACAAATCCCAAAAACCAAAGAGGGAAAAGAGAACAAATTCAGAGTTTCAGGATATAATCTCTCTTTGCAAGAATAATATCTTCTCACCAATTTTCTGAAAATATCATTTATCACTTATACGTCTCATGCTTCACAAATTCGCTCCGGATCTTTCGGAACAGGGCATCTATGCCAAATGAAATGAGCTTGCAACCATCATGGCACAAGACAAGGATGAACAAGGAAATAGGATATATACCCGTCCCAAGGATGAACTCCTGCATGTGATAGATTTTGTAAATCCTGTACTTGTGACCGATAGATACAAAATCAATCAGATACAAGAATACATCAAAAGAGAGACGGTCTCTACGCTTTTTGATAGTCCCTTTGTCACCATAGAATATGATGGCGTGAAGATGGACTTTGAAAAATACAAATATCCGGGCATGCGAACACCCTCTATCGATACGCTCTTTTTCTGCAAAACATTGAAAGACTGCGATTTCAAAGCATATTCCACTCTGATAGAAGTAGGAAGCGGTCCCTGATTCATTGCAAAATATATGGGAGAAAAGAATCCTCAATTAGAAAAAGTCGTGTTGAATGATATCAATCCCAATGCCGAAACCTATTTCAAAGCAAATCATACCGATCCGAGATTCTCTTTCTATCTGGGAGACGCAAAAAACTATATGGAAGACCAGAAATTTGATATCATCACCTGCAATCCTCCGTATATCCCTAGACCGTTAAGCATAGATGATAATCCTTATGAAGGACTTTCTCTGCCTATCTATCTGATTGAAAATATCAAAAAGATATTGAATGATGAGGGAAAATTATATCTTAATCTTTCCAGCCTATCTTTGCCTATCATGCAGCAATTTCTTGATAATTCTGAACTTGTCGTCAAACAATTGGATAGCATAGAGGTGCCTTTGAAAGTGTTTAATGTCCTCAATAATCCGATATGGATGGACTATCTCATCAAAGAGAAATGACTCAAAAAGGAATATCGTGAGGGTCATGAATATCGACAGAATCTGTATATGTATGAAATCCAAAAAAAAATATAATTTTTATCCTATTTTCCTATCTCTCTCATGAAACAATATAATCTTCTTATCCCTGGCAGACATCATGTTCTCACTAATTTCCAATATCAAGAACTTACGAGACTCACAAACAAAAATCTTTGTGATATTTTGGATGTGAATAAAGAGAAGCTTGATATCGATGGATCCATAGAGAATATCATCCGATGAGTGACTTCATCCAACCATTCAAATACGAGAAGGAATCCCATTTCTGGAAGCAGGAGAGAAGCCGCTATCCAAGAATTTTCAAGAGATCTGGAAAAACATAATAATTCTTTTGTCTATCATATAGACGATATCTGAAATAACCCAAAATTCGCTGAATATCTCCTAAAAAAGATTGAAGTGGAAAGCGATGGGCAATTCACCTTAACACCAGATAATACTATTGTCTGAGTATCTACGCCCGGCATCATAACGATGTATGAAAAATTATGATTCAAGATACTCCCTTTGGAATTAGAGGATAGAGAAACTAAACACTTCAAAACAAAGACAGCACGAGAACATCTTAACAATATCGTTGAATTGATCAATGACTGAAAGGTACGACATCAAGAAAATAGCGTTTTGGAAGGCGTATCCAAGGCTACGAGAAATATCTATAAAAAATATAAATTAGCGGAACTCACGCAGAGAATCCATGCCGATCCCCTTTTATGAGAGGATGGAGATATCACCGAAACAAGAGAATATAATAGTTATGTAAGGGCTTTTGATAATGGATCAGAAAGAAAATATGATCTCATCAAAAATTATCTTATCCCGGGAAAGATCGTAGATATCGGTTGTTGTACATGATCTGTCATCAAAGAAATCACGAAGGATCCTAAATTCATTGAATCTGATTTTTATGGAATAGAGGTTGCCAATAAACTCTATAATGAATGCCTCAAAAGAAAAGAAGAAAAATATTTTGAAAATGATAATGTCTTTTTCTACAAAAGGAATATAGCCCAAGCGCCTATTTTTCCAGAAAATTCCATACAGGATTTCACAACTTTTTCACTCACTCACGAAATACAATCGTATCAAGGACCGGAAACCATCCAGAAATTTCTCCAATTACTCAAGCAACAGCTTGCTATGTGATGAAGATGGATCAATGTAGATGTCGTAGGACCTGAAAATAAGGAACAGCAGATCCTGATGAAGCTCAATACCCAAGATGGGATCAATGAAAATCGGGATGCTCAGATGGAGGGCAATGGTCCGGAAGTCATGAAACACCTGGAAAAACTTTCCACTCATGCAAGATTTTTGAGATTCGCACAAGATTTTAGAGCGAAAGAATGATATAAACTCCTTTTTGAAATCATAAAAAAAGGTGAAGAAGAATATGTACAGACCAGCATGCAAGATGCCTGTGAATTTTTGAGCAAGAAGGATTATACCGACAACCGATATTCAGAGATGCATGAAACCTTCTGTTTCCGAAGTTTTTCTGAATGGAAAAAAGCGTTGGAAGATATAGGATTTGTCGTTCATCCGGATTCTAATGCCTATAAAAACCCTTGGATCATAGAAAATAGATTCAAATGAAAGATAGATCTTTTTGATATAGAATGAAAACCGTTAGAATATCCTGTGACTAATATGCTCATGATTGCAGAAAAACAGTCATAATAGATGATATTGCTAATTGTATTTACAACAATTATTGATTTTTACTAAAAAAAAGATACTATACTGATATAGTATCTTTTAATTTTTTCTATTGCGGATGATCAAACAGCATATCCTTGTAACCGTAGATGATATTGTCTTCACTATCGCTGATGGAAGCCTTCAGATATTATTCATCAAAAGGTCGATAGAACCTTTCAAATGAGAATGGGCTTTGCCTGGATGATTTGTACGTGAAAATGAGACATTGCAGGAAGCTGCATATAGAAAATTAGCAGAAGAGACAAGCGTAAAAAACGCTTATCTAGAACAGCTCTACACTTTTTCTGAAGTCAACAGGGATCCTAGATGAAGAGCTATCTCTTGTGCATATATTGCATTGATGTCCAAGGAGAATATTGTATTTGCTGCAGGATCTGATGCATCAGAAGCGAAATTCTTTGATGTGAAAAAACTACCGAAACTCGCTTTCGATCACAAAAAAATAGTCGAATATGCGATACAGAGATTGAAACGAAAAATGGAATATACCAATGTAGCGCAATATATATTACCGAAGAAATTCACGTTGAGACAACTCCAGGACGTCTATGAAACGACCCTCGATCAACGTATCGATGTGAGAAATTTCAGGAAGAAGATAGAAAAACTTGATCTTATCAAGGCTACTTGAGAAAAAGAGATTGGCGTAAAATACAGACCTGCTAAACTCTATACCTTTGTACATAAGAATATAAAAATCGTAGATATCATGTAGATTATCCATCGGTCCCTATCGGACCGATTTTTTTATTGTAAAATTTTTTTGAGGATATCATTTATTCTATCCATAGATCCATCGTTGAGGATAATCACGTCAAACTTTTCCTGAAACTGTTTTCTATGTTCGGGGGTATCGTGATTGAGGAATCAGATTCTTATGATATTTTTGTAGGCAAATCCATCAGCCATGTGAGTGTCTCCGAGCGAATCTCCAAGCAAGATGATGTTTTTCCTGTCTTTGATCTCTTTATAGATAGGCAAGTCATGAACTACCGTTTCACCTTTATTGAAACTATGGATGATCGGCTCTCTGATAGCTATCGCCTTGCCTGTTTCGTCTCGCATAAAAGAATTTGATATGATATCTATATTATCAAAAAGCTTATTTCTATTTTGAAGACAATGATATATAGCCTCGTATCATAACCCGCTTGCAGAGAAAACTAGGAGTGGAATAGCATTATTTTTTAGCATATCAAAAAAAAATTCGTATCATTGCCTAAAGATAATCAGTTCTGATTTCATGGTATTCTTGATAATATCTCTTGTTATTCCTGTTTTCAGCATCAAAGCAAATTGATTGGTCCGCCATTCAAGCATCATTGCTTTTTTTTCTTCCATAGGAATAGTTGGATCTATTTCTATTGGATAGTATTTATCAAAGTTTTTTTTGGATTGAATACTATATTCTGATCAGAGATATCATCCTTCCTCAAGAATGGATTCCAATGATGATCTTGGTTTTCCATCCACAAATGCCTTGGTCAATGTCCTATCAAAATCAGCGATGACATGGAGATGTTCTTTTCCATCAGCAATGATATTTTTAATAACCTCATTGAAATGTGTTTCATTAGAGAAAAAAAAATCTGACATAGTCATAGAGAATGATAAAATATAGTCTTTATATTGTGTAAATGACGATAAAAATCAAGCCTTGCACCTAGACAGGTTTTTTTTATAGTTGCTATTCTAGCATTTTAGATTGTATGGAATAGTGATGGCAGATTTAATAGGGATTATCAGCAAAAAAGTCGGTATAGCACCACATATCGTCAATAGCATCATCCAGTTATTGGATGAAGGGAATACGGTTCCGTTTATCGCGAGATACCGTAAAGAATTGACGGAAGGAGCTACTGATGAACAGCTCAGAGATTTTGATGAGATATATAGCTATACAAGAAACTTGGAAGCGAGGAAGGCGGATGTCATTCGTCTTATAGATGAAAAATGACTGATGACTGATGAACTCAGAAAACAAATCATGGAAGCGGAAACTTTGGCGAGAGTTGAAGATCTTTATAGGCCATTTAAGGAGAAAAAAAATACCAAAGCTACTATCGCCAAAGCGAAAGGTTTGGAACCGTTAGCGAATATTCTTGCCCAAGCACAACTGAGCAAAGAGGACTTTGAAATGGAGGCTGAGAAATTTGTAAAGGATACTTGAGATGTAAAAACAAGCGTCAAAAATAAGGAAGAGGCTATCCAGTGAGCAAAAGATATCGTCGCTGAAGCCGTCTCAGATCATGCTGACTTGAGAGAAGACATCAAAACCAGAGAAGAGAATATCGGCAAACTGGTATGTAAAAAAACAAAGACGTTTGACGAGAAAGGAGTCTACAAGATCTATGGTGAATACAGCAAGAAGCTTTCAGAGATGCCTTCATATGCATATCTAGCAGTAGCTAGAGCGGAGACAGAAAAACAATTGAACGTAAAATTAGAATTTTCTCAGGATAAAATTCGGGAGGATACTACGAAATATTTCTTCCCTAAAAAATACAATACCTGTATCGCCTACCTTCAGGAAGCATGTGAAGATGGCTTACATAGGTTATTATTGCCTTCATTGGAAAGAGAGATCAGATCAGATAAAAAGAGATGGGCTGATGAAGCCGCTATCAGAGTCTTCGGTGAAAACTTGAAAAACTTGCTTCTCACGCCACCAATCAAAGGGATGAATGTCCTCGGATTTGATCCTGCGTTTAGGACAGGATGCAAATTGGCGGTAGTAGATCAGACAGGAAAATTTTTGGATAAGACCGTCATCTACCCTACTGAACCGCAGAAAAAAGTCACTGAAGCTTGGGAGACCTTGAAGAAATTAGTCGATCAGTATAAGATCGATCTTATCGTGATCGGAAATGGAACGGCATCGAGAGAATCAGAAAAAATTGTCCATGATTTTATTGAAAGATATAAACTGAAAGTGAAATATATGATCACCTCCGAGTCAGGGGCATCCGTATATTCCGCATCCAAACTCGCTCAAGACGAATATCCCGATCTGGATGTGACGATCAGAGGAGCGATCAGCATCGCGCATAGAGTACAAGATCCATTGGCTGAATTGACTAAAATCGATCCTAAATCCATCGGAGTAGGACAATATCAGCATGATGTAGATCAGAAATATCTCAAAGAAAAGCTTGAAGAAAAAGTGGAAGATATCGTAAATAGCGTAGGTGTGGACGTAAATACTGCGAGTTATACCTTACTTCAATATATCGCCGGACTCAGCGAAGCGGTTGCTAAAAACGTCATCACATACAGAGATGAGAACGGAAAATTCACCAGCAAAGCACAGATCAAAAAAGTGAAAGGACTCGGTCCAAAAGCCTATGAACAAGCAATCGGATTTTTGAGAATCAAAGGAGGAAAAGAGATTTTGGATGAGACAGGTATTCATCCTGAAATCCACAAACAAGTCTATGCGTTGTTGGAAAGTGAAATGGGGATTAAGAAGAAGGATTTGAAATTGCCTATGACCGTGCAAAAATATCCTGAAAATACATTAATTGAATGGTCAGAGAAATATAAGATTGGACTGGAGACTTTGAGAGACGTCTTGGCTGAATTACAGAGGCCAGGTTTGGATCCAAGAGATGAACTCGAAGCACCGTGTTTCTCTTCAACTATCTTGGACATAAAAGACTTAGAAATAGGAACCAAGCTCGATGGAATCGTAAGAAACGTGACGGACTTCGGAGCGTTCGTAGATATCGGATTACATAGTGACGGACTTGTCCACAAATCACAGATGGCGAATTATTTCGTAGCCAATCCGGTAGATGTCGTAAAGGTAGGTCAGCAAGTAAAAGTCAAAGTGATAGCGATTGATCTCGAGAGAGAGAAGGTCTCATTGACTATGAAAGATGATTCTGGGACACAGGCACCAAGACCTGAGTCTAGATGAACTAGTGAGAAAAAAATAGAGATTGCAAAAAAAGATGATAAGATAGGAGAATCTACCCTAAGAGGAAATATCACGTTTAGTTAAGAAGAGAAAAACCCACAAAGATTGTGGGTTTTTTTATTGTTTTAATTGTATTTTCATTTGTCTTATAGCTTCTTTTAGGAGATTTTGATCAACTTCTTCTTCATTTCTAAATTTTCCTATGACTTCTTGTAGATACGGAGGAAGCTGACTGATTCATTTTTCCAATAATATTCTTTCTTCTTTTTCTATCAATACTGTTTCTGGATTATCAAAATCGTTGGTCCATCATTTTCCATGATTCATATCTGAGATATCATTGGGTCTTTTCTGAATAGATATATCATTCTTGTTTAAGAAAGCTTCTGATCTATGATGGAACTTAATCTGTAAGAGAATATCCTCATCTATGCATTTACAAAGCACAGTTAATCGATCTATCTTATCATCATGTCTACAATTTTTTCTTATCCATGCATATTCATTATTCATATTATCACTGATCATACTCGGGGTGATGATGTTTTTTCATAATGCTATTCTTTCTAAAAAAAATGGGCGTAACCTTATTTTCATGTCTTCATATTCAAGACCCCTTTTTACATATTCAAATTTTATCTGAGTCAAAAACACTTTGCCTATATATTTATTTGCTACAGTTGGTCGATCTATTCTACCCTCAGTATCTTTATGATGCCTTTTTATTCGAAAATATTCACTATTCATCTTACCTTTAATGAAGGTTGGGGTAATTGTATCTTCTCATTTTTTTACCATTTCTGACAACAAAGAACGAAAATTAACCTTAATATCTTTAGGTTCAAAATTAACCCTGATTTGTTCAAAGTTTATTTGTTCAACCAAATCTTCATCTATACATTTATCCATGAAAATAGACCGGTCTAGTTTATTATTTTCATCTCTACAATGCCTTTTTATCCATGCATATTCGGCATTCATTTTTTCTCTAAGAAGAGAAGGAGTCAGTGTTGTCTCTCATAATTTTATGCTTTCTAATAGAAAAGGACGAAATCTTTTTTTAATATCTTCAGATTCCAAGTCTATTTTACGAATTATAGGATAGAGTTCCGCTTTTTCATCTCCAATATAATTTTTGATATATTCTGGTCGCTGTTCTCAATGCTTTTGATATAAAGAGCCGTATAATTTCATTCAATATGTTGGCTCTTGTTCTGTTGTAAAATTCTTTATATCACTTATTGTTATCCCTCATGGAATCCTTCATTCCAAAAACGTATTTATTCTCCCTCTGAATTGTTTTGCCTTATCTCAATTAAAATCAAGATAGCTTTTGGTATATGACCCGAGTGCTGTTAAGAGATCTTGTTTGATATTTTTATAAAAACATTTATGATCACCCTCTTGAGATATTATTTCTCTTATATTATTTTCTATATGTCTCGTGAGTTGTTTGCTCGTAAACGATAATGGCAATTGTTCTGCATATTGGGAAAATGTATCTATATGACGATCAAATCATTTAGGTAATGGAATTCATGAGTTTGCTGAAACTCATAAAAATATATCTTTTAAAAATCATGATGGTAATGCCTCTCTCATAAAAAAAATATCTGTTTTTAAAATCTATTATTTTTTTTTATATTCTCTAATAACTCAGGAAACTCAGCTTGTCAAAAATGTCCTCTGTCGTCAAAAATATTTAGGATTGCATTGCGTAGATAAGCATTATATCTCTCTACATGAGAAAACCGCACTATCGGATCGTCTTTGGACTGATACATAAATATCTTGTCCACTTGCTGTTCTAAATTTTTTAATCCTGCTGGATCAAAAAGAAAATCGCCCAAATAAGAATCTTTTGGTGGCATATCCTTTTCATCGAAACATGCTGCAACTAAATGGAGTTGACTGATTTTTTTTGGAAATGTATTTTCACTCAAATATTTAGCCAGAAATATGCCTCACAAAGAGCGACCAATCATGACTAAGGGTTCATCATTGAGATATGAAAACATTTTTTCAAATCGTATCTTCCAAAATTTATATTTTGCATTAAATCTATTCGGCATATCCGGCAAAAATATTTGATATTCATCTTTCAATTGGTCTGCAATCCAATTTTTTCGATTCTTTTGTTCTTTGAAAGGATCGTATGTCCAGCTATTTTGAATTGCATCACAATAATCGTCTTCATTGCGAAAAACTTCTCAACCACCAATATAAATAATTTGTTTCATGGATAACTATTAAGAAGCTAAATGTACAATATGTGTTTCATATGGGATGACTTCTAGATATTTATGAAACATATCCCTACTCAACGATAACGATGCAGTATTGATATTCGGGTGAAAGTTCACAAGCTCTGCGTTGTAAATTTCTGCGTCTATATAAAATTCGATATCATGGTCTTTGTTATTTATCAGTCCAAATGGAGAAACTGATCCAGGTTCTAATCACATTTTCTGTAACAACAACTCTGGGCTTCCAAAGGAAAGCTTAGCGACTCCGAATTCTTTTGCGAGGAATTTCAAGTCAGCTCTTTTGTAGATAGGCAAAACGACGAGAAAAATTCTTTCGCTTTTCCTATCAATCAGAAAAAGATTTTTTCCTATCATCCCCGGTACTAACTCATGAAAATGCTCTGCTTGTTCACAGGTAAACACTGCAGGATGGGAATAAGGGGTATAGGTGATATTGTGGGATTGAAGGAATTGTTCTACGGGATTCATGAAAAATTTAAATGTTAAATTATTTTAATTTATTTTAACAAACCCCCTTTATCCCCCTTAACAGGGGGATTTTATGGAATAGATTTATTTTCCTTAGCTCCCGCTCCGGTAATTACTGGAGAAGGTCGGGGTGGGTTTTTTTCTTATTTATTTTTTGAGATTATCTATTTAGAATACAATGTTCATAATAATCCATATTCCTATTCCTCACAAAAATCATAATAATGCGGGTAATGCTGCTTTTTTAAGATAATATATAAAGGTCAGTTCTTTAACTTGTCCCATAGCCGCTACACCCGCAGCTGATCCTATCACAAGCATAGATCATCATGTTCATGCCGTCAAAGCCAGCAATACTCGGATGCTGCTTGCAGTCTCTGGTGGAAACATTTTAATAGCGGCGGCAACCAATGGTACGTTATCTAAAATTGATGATGTAAATCATAGTATTGTATTTCCAATAACCAAACGTCGTATTGATGGATCTGTATTGAATATAGCTGTGTTTAATGCCTTCAATATTCCCACCTCAGATAACGCTGCTACCGCCAACAATATTCAGATAAAAAATTTCAATGTAGTAATATCTGTTTTTTGTATGATATTCATCACCTTTCATTCATGATGATGATTGTCTCCTCAATTTTTTGCTTTAAGATCAATGATAACCCGCAGCAAACCGACTCATGTCAAAAGTCAAAGGAATGGTGGTAGTCAAACAAGATTTGCAAATACAGGTATCGTAAATGATACTACTGCAACGATTATTATTCATCGATATCATTTCATATCTATTTTTTTCTCTGTCTTGATGATATGTTTTTTTTCTACTTCTTCATGATGTTTTATTTTTCTTCACATCAGGAATTGAGGAATAAGTCGTGTCATTATCGCTGGTAACATACCCATCGTTATGATTTGTCCTGCTGTAAATTTGTTTGCTAGCCGAAGCATGATTGTTGTAACATCTCCTATAGGTGATGCTGCTCCTCCTGCATTTGCCGCTATGATGACATTAGCAACATACAGCAGAAAATTCTCTTTGTTGGTATATATTTTTCTTCCTATCTGGATCATGATAAGAGTTGTCGTAAGATTATCTAATAAGGCTGAAAATATAAAAGTCATGATTCATAAGAGTCGGAAAAGTTGTGCCTGTGATATTTTTTTTTCTGTGATTTTTTGTTGAATCCGATCAAAAAGACGGTAATGCACTAGTATTTCAACCAAGGTCATAGCTGCCAACAAAAAAACCACTATACCAAAGATCTCTTGCGTTTCGTGGCTTAATGCAATACCTACATCTGGGCTGAATTTATAAAAAATATCTACTAATATTCGAAGGACGACTCACAACAAAATAGCTGTTCAGCTTTTATTTATATGTAGACGATGCTCCAATGCTATCATCGCATATCAAAATACAAAAATCAATCACATAACTATCCACAACCAATCCATTTTTGATATTTATAAATATATAAAATTATACAAGGAAAACATATAGGTATTCTTAGATTTTATTCAAGACTTTTATTTTTTGGGATATGCTTTCTAGGTACTTATGAAACATATCGCGAGTCAATCATAACGATGCAGTATTGATATTCGGATGAAAGTTTACAAGTTCTGCATTGTAGATATCCTCATCTATATAGAGTTCAATATCATTGTCTTTGTTGTTCACAGGTAAAGACAGCAGGATGTGAATAGGGGGTGTAGGTTATATTGTGGGATTGAAGGAATTGCTCTACGGGATTCATGG
>AMFJ01025412.1_pt1 | contig 40543 bp, 42 predicted proteins | sample 427208 | NCBI WGS metagenome assembly AMFJ01 (sample SAMN02954298, study PRJNA114691) | groundwater metagenome | biome: aquatic; feature: subsurface aquifer; material: sediment; isolation source: subsurface aquifer sediment | place: USA: Rifle, CO | collected 2008-08 | reverse complement strand
CACTTTACTCCGTCATACTATTTGTGAAGAATGGCAGATTCTAAAGGGTAATTTGAATAAATGCAAAAATTATATAGAGGGCAGGGTGCAAAATAAATGCGTGTCTTAGGTATAGAAACATCCTGCGATGAAACGGGAATCGCTATTTATGATTCTGATCAAGGGTTAATGAGCCATACGCTTTACAGCCAGGTAGCAACGCACAGTGAATATGGGGGTGTGGTGCCAGAACTCGCCTCACGCGATCATGTGCAAAAAACACTGCCTTTAATCGAAAAAGCGATGTATCAAGCTAAAATGACCTCAAAAGACATTGAGGGTGTTGCGTATACTGCAGGCCCTGGCTTGGTGGGCGCATTATTAGTGGGCGCATCTATTGGACAGAGCCTTGGGTTTGCTTGGAATGTGCCGACAATTGGGGTGCATCATATGGAAGGCCATTTATTGGCGCCTATGCTTGAAGCTCTGCCGCCTGAATTTCCTTTTGTCGCATTACTCATCTCTGGGGGGCACACTCAGTTAGTCCGTGTCACCCGTATGGGGTGTTATGAAATTATCGGTGAATCCGTTGATGATGCAGCCGGTGAGGCATTCGATAAAACCGCTAAATTATTAGGATTGGGGTATCCTGGGGGTGCGGTTCTTGCGCAACTTGCAGATGAAGGGGATCCTGACCGATTTTATTTTCCGCGTCCTATGACAGATCGACCAGGGCTTGATTTTAGTTTTAGCGGGTTAAAAACTTATGCAGTTAACACGGTTGCAAAATATGGATTAGATGCAAAGACACGCGCTGATATTGCGCGTGCTTTTCAAGATGCAGTGATTGAAACATTAGTCATTAAATGTCAACGCGCAATGCGTGCAACAGGATGGAAAACATTAGTCGTTGCAGGCGGCGTTGGCGCAAATATTGCTTTGCGTCGATGTTTAAGCGAAACGCTCGCCAAAGAAGATATAAAAGTTTATTTTCCTCGACATGAATTTTGCACCGATAATGGCGCGATGATTGCTTATGTCGGCTGTCAGCGTCTTTTGCGAGGAGAGCGCGCTAATTTAGCCATTGAAGTTTATCCGCGATGGGCGCTGAGTGAACTCAAATCTATTTAGATTTACCTATTTTGCTTTCTTTTCCTTGCCATAAATGACGAATATTATTTTTATGACGATAAATCAGAAATAAACTCATCACGATTGTCATCGTGACGTATGATTGATTCAAGGTAAAATATCCCATGTAAAAAGGGGCGAGCAATGCAGCGATGAGTGATGCAAGGGATGAATAACGAAAAATAAACGCAATCAATAACCAACTGAGAGCAAGTGATAATCCAACCGGCCAGGAAAGTGCAGTTAAAGCACCAAAAGCGGTCGCAACACCTTTTCCTCCTTGAAAACGAAAGAAAATAGGATAAAGATGCCCAAAAAAAGCGGCAAATGCGACTAAACTTAATCCGAATGTATGAATCCCTACTATTTTTGCAGCAAGCACAGGAATCACGCCTTTGATGATATCACCCAGCAAAGTGATGATAGCTGCTTTTTTGCCGCCCATACGCAATACATTGGTCGCGCCTGGATTTCCCGAGCCTTGTTTACGCGGGTCAGGCATTCCCATCAGTTTGCACGTGATGATGGCGCTTGAGATAGAGCCAAATAGATAAGCAATCATTACAGCAAGCATTATTTCAACTAGCATAAAACGTCCTTAATGCAAATTTTTTTGATTCTAATATAAGGAGCTGCCTGTTAAAATGATTTTTAAATCATTTCTGGAAGAGTCACATCATGGCCAACACCAATAATTTAATTTGGATTGATATGGAGATGACGGGCCTCAACCCTGAAAAAGACCGTATTATCGAAATAGCAACGGTTGTGACGGACTCAGAATTAAATGTTGTTGCGGAAGGGCCTGTATTTGCTGTTCATCAGCCCAATGAATTGCTGCAAGGCATGGATAGTTGGAATACAAAACATCATAATGCGTCAGGATTAGTCGCGCGTGTTAAAGCGAGTCACACCACAGAAATAGAAGCTGAAAACGCGACGCTTGATTTTTTAAGACAACACATACCGGCCGGTAAATCACCGATGTGCGGCAATAGTGTTTATCAAGACAGGCGTTTTTTGTATCGCTACATGCCGGAACTTGAAAAATATTTTCATTATCGTTTATTGGATGTGAGTACATTAAAAGAATTAGCGCTGCGCTGGGCGCCGCGTGTTTATTCTGGCGTACAAAAAGAATCAAAGCATCTTGCATTAGATGATATTCGCGAATCGATCGAAGAATTAAAATATTATCGTGCGCATTTGTTTAATCCAGATGTGCTCGGCTGATCATTTACATTCAACGCCCACTCTACATGTTCTTTGACGATTCTTGATGGATGATTTAATTTATTTTTGAGTGCATGAATAATATTTTCATCATAGGGTGCATTCCCAAGGGCAACCGCAATATTACGCAACCAGCGTTCATGTCCAATGCGTCGAATGGCTGAGCCTTCTGTTTTTCGTAAAAACTCTGTTTCATCCCAAGCAAATAGGGTTAATAATTCGGGTGCTTCTAAATGATGCCGCGGATGAAAATCTTTTTCATCTGTCGGTTTTGCGAAACGATTCCAGGGGCAAACTAACTGACAATCATCACATCCATAAATACGGTTGCCTATAGCTGGGCGAAATTCGATGGGAATAGAACCTTGTAATTCAATGGTTAAATAAGAAATGCAGCGGCGCGCATCTAACTGATAAGGCCCTATAATCGCTTGTGTCGGGCAAATAGTGATGCACGCAGTACATGTGCCGCAATGATTTTTTGCCAATGCATCAATAGGTAAAGGTAGATCAGTAAAAATTTCTCCTAGAAAAAACCAAGACCCCGCTTTTTGATTGAGTAAGTTCGTATGTTTACCTATCCAGCCAAGGCCTGCTTTTTCAGCAAGCGGTTTTTCTAATACAGGAGCACTGTCAGTAAAAGCGCGATAGCCGAATACACCTATTTTGGCGGATATTTTTTTGGCAAGTAGCGTGAGACGTTTACGGATCAATTTGTGGTAATCACGGCCTAACGCGTAACGGGAAATATAACCTTGTCTTGGATTGGCAAGCACTTTTGTCATGCCTGTATCAGGAGGCAAATAATCCATCCGCGCAGAAATAACGCGTATTGTCCCAGGAATGAGATCAGCTGGGCGATAGCGTTTTGCTCCATGGCTTTGCATATAGTGCATTTCGCCATGAAAATTCTCTTCGAGCCAGCGAATGAAGCGTTCTTCATAGCGCTTTAAATCAATATCTGTAATGCCAATTTGTTGAAAGCCGAGTTCTTGCCCAAGGCATTTGATATGGGCTGCAAGTGCTGGATAATCGATGTGGGTGGGCGTCATACGTATTTTATGCGAAAATAATAGGATTAAGGGGCTCTATTATAATGCATTCCGTTGGCACATGGTGGTTATGGGCAGGATTTTTTATTTTCGTCCTGACGGTATTATTTATCGATATGTTTTTGTTGGGAGGACGAAAATCGCATAGAGTGTCCACCCGAGAAGCATTATGTTGGACACTGACTTGGATAGGGTGTGCGCTGATTTTTAATTTGATTTTATGGCAATATTTATTGCACGCTTATGGTTCAGCGGTTGCGCACCAAAAATCTCTTGAATTTTTTACGGGTTACCTCATCGAAGAGTCTCTCGCTTTTGATAACATGTTTGTTATTTTAATGCTTTTTAATTATTTCTGTGTACCTGCTGAATATCAACGCCGCGTCTTATTATATGGTGTGTTAGGCGCTGTCGTGATGCGTTTTATCATGATTTTTTCGGGCATTTGGTTAATCGATCAATTTCACTGGTTATTATATATTTTTGGTGCCTTTCTGATTTATACAGGGATCAAAATGGTTTTTATCGCAGAACACGAAAAAGATCTCGCGAATAATAAATTATTAACCTGGCTGCGCCGCCATTTACGAGTCACTGATAAACTTCATGAAGAACAATTTTTTATTTACAAAAATCAATTGTGGTATGCCACGCCATTATTTCTCGTTTTAATTTTAGTGGAATTTAGCGATCTTATTTTTGCGCTCGATAGTATTCCCGCTATTTTTGCCATTACACGTGACCCCTTTATTGTTTTTACTTCCAATATTTTTGCGATTTTGGGTTTACGGGCTATTTATTTTTTACTCGCCAATTTGGCCTATCGTTTCCATTTGCTGAAATACGGCATTGCACTCGTGCTCATTTTTATTGGCGGCAAGCTAGTATTTGAACCTTGGATAAAAGTACCTGTATTGCTTACATTAAGTATTGTTGCAACGATTTTGTTAACAACAATTCTTTTAAGTTTATTTAAAAGGCCAAAATACCCATGAATACATTGGAGTTTGTGCAATTTGCAGATTATTTAAAACCGCGCCCGCGTGATGCGCACAAAGGTGATTTTGGGCATGTGTTGGTGATGGGCGGTCAAAGCGGTTATTCGGGTGCTGTACAATTAGCGGCGTTAGCTGCTTTACGAGTAGGCGCAGGTTTAGTGAGTGTCGCAACACATCCGGCGCATGCAGAATTTTTAAATATGACGCATCCTGAAATCATGAGTCATGGGATTGATTCGCCGGGCGCACTCTCTGATTTACTCGTTAAAGCAACGGTGATTGTATTAGGGCCGGGCCTTGGTTTAAGTGCATGGAGTAAAAAACTATTCTCTGCCGCCTTAGAAGCAGAAAAACCGTTGGTGCTGGATGCAGATGGTTTAAATTTATTGGCGGAAAATCCTTGTAAAAAGACAAGTTGGATATTAACGCCGCATCCAGGGGAAGCCGCCCGATTACTTAAAAAATCAACGACTGATATTCAACAGGATAGGGTAGAGGCGATAAAACAACTTCAACGGCAATTTAATGGTGAAGTTGTACTGAAGGGTTCTGGCAGTTTAGTGTTAGGATCAAAAGATAACGCCCCTTTTATTTGTACTTTGGGTAACCCCGGCATGGCAACTGCTGGCATGGGCGATGTGTTAAGCGGCGTATTGGGCGGGCTTATTGCACAAGGTATTCCCACTCACATCGCAGCAAAATTAGGTGTGTTAGTGCATGCAATGGCGGGTGATTTAGCAGCAGAAATGGGTGAGCGCGGTATGATTGCATCGGATGTCATACCTTATTTACGTAACATAGTGAATGTAAAAAAAGGAGAGTAAGAAAATGAAAAATGTGCGAATGATTTTAGGGATGGTTTGCTGCTTAATGCTATTTGCATGCAGTAATATGGGGCGAAATAGCGATGTGACACCTCCTGCAAAATACAAAGTGAGTTTTAACTTTCCCAAACACCAGCAATGGGACTTAGTGAGTGTTGAGCAAGATGCAAATGGTTATGCAAAATCATATCGTTCGCTGAGCGCAAAAGGGATGGCCAAAGATCAAAGTTTTTATATTAACTATGGACACAATATAGAGACGCCAATGCTTGCATCCATGAATGAAGTGGTTGGTTCAATGAGTAACACCGGCTGTAAACGCACACATTCTAAAATAGTTAGCTTAAATAAAAATACACTAGTTTTTATCGCATCGGCAGATGAATGTATGAGCGGGCGTTCCATTTGGCAGATTTTTAAAGTATTTAACATGCAAGATGGCCAGTATTCAATTGTCTATTCAGGCAATCCCAACGCAGTGCCTGTCTCTACTATGCAGCAAATGAAAACAGTGGTCATGGGCGCCAAAATTGTTCGAATATGAAAAAAAATGTATTAGTTAAGCTCCGCATTCAAACGGAGCAAGCAATGGGCGCATTGGGGCTTAAGTTAGCGAAAAGCTGCCGCAACCAAGGCGCCATTATTTTTTTATACGGCCAGTTAGGTGCTGGCAAAACGACTTGCGCACGCGGAATTTTGCAGGGCCTTGGCTATTTGGGCCCTGTTAAAAGCCCGACTTATACATTGGTTGAGCCTTATCACGTCAATAAACGTGCCATCTATCATTTTGATTTTTACCGAATCAAAGATCCGGAGGAATTGGAATATATTGGGATCCGTGATTATTTTTCATCAGAGGCTATTTGTTTGGTAGAGTGGCCAGAGCAAGGAGGCGCGCTATTACCTAAGGCTGATTTATCTTGTTATTTTGAGTTAAATGCGGATGAGCGAAATGTTAAACTGGTACCCAACTCCAGGCGCGGAGAAGCTATTTTAGAGCGATTTGAAAAGAATGAATAATTCATTAAAAAAAATCATGATAGGTTTTGTGTTTATTTTCTTTCTGGCAGTTGACGCGCAAAGTGCGCAACTAACAGCGATGCGTATGCATGTACAACATGGTGCAACGCGGATTATTTTTAATTTAGATACTGTACGTCTGCCGCGCATATTTTCTTTGAGTCATCCAGAACGGGTAGTGATTGATTTTCAAGATACGCGCTTAACCACCACGCTTAAAAATAATATGCTGAGAGAATCACCCATAAAAAATATCCGCATCGGTTATCCAGCGCCGCATATATTACGCATTGTTTTAGACCTTAGTCCAAACAGTCGGTTCAAAGTGATTTCAGCGCATCCTGCGGAACAGACAGTGATTGATATTTATCCGGAAACATCAGCGCGAAAAAAAATCTCTGTTAATATTTCTCGTCCGTTGGTGATTGTGATTGATCCAGGCCATGGCGGCAGAGACCCGGGTGCTGTCGGAGTTTTGGGGACGAAAGAAAAAAATGTGACACTTAGTATTGCAAAACAATTAGCAGATTTGCTGAATCGTGAACCACATACTCGCGCAGTGCTGACACGTAAAGGCAATTATTTTGTGCCATTGCGCGATCGTTTGAAATTGGCGCGTAAAGGAAATGCGGATGTATTTATTGCGATTCATGCGGATTCTTATTTTAATACGGTTGCAAATGGGGCATCTGTTTATGCGCTTTCACAGCATGGGGCGACGAGTGAGGCAGCACGCTGCCTTGCAAAGCGTGATAATTATTCTGAATTAGGCGGTGTTGATTTAAGTGGTCTTTCTGACCAAAGTTATTTACTGCGCTCAGTATTAATTGATCTTGCACAAACGGCTACGATTAATGATAGCCTGCGTTTAGGCCGCATGATGCTGTCACAATTAAAAAATGTGACGGTATTACATTATTCGCGAGTTGAACAAGCGCCTTTCATGGTATTAAAATCACCGGATATTCCCTCTGTTTTAGTCGAGATGGGTTTTTTATCAAATAGAGAAGAAGAAAAACATTTACGAGATAAAAAGTATCGAACAAAAATGGCAGAAGCTATTTTTGCGAGTGTATATCAGTATTTGCAAAAATATCATATGGGTGAATCCGTATGAGAATTGAAAAATTAACGACACTTTTGTCAAATCAAATTGCAGCGGGTGAGGTGATCGAGCGGCCTGCATCAGTTGTCAAAGAATTAATAGAAAATAGTATTGATGCAAGAGCCACGCAAATTGATTTAGACATTCTGCAAGGAGGCGTTCGTTTAATTCGTGTGCGCGATAATGGCTCTGGCATTCATGCAGATGATTTATCACTTGCATTGCATCCTCATACTACCAGCAAAATAAAAACATTAGATGACTTAGAAGATATTCGAACGTTAGGTTTTCGCGGCGAAGCGTTAGCGAGCATTAGCGCAATTTCTCGTTTGATGCTGACATCAGCGACTCTCGATCAAATGGGTGCGCAAGTTAAAGTAGAAGGCAATGAAGTTTCTCAAGAATTAAGTCCAGCAGCCCATCCAGTCGGTACAACGATTGAGATACGAGATTTATTTTTTAATACGCCGGCGCGCAGAAAATTTTTACGTACTGAAAAAACAGAATTTTCTTATATTGATGAAGTAGTCAAGCGAATTGCTTTGAGTTGTTTTACGATTGATTTTTCGCTAAAACATAATCAAAAATTAATTCGCCAGTATCGCTCCGCACATTCTCTGGCAGAACAAGAACAGCGTGTGGCCAGTTTATGTGGCATCGCTTTTATGGAGAATGCGCTTCATCTTGAAATAGAAACGGCTGGTTTGAAATTATCAGGATGGATTGCAAAACCCGAATTTTCTCGTTCACAAGCGGATTTGCAATATTTTTACGTCAACGGCCGCATGGTGCGCGACAAATTAGTGAATCACGCGATTCGTGAAGCTTATCATGATGTGTTATACGGCAATCGATATCCTGCATTTGTTTTATTTTTAGAAATTTTGCCGAACGAAGTAGATGTGAATGTGCATCCAACCAAACATGAAGTGCGTTTTCGCGAAAGCCGATTGGTGCACAGTTTTATTCATCACAGTGTGCAGGAGGTGCTTTCAAGTTTACGTCCAGGAGATAAAAAGATTTATTCCAGCGAGCCGCAAATGTCGACTGATCATGTGATACATCCCCACAGACAAGAGCAAATGGCGGTTTATCAAAAATTGCATGAAGATGTCAAAGAAAATCATGTCGTTTCATTGCCAAACATAACGGATACAGCTATACCGCCGCTTGGTTTTGCGATCGGTCAATTAAAAAATATTTATATTTTAGCGGAAAATGCAGAAGGACTTTTATTAATCGATATGCATGCGGCGCACGAACGAGTAATTTATGAAAAATTAAAACAGCAGTTAGCAGAAAAAAAATGGAACGTTCAGTCTTTGTTGGTTCCAGTGACTATTCATTTAAGCGAGCGTGAAATAGGAGCATTGGCAGAGCATCAAAATATTTTGCAAGAATTTTCGTTGATAGTTGAAGAAGTGAGCCCGGCTACTGTTGTCGTCCGTGAAGTGCCTGATATGTTAAAGAGCAGCGATCTTAAATCCTTGCTTCAAGATTTAGCGGGTGATTTAGTGCAAACAGAAAAAAGTCATCGTTTGGAACATTTGATTCAACATATGTTAGGGACGATCGCCTGCCATACAGCGGTACGCGCGCAGCGTAAATTGACACTTCCTGAAATGAATGCGTTACTCCGTGCGATGGAAAATACTGAACATAGCGGTTCTTGTAATCATGGCCGTCCTACCTGGAAGCAATTTTCGCTGGCTGAATTAGATGCTTTATTTTTGCGTGGCCGCTAATGTCTCATACAAAAAAACAACCGATTATTTGTTTGATGGGGCCGACTGCCTCTGGTAAAACTGAATTAGCTATTCATTTAGTTTCAGAGTTTCCATTTGAAATAGTGAGTGTGGATTCTGCCATGGTTTATCGCGGCATGGACATTGGAACAGCGAAACCGAATGCAGATATTTTAGGAAAAGCGCCTCATCGTTTAATCAATATTCGCGAGCCTAAAGATACTTATTCTGCTGCACAATTTTGTCAAGATGCGCGAGAAGAAATTAAAATTATTTTTAAAAAAAATAAAATTCCCTTGTTAGTGGGCGGAACGATGCTTTATTTTCGCGCGCTGCAGCAAGGATTATCTTATTTACCTTCAGGAAATCAAGAAATCAGAAAAAAAATTGCAGAACGCGCATTACAATTGGGTTTTCCTGCTTTGCACCAAGAGCTTGTCAAAATAGATCCGCTCGCTGCGTTACGCATTCATCCAAATGATAGTCAGCGTATTTCACGTGCGCTTGAAGTGTATGAGTTGACCGGTAAAAGTTTATCAGAGTTACAAGAAGAGCCTGGAGATGTACTGACTGAATATGTTTTTTATAATATCATCATTGCGCCTGTAGATCGTGGAATTTTGCATGAACGGATTGCCAAGCGGTTTAAAGAAATGCTGGCTAATGGATTGGCTGAAGAAGTGCGCCGCTTATCGGAAAAAGGCGATTTAACAGAAGAAATGCCTGCGATGCGTTCGGTGGGTTATCGTCAAGTGATGGAATATTTAAAGGGCAATATTACTTTTAATGAAATGGAAGAGCGGGGCATTGCTGCCACGCGGCAATTGGCAAAACGGCAGCTTACGTGGCTGCGCAGTTGGCCTAATGCAGCTTGGTTTGAAAGTGACATGCCAGATTTATATCAACAGGTCGCGGGGTATATTGCGCAAAGATTTTAATGAGCATTTATTGATCATGCTTATGTTGTTTGTTAATATAACACTCCTAATTAATCTAATAAAAGGGATGAGGAAATGACAGCCTATAACATATTGGGAATGGCAACAGAAAATAAAAAAGTAGTTATTCTCATACGTAAAAGCGGGAAGAAAAAGAGATTCTCAGATTCAGAAAAGCAACAACTAAAGGATATTTTTAATAAATTTAATGCCACTTTTGAGACGGAATATTCTGAGGAGCCAGATCTAGTTAAGATTTCAATGCCTGCCACTGGGATCAATATGCTTCGTGTAAGTAAGCTGCTTAAATTTTATCGAGATAAGCTGAAGAATATGCCAGATGAAGTGCCAAAAACAAAAAAGAGAAAACCTGGGCCTTCAAGTGAAAATTCAAAGCGTTTCAAAAAGTACAGACAAACGGATAAGGAGATGCATCGGGAAGCAATTCGGATAGAGGGCGAGATTGAAGAAATGTTACAAGCTCAAAATGAATCTCCTCCTAAGAACTATTTTCAGAGATATAAAAATGCAATTGATCTATTTATTGATGATGTTAGAGAAATCAATCATCTTGCTTTGTCTATCGGAGTTCCGCAGATTGAGGCTAAATCTGAAAAAATCGATCCAGAAGAAATGGAGATTTTAACGAAAAAAATTCTAGCCCAAATTGAAGAGATGAAAAAAATTGCGACCAAACCTAACAATCGCGCAGATATCGAGACTTTTTTAGAAAAAATAGATCAGATGAGTTCAAAGACTCAAGCGATTGACAGGGTATATAAAAATAGAAAAGATAAGTTTGAAAACTTTATACGGGGAGAACTGGAACGCTGCCAGGCCCAAATCCCCCCTTGTCCTTTAAAAGCAAGAGAAGGGGGCCACGTTTTTGGAAAAATGGTTGAAATGGGACAAAAGAGGACTTCTCCAAAGGATAGAGCAGAAAAGGCTAGAGAGATGCTGGGGTCTCATTGGGATAATATTAAAGAGTTGGCGGTGAAATGTCAGGTTAACATGGGTGATAGGGATAATCGATTGGTAATCCTAGAAAAAATTAAAACATATCTTAATCAAACAGTGGGAAGATTGCGGGAGTGGTTAACATTAACAAAAAATCAGCCGAGGGCGGCTTCTTCTTCAGGGGTTTTTGCAGCGGCATCTTCGTCTTCTTCATCAAGCTCATCACATGCAAGTGTAGTTCCCATGGGTCTTGACGATGTGGATGGCAGAAACAATGCACAAGTCACGAAGATGACAAAAACTACTTTCTGACTATTTATTGCGCATTCTTGTTTTATTTGTTAGGATGGGGTCATTTTTATGAAGTAACTAATAAAAAATGAGGAATTTCTCAATGCCGCACGATTTTAAAGAAGTAGACGTAGAGGATAAAATAAGTACAGAAGAGGCTGCTTGCATTTTGATGGCGCTAACGCAAGACTGTAAAAAGAAAAAGCAAAACAAGAGAAAATCTAAACCTCACGAGCAGCCTGCTGTTATTAAAAAGCGAAAGAAAAGACATCCTTTAGCAAAAGAGGTGCGTGAGCAACAGATGTTAGAATCTGAGGAAGAACCCCCCGCTCAAGAAGATGCGCTTTTCACTCAATTAATGAAACAGAATGAACCTGTGCCCACGGCGGGTAGGTGGGCCTACTCAAGTTATGAACTTTATACAAGGGCAATCGAATTGTTATTGTGGGATTTTAAAGAAATAAGCTGTGTGGCAGCCTCTATAGGTATTGCAGTTGAAGTTAAATCTGATGATTCATCTCCTACTATCAATTCAAACTCTGTGGGTCTTTTAACAGAAAAAATTGCCGAGCAGATTAAAAAAATTCAAAACATAAAAGGAAGTGCCGAAGCTCAAACTCTATTGAATGATATTGAGCAGCGCTCTTGCAAAGAACGTATTGCTGCTATTGAGGAAGAGTGCAAGCGCAAAGCGGATATTTTTGAAAAATTGAAAATAGAAAAAGCAGAGCAATGTGGAGCGCGGAAGAGGCCAATTTATCCTAAAGCGAGAGATGGCAATACTATTTTTGGAAAAATGACGATAGCAGGGGGTAGAAGTAGTACATCTGCCCGGGCAAAAAAAGCAGTGGAAATGCTTGAATCGGATTGGGAAAATCTCAAAAAAATTGCAGGCGAATGTGGCATTGAAGTTGAAGAAAAAGATTCAAGAAAGGAAATTTTTGAAAATATAGAAAATTATTTAGCACGTTCAATCGATGCAATTAAGCAGTGGCTGCCGCTTTCAAACTTACCCGTGAGCTTATCTTCTTCTCATGGCACAATGTTCAAAATAAGTTTATTTCAGCAATCTACAGGAGCACCGATGGAGCTTGATCAGATAGCGTTAAATGCACGACGTTAATTTTCAGCCCTTGATTTGTATTTAAGGAATTAAATAATAAGGGTTTGGCAATTTAAATGTTTTATCCGCATGTCCGCCGGCTAAATCGCTTTGTTGATCACCAATGTTTAAAACGATGGTATAACCTTGTTTTTCAATGTCGCTACGTGCATTTATTTTATAAATTGAAGCGGATTTTTCTTTGTAATCACTCGGCTTTAAAATTAAGCCATCCCAATTTTTGTAACCCGCTTGCGTCAGATTTTTTTCGGTAGCAGCGCGGTCAGGCTCTCCGCGTCCTGTCACAAAAAAAACAGCAACATTATTTGCTTTGGCGTAACGATAGAGTTCCAGCGTGGGGTTGATCACAGGATCATTGCCTTCGTCTTCTGCGGCAATAATTTGCGGTAAAGTGCCGCCAAATTTCATGCGCACCATATCGGGATAATTCGATAGGGACGTTTCATCAATGTCTAATATAACGGCGAGTTTTTTCTTGTTTTCTGCACGTTTTTCTTTTTCAAGCCGAGTTTTTAAATATTGCATAGCTTTATCAATAATTTTGGCTTGGTCTTTTTGATATTCACCAGAATCATGATATTTAATGAGAGAGGCTTTGACCACATCAAGATTAGTAGGTTCTTTGGCAAATACAACGGAAACATTGATCAAGCTAATTAGAACAAAATAGGCCACTAATTTTATTTTCATGTGAATTCCTTCAATATGTTGCAAAAACAAATACAAAATGTACCAAATTGCTCTATACAGAGCAATTTTTAAAAAAATCGAATCGTTTAAGAAAAGGAAGTATATTCAATCTATAGCAAATAGTCCGCATTTTTAATAGTATGGTTGAATGAGTTATAATAATACGAGGAAAGGTGGTTTTTGTTAACGAATCTACTTTGGGAAAGGGGGATTATATGTCATTTAAACGCGCACGATTAAGCGCAGTTGCACTCGGGGTCGCATTTGGCGTTCTGTGCGGCGGTTGGATGCTGTTTGTCGGCATTTCAGCAGCTCACGGGGGTTTTGGAGCTGAAATGATGACACGTTGGGCAGCAGTTTTTCCAGGCGTTGAAACATCAATGAAAGGTGCCTGGATTGTCGGGGCATGGGGATTTTTAAAAGGATTTTTCTCAGGACTTATTTTAGGATGGATCTATAACCTTTGCTTATGCTGCTGCAACCGTTCTCACTGTTCATGCTGCAAATCTTCTTGTGCAACATGCGGTAATGGAAATACATCGAAATAAATGAGCGGGAAGGATGTGATGTTATTTAAACATAAAAAATGCGCGGAAGGTCGCGCATTTTTTTATGGGCGCAGGGTATGTACACATGCATAAAATTACCGTATCAGAACGTAAAGTTATTTTATTTGCAATGCAACTCATTATATTAATTGTTTGTATTGCTTATCTGTATTTTGTGTATTACACCGATATTTCTCCCAATCACCAAGTCAAAGGGACTTACGAACAAACCACTTGTAAAATTGATGATGCAACGCTTGAAACCAAGGGCACATTCATCAAACGTTATCGTGCAGTGTTTTTGGTAACTTATGTGGCACAAGGCGCGCATTATGAGCGAGTGGCTGCATCGGGCAAAGGTCTGGATCATTCTTTCTCAACAGATAAATCAACCGCACTCGATTTGCTTTCTCAATTTGCTGCAGGTTCAACACATGTGTGTTGGTATAATCCAACAGATCCGCAAATTGTGGTATTGGCTATTAAATCAATAGGATCATCAGCGATGTCTTTAGTAATTCTATTTATCATCGCTATGATGATGATTTATTATGTCATACGCTCCATGACGGAATTTGGATCATTAGTGAAAACCAAATTACAACAGTTTCGAAATGAAAAAAATCCACCGAGGTAATGCATGCACACAATGATTGATACGCCTAAAGCACCTGCTGTGACAGGTCGTTATTCTCAAGCCATTCGCGTTAATAATACGATTTATCTGGCAGGCCAAATTCCTCTTGATCCCAATACCATGGAAATGATTCGGGGAGATATTCAAGAACAAATCAAACAAGTATTTGAAAATTTAAAAGCTGTTGCAGAAGCAGCGGGATCGGCGCTTTCAAATGTAGTTAAATTGAATGTTTATCTTACCGATTTTTCTTTGATCTCAATTGTGAATGAAGTCATCACGGAATATTTTAAGCCGCCTTATCCTGCAAGAACATCTGTGCAAGTGGCAGCGTTACCTAAAGGCTCGCCCATCGAAATAGATGCGATTATTGTGATGTAGAACGTATCCTCGCTATTTTTTTGATACCGAGGAAGCAGGTACTGTGGGCACGCTGACCATGACGGTGTTCGTTTGGCCATTATCACCAATCATCCGCATGGTTTTTAAAATTTCCAACGCTTGATAGAGTTGGAAATCAGTGCGCGCTAAGTCAAGCGGATTTTTTTGGCTTGTGATATCAAGCGCAGTAGGTTGTTGTTGATCATCACTATCTTTGGCTCCAGGTAAATGGCCTTTTAATTCAAACTCTCTAATGGGCGCAAGCATCGGGTTATTTACTTTGTTGCCGGCAACTTGTAAATTTTCCACCACAATATCAGGCGTAATTCCCTTATTTTGGATTAAACGTCCTGAAGGCGTGTGATAAAGTGCGGTCGTTAATTTGATAGCATGACTATTATCTAAGGGCAGCACAGTTTGCACTGATCCTTTGCCAAAACTATTAACGCCTACAACAATAGCGCGGCGGTAATCTTGAAGTGCGCCCGCTACAATTTCGCTCGCAGATGCTGAGCCTTCATTCACAATAACAACGAGAGGTGCACCATTTAAAATATCGCCCGGTGTTGCTTTGGCGCTATAAACGGAGTTAGGTAAGCGGCCTTCCGTATAAACAATTTGATCGTTAAATTTGTTATTGAGTTTTTTACTATCCAAAAAGACATCAGCGACTTGTACGGCTGTTTCTAACAATCCACCCGGATTATTGCGTAAGTCAAGAATGAGGCCTTTTAAATTACCGCCTGCATCTTTCTTTAATTTTTCGATGGCAGCAACCAGTAATTCAGAAGTCGGTTCTTGAAATTCACTAATGCGTACATAACCAAAATTATTGGCGATCATATTGCTTTTGATACTGACAATATGAATTTGATCGCGTGTTAATTTAAAGCTTAAGGGTACTTTTTCTCCCTTACGAATAACGGTTAAAGTGACCGAGGTGCCTTTTTTGCCGCGCATTTTATCAACAGCTTCATTGAGGGTCATTTCATTCACCAATTTACCATCAATGGCAACAATATAGTCACCTGATTTGATGCCGGCCCTTGCTGCAGGTGTATCGTCAATTGGACTAATGACTTTTAGAACACCATATTCTCCCGTGACTTCAATACCCAAACCACCAAATGCACCGCTTGTTGTCATCAATAATGTTTTATAAGAATCTTGGTCAAGATATTCAGAATGCGGATCAAGCCCGCTCAGCATGCCGCGGATAGCATCTTCTAATAATTTTTTATCGCTGATGGGTTGTACATAGAAATCTTTAATTTGACCTATCGCATTAGTAAACCGTGAAACGTCGCTTTCTTGTAAGGCTTCTACTTTTTTGTCTTTAGGCACCGGGGCAAGCGCTGCATTACCGCCATCATCTCGAAAAGCGAGGGCATTCGAAGACAACACAACCGAGAGAAGAGTGCTTGCGATACCGACAAAAGTAAGATGGCGTTTCATAGGTCCTTCCTTCTTTGGGTTCAAAGTGCAAAATACCCTAATGAACATAACCAGATTTCATAGTCCTACTCTGTTTATTATACTCCATTTTGAGGGTGGATGAGTGGCGGATGGGGCTTAATGTACTGAAAGAAATGGTTATTTTTTGATTCAAGAATTGTATATTTTTTAGTGTTATTGAAATTAATTGTAAATCTATTTTTTAACGACTGAGTAAAAATGGTTTATAACCGCGCATTTTTACTTAGATTTTTACAAAGAATCTATGAAGTTGAAGAAGTAGCGATTTCCGCTGAAGAAGGTTTGCAAGCCCTTAAGCAAAAGTTTGCGCGGGGCCTGGTAGCAAGCCTTGACCAACTAAGTTTTCGTGTTTTCAGGGCCGTAGGCCCTGAAAAGACAAAGCGTGTTGCAGTGCAAAAAACTTAATCTCAGGCTACGTGGGGTTCAAGTCATTGGCCTGAAAACACGAAAACTTGCTACAATAAATTCGACAATCAATGTTAGATCAAGTTTAGATTTTTACAGCTTAGCCAATTGCCGTGGAGCTATTTATTTTTTGCGAAAAGGATATTCAGGCATTTGTTGATATTCTAATGTGCAAAAATCTAATGGCAGGCCATCCTGATATGTTTTCTCAATTTTAGGCAATAAAGCTTTTATTCTCGAGAGTCTATCTTTATCTACAAATAAAGGTTCAATGTAACTATCTTCACTGAGAAGGCAAATGGAGTTTTGCATCATTTATTTAATCCCGTCAATATAAAAACCCAAGCTCACATCATTACAAGGATGTAACGATTGGAGCGAAAAAAGAAGAAACAAACTTTTTTAGCGGAAATCGCTGCTAAAGAAGTTCAAAAATTGGCTTCCCCGTCATTTCTTTCGGTTTAGGCAGCCCTAATAGGTAAAGCATCGTGGGGGCTATATCAGAGAGTATACCCTTGGGATTGATGATGCGTGCTTTTCTACCAACGTATAGCAAAGGGACTTGTTCGTGCGTATGCGCGGTATGGGCTTGACCAGTGATTTCATCAAACATTTTTTCTGCATTACCATGATCAGAGGTGATCAAGGCTTCGCCTCCTGTTTCTTTTAAAGCAGCCATGATTTTTTGAAGACATTCATCAAGCGTTTCAATTGCTTTGATAGTAGCAGACAAATTACCGGTATGTCCTACCATATCAGCGTTAGCAAAATTGCAAATAATCACATCATAGCGTTCACTTTTAATTTCATGAACTAATCGCTCAGTGAGTTCAGGCGCGCTCATTTCAGGTTTTAAATCATAGGTAGCGACTTTAGGGGAAGGAATCAAGATACGTTCTTCATCGGGACTTGGTTTTTCGATGCCGCCATTAAAAAAGAAGGTGACATGTGCATATTTTTCAGTTTCTGCAATGCGCAATTGTTTTAAATGAAGGGTGCTTAAGTATTCGCCCAACATATTTTTTAACCGTTCGGGTGGAAATACAATGGGACAAGAAAAAGTCATGTCATATTCGGTCAAGGTAATAAAATTGACGGGTGCCCATGCTCCGCGTTTAAATCCTTTAAAATCGGTATTGATAAAGGCTTGGGTCAGTTCTCGTGCGCGGTCTGCCCTGAAATTCATAAAAATAACAGTATCGCCTGGAGTGATGGTGATAGGTTTTTCATGGTCTTTGTGAATGACGGTTGCTTTCACAAATTCATCCGTTTCCCCGCGTTCATAGGCAAGTTGCAGTGCATTTAGAGCATCCGGTGCTTCATAAGCTGCTTTTCCTTCCGTTAATAAATCATAAGCTGCTTCAATACGTTCATATCGTTTATCGCGATCCATCGCATAATAACGCCCGATCAAAGAGACGATTTTTCCGCGTTGTAATGCTTCACATTGTTTGATGAGTGTCGCTAATGAGGCTTTTGCACTTTGCGGCGGTGTATCACGTCCATCTAAAAAAACATGGAGATAGACTTTTTCTGCGTGATGTTTTTTGGCAAGTTTCAGCATGGCGTGGATATGTTCTTCATGACTATGCACACCGCCGGGTGACAGTAACCCTAAAATGTGGATGGCTTTACCCGATGTTTTGGCAGCGTCGAGTGCTTTTGTTAATACAGGATTTTTAAAAAAATCACCATCCTTAATCGCAAGATCGATTCGGGTCAAATCTTGATGAACAATGCGTCCTGCGCCCATATTTAAGTGGCCGACTTCAGAGTTACCCATTTGTCCCTCTGGTAAACCAACGCATGAACCCGAGCCTGAAATCAGCGTGTGAGGATAACGTGCCCATAGTTCATTCCAGTGGGGGGTGCGGGCGTTTGCAATTGCATTGGCTTTTGTCTCTTCTCGATGTCCCCACCCGTCTAATATGATTAATACGAGAGGTCGTGGCCGGTTTTGCTGACTCATTTTTGAATTCTCATTGGCATAATGTGTCATAGATAGTTAAACTATACCTCGCTCTTCTTTGAGGTGGTGGTGTCTAAATGATAACTGATAAGCAATTAAAAAAACGTTTTTTAAAAATAGCTGCGCTTATTATTTTGTGTATTCTAACAAGTCGTTTGTTGCCTGCAATAGCGCAACCAGAGGAAAAAGGGACTTGGGATGATTCCTCTGTCGTTCAATCGGATCAAGACCAAGACCAAGACACGGGTCTTGTTGATCCTTATGAACCTTTTAATCGCGCTATGTATCAATTTAATGAAGTGCTGGATATCGTCATTTTAAAGCCATTGGCCATGATCTACAATGCGGTCTTGCCTCGTCCAATCAATAAGGGCATCAGTAATTTTTTTGCAAACATCAATACTATCCCAACGGTTGCCAATGACGTCTTACAATTCAACATTTATCAAGCGGCGAATGACGGCTGGCGGTTGCTAGTTAACTCGACAGTAGGTATTTTAGGTTTTTTTGATGTGGCTTCTGAAATAGGCCTTGAGCCCAACACAGAAGATTTTGGATTGACGCTTGCTCAGTGGGGATATACAAAATCTGATTATTTAGTATTACCCTTCTTTGGACCTAGTACACCGCGGGATGCGATTGGCTTGCCTGTGGATTATTACTTATTCTCTATTTATCCTCATATTCATCCGTTAAGAGACCGGTATGCATTATATGGCTTGGGTGTTGTTTCAAGACGGGCAGATTTGTTAAGTTTTCAAAATGTGATGGAACAGGTTGCCGTGGATAAATATGTCTTTTTACGTGACGCTTATTTGCAGCGCCGCGCTTATCTTATTCAGCGTAACAAAGAATTGGGCGATCCTTATTTAGAAAAAGAGGGAACCGAAGAAGACCACCAGGTGCAATAATGGTTATGCATTAAGACAACAAGAATTCAGTATGTTATTCTAAATTAATACGCGGGAGCGAGTGGGATAAAGCATGACAGTATCTGAAATGAATATTGCAAAAAACACATTGCATGAGATTGCAAATCAGGCCTATGGGCTCGCGATGGGCTTGCAAAATGCAGCACCCTCCCAAACAGGCGGCCCCCCAAAATCTGTTCAATATCTTCTTGAAATATCGTTATACATTAATAAATTAAGTAAAGTGATTGAAGAATTAATTGTCATCGACTCCTCAAAAAGAAAATGATAACTGGATAAGCGAATGGATGATGAACTAAAACAGCATGAAAAATTAATTCAATTGATTCGTGATGCAGCTCACCATGATGCTGAATTAAGAAAAAAATATCATGTCGGTGATAAATTTCGTTTTGTGCGTGATCGTTTGCAAAAATTATTAGAAGACATAGAATCTCATTTGCTTTCTATAAAGGTTGCCAGCGAAGATACACAGCAAAAAGAAGATACAAAACACCAAATTTCTGTGTATGTGTATCTCTACAATGCACAAGGGCTGATGTTAAAAAGCTGGTCGGCCATGTTTACTCCTAAAGTATTTTACGAATATAGCGTCAACCGGCCGATTTATGCAGAAAAATCTCATGTGGAATCCTTCTTGCGATCAAAGATAAATAAACACCAACATGCTTATCTGACTATCATGGTTAATCGAGATGATATTACAATGTTGGAGGGGCCTAAAGATGCACTGGGTAATCCTTCGATCAAAGTGCGTGAAGGATCATTACGTTTTGACCGTCTTGTTTCATTTACGCATAATGAGCAAGATTATGTGCTGAATAAGTATGGGGAGTTGGTGAAAAAATAGAGGAACTGTTTATTGCAGTTGACGGTCATTATGCTTATGCAATATTCATCATTTATGTTTCATTAAGAAGCGATGAAACTGCCGTGTGGTTTTTCTCTCTGATCTCAAGCAGTCTATCGATGAGTACTTTTTCTATCTCAGGCTTAACTTGTAAATATAAATTAACCACTCTTGCCCAAGGAGTAATAGAAAACTGGTGGCTAATACCAGAAGCCGCCTCGTAAATGACATCGAAAGGAATACGGGTATAGAAAGCGATTCCTTCTAATGTGTATTCTCCCGTTTCAATAATACCCTGAATAAGAAGTTGAATGATTTTACTGTCCATTGCATAGCACTCCATCGAAAAATTATTTTGATTACGTTGTATTTTATGTTGAAATAATTCAAAAAATAGTTGATGTAACCGTCTCAATAAAAACGCTTTTAAAATTTTACGTTCATTTTTTACGTTGAAGTTTAGGAGAGATTTTTTAGTAGTTAGTCTCTTCTGGTAAAACAAATTGATAGCAGACTTCATTGTTTCATCTCCTTATACAAGCCCGTGGATATTACAAAAAGCATCCTATTCACCTCCGATTTAGTAAATTTTCTTAGTTTTTCCTTGATAACGCCTTCCCTTTCTTTAGAGAAATGCTATCCTATCGCTCGTTTGGTATAATTTTGAAAGTGCATTGCAATTATTTTTTTTAATATGCAATGCTAATACTAAATAATATAAAAAAGCAATAGGAAAAGAATTCTTTTATGCGCCCTGATGAATTTCAACAAACAAAAAGGTTTAATTTAGTTTTATTTACCACGTTCATGTTTATGGCGGGATACATAACACAACGTATTTCACTCACTGTATACCTTAATCAACATGGATATAATCTTAACGAATCATACTCAATATCAACGAGCTATATTGCTCTATTTTCAATTTGCTCTTTTGTATGGGGATTAATCAGTCAATATCTGCCTACACACGAAAAAATTGCTACGCTAGCTATATTAGCCGTCTCTACAGGATTACTTCTGTTAACTTTTCCTTATAAAAATATAGAAATGGCTGGTATTTCTTTCATCATAATAGGGGGCAGTCTCTATTTCACTTTTATGAGCTTAGTCGTCAATAATCATTTCAACGGAGCAACGGAACGGCAGCAAGGCAATCATCTATACCAAATCATGTTCAACATGGGGGCTCTTATCGGCGTTTTAGCAATCGGTTTACTACCGGTGAGTCGCTATCATGATGTGTATAGATTTGGCTCAATTATTACCGTGTTTGGATTCTATTTGTTACTAAAAAACAATATTTCTATACATAACATCAACAGCATCCCATCATCTTTAAATCAAAAAATGATGCTTATTTTTGCCTTGTTAAGTACATTCATTTTTGTCTATACATTACTAAAATTTGGAAATATCACGAGATTCATTTCGATTTTTGGATTTATCATTGGCGGTGGATATATATTATATCTGGCCTTTAAGGAAAATAATAAAAATTACCTTACATTTATAGCAATGTTAATTTTGTGCGGGTTTCCTTATTGGTTGGCTGTTTCGATTGTATATAGCCAATTCACTATATTTTTGACGCAACAAGTTAATAGTACTTTATTCGGCATTACCATTCCACCTATGGCTGTCTTAAGCCTAGATGCTGTTGCAAATGTCATTTTTGGTTTTGGAATTTATAGTATATATAAAAGACGTCAAATCGCTCCAAGAACATTATTGCTATATAGCTTATTTTTGACTGCGCTCGCTTTTTCATTCTTAGTGACTCCATTGTATCTAACAAACAGCACACAAAAAATCAGCCTTATCTGGCCGATGTTCAGTATTAGTGCTTACGCGGTTGCGGAATTTCTTTTAATAAGCACACTGACCGCTCAAATTAGCACCCTGGTACATGATAAAAATCGACAAGGTATTTTTATTAGCATGGAATACTTAGGATCCGCAGTCTGTGCATCTATAGCGTATTATTTCATGCGTATAACAACAGTGAACGTTGGAAATGAATTTATTTTAGCGCAAGACTTAAGTTTATATTCAATAATGATGACATTTACATTGATAGTTGGATTTATCTATTTTTCTTTAAACAAATTTAAACTTCTTGGAACATAAAAATGGATACTATGGAAGTAAAAACTTGGAAAGACGTAAAAAAAACGATCGGAACATTAAATTATAGCTTGGCAAAAACAATAAATAGCGTACGCGGATCCGATTCATTTAAAGTTATTCAAGTACGATATCAATATGCTGAACATATTATTTGTAAAGGAAAATATAGGATAAATATTGAGGGAAGAAATATTCCCTACGAAAAAAAGTCAATGCCAAGTGAAATACAGAAAATATTAAATTACCATTGGAGAACTATCCCATTCGGAATAATTACGCACAATTCAACAGAATCCTATATAAATCATACTACCCATATCGTGCCGTTTTGGGCACTTTTTCCAGGAAAAACATTTGCATTGCTTAGCGTGTTTGATAAGAGTGATTTCACATTTCTTATTGCTGGATTATACTCAATGCAATCAGGGTCTCGCTCACTCATTACGCTTCCAAAAATTTCTCATCAAGCATCTAACCAACGATTAGCAAATAAGTATAATATTGTTAAACATCTGTCTCCAAAAAATCTATCTGATCAATGGTATTTATTTAAAGAAATTGCAGAATCGACCGAATTTCGTACGAAATGGTATTCGGAATTAACACTATTTTCACATGAATTCATTGATGGTATTAATGAAACACTCAATCTACGATATCATCTTTTACATGATATCTGGGAACAAAATGCTTTTGATCGAAACAAATTTGCATATGAATTCATATGGTCTATTTTTGAAAAAGAACTAAAGCTATCCGTGAAACATGATCCCGTTGTGATACAAACGGTAAAACAATTAATGTTGATCGCCATGCGGCAGGTTCCTGCATTTATACCAGCAGATTCAAATATTGCTGCGCCAGTTTCAGACTTTATTGATGTTCTACTACACTGTTATAAAATCAGATATCATCTTCCAGTTTTTATGCGACTTGGGCCATATGATGGCATCCATCCTGTTTATTATTCTTTGCAAAAACATACTTTTTTTCATGAAATGACTGAAAGAGCGATAGCAAAACTCACTGTAAGTGAATTGACAAGGATAAGAAATGTCCTGCTATTATTTGTAGACTACGTATTAAATAATAAATTCGAACATTCATTAGAAAAAACAGTGCTGCTAAAAACATTAAAAGAAGTCGATTTTGATTTCTATCATCCTCATGGAGAAGGTCATATCAATTCAGACATTAACTCGATTATGAAAGATGATCGACGATTTATTAACCTGCCTTTTGATCGTGAAATAAAATCCGATTTATTATTTCCAGAGCACTCTCTTTTCTTTAGCGGTTGTATTCGAATAAAACCAAAAATAATATAGTTTTTTAGTTGATCGCCAAGAGACTCTCAAGCATTAGAATGGCGTCATTATGGGTTTCATTGCAAAATGATAGCGTTTCCGCGAGCCAGGGTTTCATGTCCATTTTTGTATTTATACCAACAAATTCTCCATTATTCAGAACCAATATGTAATGAAATATCGATCCAATTAATATGAATTGCTGATAATCACGTTCAGTGTTTATTTCATTAGATGTTAGCCAAGCGCGTGTATCGTCACCTTTAAGTAAAGAATTTTTTCTGCGCATTTTTTCAAAAAAATCATTTTGATATTGAGGACTAATTTCTATATTTTTTTTATCTATATATGACACTATAGCGGTTAAAAATAGGGATATTGCATAAATTATTTTTTTTATTTCACTCCACGCGGATGTATTTTTTTTATAGTCAGTGTATAAATTAGAATAGATAATATAAAATCCGCATATTGTTTTTAGCTTATTTTTATCTGCCATAGACAGAGCACATTTTAGCAGATCGTTATAATCAACATTTTTTCCATGATCTTGACCAACATTTATTTCACTGAAAATGTCAGATAGATTATGAGCAGCCTTCGAAAGTATTTTTAAGTGGGTAATTTTATCAAGATCTTGATACTGGCATAATATTTTTTCATCAGCGGTAAGCCATTCATAACATTTCTCGAAGGGGGAGCTTACAATTTCTCTATACAGTTTTCTAATAAAAAATGTTGAATCAAATTTTTTTAATTCTGTATCATTACTATGAGATTTATTTCCTGAAAAAAACTTTAGCAATTGCACGGCGTCCAGTTTTTTTTGATCTATGTAATTATTTTCAATAAAAGTATATAAATTCGAATCTGTGATGTGTTTTTTTATTATTTTTAAACTTCTTTGAAAATAAGGAATTTTTTTTATCGTGAGCAAAACATTCTCTGCTTTTTCTTTATCTAATATTTTGTCATTAATTGCTTTTTCTAACGTAAAATGTATATTAATTAATGGAATAATATTTGTGTTAAATTTTTTAGTATTCATCAAATGCGTTATTGCAACTTCATCATCATTTAGAACTCTATTTTTATTTTTATAATAGGAGAAAATTTTTCCGGAACCTATCATTCCAAATTCATTCAGTTCCGCTGCACGCAAAGCACCCATACTACTGCAACCATAAACATGCACTCCTCTGCTGATAGCAAATAATATTTCTTTATGCCAAACTGCTGCGGTCTGTTCAAATAACCCATCAATAATCACTAGAATCTTTGGAGAAAGACGTAGTACACGAAAAATATCACCACACTTAACGGGTAAGTGATAGTTTGCATCAGGGAGAATTTGACTTGCTTCTTCTGGAGAAATTGTTGGCCCAGTAAATATGATAATTTTATCTGTGATGCTCATGTATTAAGTCCGAGCACGACAACATGAACGACAGCGATTGACTCATCATTTGATGTATGGTCAACACACACTAGCTTATCGTATCCATTATTATTAAAAATATTCAATAGGTAGTTAATCTGTTTATCTAGCGGGGTATTTGATGTTTCAATACTGGATCTACATTGGTAATTAACAACGCCTGCTGTTCCAAGATTTTTCCACTCATATTGATAATTCATTGGAAACATATCATCCCTAGCGCCTGATATATGAGTCAACCTTGATTGCGCAGCCTCAGTAATTGCTCGACAAAGTGCGATATTTTTTGATAAATGTGTGCCGGTACCACTTTGGTGACCTAATTTTCTGATGGGACTATTGTCAGAAATAATGCAATGATACGTGGGTATATCAAATCGATTTGTAATATCAAAAATTGCTACAGTAATGTTTTTTTCAACCAATTTATCCATTAATTGAGCAACATATTTATCGTTTACTGTATTGATGTCTAGCAATAAAGATTGTTTCTCTCGTATCCTTAATTTCTTAAATTCAAACAAACAGTTTCTTTCAAAAATTTCAAATAATGCATGCAATATAGCCTCTTCTCTTGTATTTCCAGAAGCGAGCCCTGTTGTTGATCTTATAAAAATTCCCGTTTCCAATTTTACGCTCGTAAGATCTAAGTTAATATAATCAGTGGGAATCAATAGCATGCTATTATCAAATAGATTTTTTGCCTTACGCCAATTCAGTACGTATTCATGGATATTTTTCAACTTCGTAAACCCTAGCATCAACTGATTAGGATCCACTGCGCATTGTGCGCTTAATTTATTAAAACTAGATTCACAATCTATTTTGATATTTTCAGCATAGTAATGCTCAATAGCTTCCATAATCGCGCTGCAAAGCGCTAATTCGTCTGTTAATCCTTTACCTTGAGATGTTGAAAGATTTTTAGAATTGGGTCTGTAGCAGGTATAAACAGGAATGTTAAGACAGTCCAGTCCTGTAATATTAGCAATTCGACTGATTCCCGCCTTTTCGATATAAGGTTTGGTAATCTCTAAAGTTTCTGAAGGAACACGTGTTCTAATTGTGCCGCCTAGATTATGTAGCAACATGGTTATTTAATTGGGTAAAAATTGTGTAATGAGTAGTAGAATTCATCAGTATTTTAATTTTTAATATTAACCGCCAGATATAGGTACAACTATCTCGAGGGTATCGTTTTGAGAAAAAGTGCAATTGTTATCGGAAATATCAATTTGATTATTATTTTTATAAATAGCTATGTAGCCATTTAGTTGATCATAGCAATCAAATAAAACTTGATATAGTTGCGGCTGTTTTTTTTTGAGAAACGATGCAAAACTTTGGCCATTACTTAAATCGAAGTCTAATCTTTTTTTTCCAGAAGTATATCTTACGAGTGCCTCTGGCACTATCACAATTGGCATAACGCATCACCCAATGCTATAGATGTTGTTCCGTTGAAATCTTTGGCTCACTCAGCGAAAAATATGTTTCTTCATCTAAGTCTGGAATATGTATATTTTCAATATCATCCAAATTCGTATTATTCATGGGTGTATTACCCCCTCTACAATATATGGTACATAAAAACATACCAAATTTACCCTACCTCCATAGAATACGCTATAATCCTGATTTTGCAATCTATCGGCCTATGAATAAAAGCACTATAAATGATCAATTAACGGGTATTGAATTCCAACGATATTCCCGGCAGCTAGCGTTATCGGAAGTTGGGATAGACGGACAAATGCGATTAAAAAAGGCTAAGGTTCTCTGCATCGGTGCAGGAGGGCTAGCTTCTCCTGCTTTATTATATCTGGCTGCAGCGGGTGTTGGGACATTGGGTGTTGTTGAAGATGATCAAGTGGAACTATCAAACCTTCAACGTCAAATCCTTTATACTGCGAATGACGTAGGATCTCATAAAGGACAGTGTGCCAAAAAACACCTAAATTCGCTCAATCCTGGCATTAAAATCAACTTATATCCTCATCGTCTAAGCAAGGATAATGCTATTGATATCCTGTCTCCGTATGACATTATCCTAGATTGCACCGATAATTTTCATAGTCGATTCTTAATAAATGATGCCTGTTTTTATCTTAATAAGCCTGATATCTATGCAAGTATCTTGCGTTTTGAAGGCCAATGCACCGTTTTTTCTCCGCCAATAAATCCATGTTATCGATGTTTGTTTAAAACCGCGCCCCCACCTGAATTAGTTCCCAATTGTGCTGAGGCAGGAGTCATAGGTGCACTACCAGGATTGCTTGGCGCTATTCAAGCCATGGAAGTGATAAAGCTTATCCTTCAGCAAGGATCCTCATTAATAGGACGCTTATTAATCATTGATGTGTTAACTATGCGGTTTCGTGAGCTGACTATATCGAAGAATCCAGATTGCCCGCTTTGTGTGCATAAAATTCCTTTTACACTTCTTGATATGCCAGAAAGAAAGAATGACGCTTCGTTGGCGGTATCAGTGAACGAAATTTCTGTTCATGATCTTTTATCGTTGCAACAACGAAAGGAAAAAATTTTTTTGTTAGACGTACGTGAGCCTTATGAATACAAAATATGTAACTTAGGAGGCTGCTTAATACCGCTGAAAGAACTCTCTGAGCGTATAAATGAACTCGATGTGAAGCAGCATATTGTCGTTTATTGTAAAACAGGCGGGAGAAGTAAGAAGGCAGTAGCGTTTCTTAAGACACGCGGTTTTTCAAAAGTGAGCTCACTAAAAGGAGGTATCTTGAAATGGATTCAGGAAATCGATTCTAAATAAAAAACCATCTTCCGGAAATTGAATTAGAAAAAAATAATAAAAAAATAAATTTACAAAAGGGAGAAATTGTGGCTCAATATCGGTATCAAGTTTATCTAATATTTTTACCCCAAATCCGCTGACACATTCCAAACATCTTTTCGATACTCAAACCTTACAGCACAGATATTTGCATAAATTTAATAATAGGAAACAATTTAGTAGGAGTCGTACATGCTTGAATATCCAAAGTACATAACATTTCCAGATATAAATAGGATACCTACCTGTGTGTCTCAGGAATTTAATAATGAATTAGATCTAGAAGATGGGAAAGTATTTTATCCAAAATCCCCAAAAATTGAAAAATATTTTTTATCGGAATATCAAAGTTTGCGTTTCGGTTCCGCGCAATTTTGTGGGTTTCTGCAAGACACCGTGTATGTTGAACACTATGTCGTGATTCCTGCAATACGTGATGTTTCGTTGCTTCCTGTAAAAATACCCCAAAAAGTGCAGATTGATTTATTCAAGCTTGTTGCAGATGAAGGTCACCATGCTGCGCAAGCATTGGTTCTTGTTAACTCGATTAAGGATAGATTTAATATTCAGTTAAACGAAGCAGGCAGTGAAATTCCTTTGTTTATTAGGGAGCTAGAAAAACATAAGAATAGTTATGATGATTCAATTAAGAAAATTTTATTTAATATGCTTGTTGGAATAGTGACTGAAACAAGAATTTCAAAAGAATTAGGTTCTTTTATTAACAATAGCGATATCATAAAATCAGTAAGAGACCACTGTAAATCTCACCAAGATGATGAAACTATACACTGTTCTCAATTTATGGCATTAGGTAAATATACATGGAGTGTATTTAATGAAGAACAAAGAGAGTTGGCCGCTGAAATTTATGCAAAAACGACAATAGCAAGAAGCGTGCCGGATGTGAGCAGAATATCATTTTATTTATCTCAAACAACTGATATTAACAAGAAAGAATGTGACAAGATTGTCAATTCAATTTATACCAGAGATTTTTTAATCGAGGAGACATTGATCGCAATCAATTCTACAATGAATTTTTTAAAAAAATTAGGAGTATTAGATTATAAAGCGGCTCGAGATATTTTTCAAAAAGCTGGATTTTTGTGATAATGATTAATAACAAAATAAGTTATTTATAAGAGAAAAAAACCATGCGTTTTAATAAAAAAGTTTTTGTGATTGTAGATGCGTATACAACAGGTAAATTTGTGGCGCCATTAATAAATGCTAATGGTTATTCGTGCATTCATCTACAGTCAAGTAAAGAAATTATTCCAGCATTTGCACCCACTTTTATTGAAAGTAATTTTATAAAAAATATAATATATGATGGCGAGATTAGATTAGTTGTAAAGCATTTATTAGATTTTGAAGTTATCGGCGTTATTCCTGGTACAGAAACGGGTGTTATTCTTGCTGATTTACTCAGTAATTCTTTAGGGTTGCATACTTCTAATAATTTACAGTTAAGTCATGCTAGAAGAAATAAGCATGAGATGGTCAATTGTTTAGCGAAGCATGAAATACCGCATGCAAAAAGTTTTCAATCCAATCACTTAGATGAAATTCTACGATGGGTTGAAGGACACGGAAAGTTTCCAGTAGTTGTAAAGCCATTATCTAGTGCTGGCTCAGATGGCGTTAAAATTTGTAATCATATTAACGAAGTCACAAACGCATTTAATGCCATTATGAATGTGAAAGATATCTTTAATGAAATAAATGCAACTGTTATGGTTCAACGATTTTTAGATGGACAAGAATATATTGTTAATACGGTTAGTTATGATGGTAAGCATAAAGTTGTGGATATTTGGCGTAAATTCAAAAATAAAGTAAATGGTATTCCAATTAATGATTACGCTGAGATTGTAGCACCATCAGAGCCAGATTATGTATTGCTGTTTACTTACATATTTAAGGTATTAGATGCTTTAGAGATAAAGTTTGGGGCAGGTCATAGTGAAATTATGATGACGGAAGATGGCCCGATACTCATTGAAACCGCTGCTAGACTCGAGGGTTCGATTGATCCATCAGCAGTGCATGAAGCCACTGGGAATAACCATGTATCCTGTTTGGTGAATAGTTATCTGAGCAGAGATGAATTCTTACAGTCATATTCAACGATTAACGGTGTAAAAAAATACGCAAGACACACTTTTTTAGTTTCTCCAAGTAGCGGGGTTATTACCAAGGAACCTGATTTGCAATCAATTATAAATCTACCTAGTTTTCACAGTTTATCATTTAGGTTTGAGCGAGGTAATCATTTGGTTAAAACAACATCTTTGGCAGATTTTCCTGGATTTGTTTATTTAGTATCTGAAGATAGGCAACAGGTAGAAACGGATTATCAAATTCTTCGTGAATATGAGAAAACGTTATATTCAGACATTTGTAGCTAAGTTAAATTTGGATCTAACTGAATATCGGTTTTAAAGTTATTATGGAAAGATAAAAATGGGTAAAAATAACGAAAACGCGATAGTTTTAATCATGTTGTATTGTATAGCCTTTATAGGTGTTTTTGCGGTGGATTTTTATTTACCGGCTATCCCAAGAATAGCGGTAGAATTTAAATCAGACCCAGGAGCCATTGCTCTTACAATGAGTAGTTACACATTTACTTTTGCTTTGGGGCATTTAATCGTTGGCGCTACTTCAGACCATTGGGGGCGTAAACGAACTTTTGAGACAGGTCTTCTCATTTCAATAGTGGGTACTTTTTTTTGCATGATATCAAATAATTTCTGGGAGTTATTCATTGCTCGCGGCATCCAGGGATTTGGTTTATCTTGCTTTGTATTAACAAATGCTATTATTAGAGATGTTTTTTCTAACGAAATTGCGGTAAGAATTAGAATATCTAGAAATCTTGTTGCATACTTTTTGATTGCGATAGCGCCTAGTATTGGGGTAATTGTACTTCACTTTTCTAATTGGCGAATGATTTTCGCTATATTTTTGCTTTTTAGCGCTTTAATATTTATTTATATTAAATTTTTTGGAGTAGAAACAAATAAAAAATTGAATCATGATTTTAACTTAGTTGTTACGTTAAAACAATTTATCTTGATTGTGAAACACCGCACATTTCTTAAGTTTTCATCTATATCTACGTTAGCTTATTCAGTTCATTTTTGCTTTGTTACTATTTCGTCTAATTTATTATTAAATAAGATGAACCTTCCTTCGAATATTTATGGAAAATGCATGTTTGGGTATGGTGTCTCTTTTTTAATTGGCGCTGTACTTGCTATGTATTTAATCAAGAAACTTAATATGTCGCGTCTCTTAGAGATAGGCGCAATTACCTTGATTATTGGAGGCGTAATTCTATTAATAAGTTTTCTAATGGGCAAAATATCTTTATTATCTTTATCAATAGCGGTGATTGTATGTGTTATTGGAATATCCTTTGTTACTCCCTGTGCGGTAACATTTGCGATGGCTGAATTTGAGAATCAAGCTGGCTCAGCATCGGCGTGTTTGGGCGTCATGCAATTTACTATAGCTGCACTATTGAGTGCTGTAGTGAATATAGCTTTTGGATACAGTATAATGCTCATCGGGTTATTGGCAATAATGACAGGTTTGCCTGCATATTTTCCCGACTTTGACACTTCCCAACGCGCCCTGAGCTCCTGAAAGCTGTGTCACCGCGCGGCTAAGAGGTCTGGTAATGCTTCCGATATAAATTAACGCTTACGAGAGGATGAAGGACGAGGCTTGCCATCTAGAAAAGCGGATTTGTCTTTTTGTTCTTCTTGTTTAGATAATTTTGCTTGATTTTCAGGATTTTTTTGCATCTGTCTCATGAGCGTTTTTAAAAACATAGCTTCAGGGCCAAGCCACGTTTTGAATTTTTCAAAAATAGGATTATTTCGCTTAATAGTCCCACCGTGCTGTAGATCTAATAAAGGTGCTCCGCTTAAATCAACAGTCGTTTTTTGGAATTCTTCTTTGAATGCTTCTTCAATTTTATTGAGCTCAATAATGTAGTTATCGTCTAAAGCAGTTCTGGCCGTGCCTTCCTTTTGGGAGGGGGCTAAATCGCTTCGTAAAGGCAGTGTTTTAGCTTTGTAATTTAAAAACCCCCGTTTTTTTGCTTCAATAACTTCCCGATGATCTTTTTCAGCTTTTTCTTTATTTTGTAAATTCTCGATTTTTTCATCAGTAATTTCTATTCGTTTTTTTTCTTCCTCTGTTTGCTCTTCTTTGAGTTCTTGGTAGTCTTGCTTTTGTTTTTTTTCAAGTTCAACTTTTTGCTTAGCGCCAATGCGAATACTGGATGAGGTGGAGCTTTCTTCATCGTGCGCAGGAATATTTGATTTTTCCTTGATCCCGCTGCCGCGGCAGGTTGAGCAAATCGCGCCGTAAATGGTGCCTTTTGTGCCGCTAATCTGAAGAAAGGCGGACAAGGGTTTTGTCATACCACAGGCTGTACAAATACGTGTTAATTGTTTGCTTTTAGTCATGTTCGGGAGTTAGTAACAGTTTGTTAGAACAGATTATGCTTCTTGCAATTTTAATCAAAACGCCGAAAACATAACTAGTAGGTAAAAAATACATAACCAGTATTCTAAAGAAAATTCAAATTTTAAGCAAATTGCTTATCTGTAATTTAGTGTAAGATTTTGTCTATTAAAAGCGTCAGCAATTCCACTTCCCGCAGCTAAAAAAACGAAAGGGTTGCGAGAGTAATGCATATTAGAGTATCCTCAACGCGTTGATTATTAGTATGAATATAATATGCGATTTTAATGGAGAAAGAAGAACATGACAAAAGGGCCATCATTACAAGATCCTTTCTTAAATACGCTCAGAAAAGAAAAGGTACCCGTTTCGATTTATTTAGTAAATGGAATCAAGCTGCAAGGGCTAATCGAGTCATTCGATCAATTTGTCGTATTACTTAAAAATACAGTCAGCCAAATGGTTTATAAGCATGCGATCTCAACAGTTGTGCCAGCACGCAATGTTTCTTCTCCCATGGATTATAGCAATATGAATGGCAGTAGTAATGGGCATAATGGTACTTCAAGTCAATCTGCTCCCAGTAAAGAATAAATGCATCCGAGGGTGATAAGATTGATAGACTGCCCAAAAGGCGGTGAACGTGCTGTGCTTGTGCGCTTTGCTGGTCGTCCGGATGCGCACGCAGGGCTCTCTTTGAACAAATAAAGCATTAGAAAAGAAATGCTGGTTGCGTATCTAGTCATTGCACTCTAGAATTCTCACATCTTATGTATTATACGTTTTGGTTTTGAACGGGGTGTACCTATGCCGTGGAATGAACCCGGTGACAAAGATGATAATCAGAAAGACCCTTGGGGCGGTAAGCGGGGCCAAAATCCTCCTGATCTTGATAAGATTCTTGGTGGTATTCTTCGTAAATTACGCGAGATCATGAAGGGCACGCAAAAAAAGGTGCCATCTTCTTTTCAACCTTCCCATTTTAAAGAATATCAATATGGTGCGGGAATTCTTCTAGGGCTTATCCTCATCCTCTGGTTTATTTCCGGATTATTTATCGTGAATCCTGCTGAGGAAGCGGTTATTTTACGTTTAGGAAAATATGAGACCACGATGCAGCCCGGGCTCCATTGGTATGCGCGTTTTATTGATACTAAATATTTGGTCGATGTCCAAAAGATTTATTCTTTTTCTTTGCAAGGCGATTTTCTCACAAAATCGTCTGATCAAAATGATATGCCGAGTGCATATATTCAATTGAGTAGTAAAAAAGTGCCGGGCTCTTTAGATCAATCGAAGAATTTGGTGAATGTAGAATTGAATGTTCAATATCGAATTAATGATCCAGATGCTTATTTATTTAATGTCGTGAATCCAGATGATACGATCCAGCAAGTGGCATCAGGCGCGCTTTCGGATGTGATTGGCACGATGAAATTAGATGAAGTACTCACCACAGGACGAGAGTTAGTGAGTTCTGGCGTTTTTGAGCGTACCAAACAAGTACTCAATAATTATCGTTCGGGTTTAGAGGTGATTGCGGTGACGTTACGTAAAGTGCAAGCGCCTGATCAAGTACAGGCAGCCTTTAATGATGTTAACCGTGCAGAGCAAGACCGCGCGACTTATATTCAGCAAGCGCAAGCGTATGCGAGTAAAGTGGTGCCGCTTGCTCAAGGAAATGCAGCGCGCACTTTGGCAGATGCAACGGGATATCAACAACAAGTTGTTTTGACAGCGCAAGCTAATGTGGCGAGATATCAAGCGTTGTTGAAAGCCTATCTTGGCGCGCCTGATGTCACGCGAGAACGTATGTATTTAGATACCATGCAAACGGTTTTACAGAATACGACAAAAATATTAGTGGATGTATCGGGTAATAATTTATTGTACTTACCGCTAGATAAATTATTAAAACAGGATTTGAATGATAAGGAATCATTCACTCAAAATGGATCAATGAATACAATCCGCTCGCAACCGTCAATGGCCGGGGAGGAAAATAAATGAATCCACGCACTAAAATTTCTATTGTAGTTGCTGCTCTCGTCATTTTTTTTACATTAGTCACGAGTGTTTTTATTGTCAATGAAGGTGAGCAAGCGTTGATTTTACGCTTAGGAAAAATTGTCAGTGATAAAAAAACAGGAACGCCTAAAGTATTACTGCCGGGACTCCATTTTAAACTTCCCTTCGTAGATAGCGTGCGTATTTTTGATATTCGTATGCAAGAATTAGCAACTTCCACAGCAAAACCTTTGACGGTTGTTACCAAGGAACAAACTTATTTAGTTGTTGACTATTTTGCGAAATGGCATGTGAGCCAATTAGCAAAATTTTATACGAGCACAGGCGGCAGTGTCAGTTGGGCAGAAACTTTATTAGAACAACGTCTAAATGATATTGTGCGCGCAGAGTATGGTAAACGAACCAGCGATCAAGCGATTTCTCTTGATCGTGCAAACATGATGGCTGCGATCAGAGAACAAGCTAATACCGTTGGAAAAGACCAAGGAATTGGCGTTGTTGATGTGCGCATTCAACAAATTACTTTACCTAAAGATGTCATGGATTCTGTTTTTAAACGCATGGAAACAGAACGTAAACAATTTGCAGAAGCAAAACGTGCAGAGGGCGTCGAAAAATCAGAAGAAATTAAGGCGCTTGCGGACCAACAAGTGACGGTCATTAAAGCGCGAGCGCTGATGCAAGGGGCAGCTGTTCGCGCAAAGGGTGATTCAGATGCTGCGCAAATTTATTCTGCGGCTTACAGTGCAAATCCAAATTTTTATTCATTTTATCGAAGTTTAGAAGCGTATCAAAATAGCTTTGCTCATAAAACAGATATGCTAGTGTTAAAGCCAGAAGGGAGATTTTTTAATTATTTCCATGGCGGGCAAAGTAGTAACGCGAGCAAAAAATAAATGAGGTATCGATGCAATTATTTCTGATGGCTATCGCTCTGGTGTTTGTCCTGGAGGGATTGCTGCCTTTTCTTGCGCCGCACCTGTGGCGTCGTGTGATGCAAAATATGTTAATTCAGCCGGATAAAACAGTACGCATGATCGGATTAGTCAGCATGCTGATTGGCCTCGGCTTGCTGTACTTATTAAATTAAAAAGAGAATTGTATGGGAAAAAGTATCGTTATCCTCGGCAGTCAATGGGGCGACGAAGGCAAAGGAAAAGTAGTGGATTTGCTGATGGCGGATGCGGCCGTTGTCACACGTTTTCAGGGCGGACATAATGCGGGCCATACGTTAGTCATCGACGGTAAAAAAACCATTTTGCGTTTAATCCCATCGGGTATTTTACATCCGCATGTGCTGTGTCTCATTGGTAATGGTGTTGTGTTATCACCCAGCGCATTATTACAAGAAATCAACGAACTTGAACAACGGGGTATTGCAGTCACCGAACGTTTGCGGATCAGTGAAGCGTGTACTTTGATTTTACCGTATCACGTGGCGCTCGATCAGGCGCGGGAAAGTGCAAAAGGCAAAGCTGCGATCGGTACAACGGGACGCGGTATTGGTCCTGCGTATGAAGATAAAGTAGCGCGTCGAGCAATACGGTTTGGCGATTTATTTGATGAAAAATGTTTTAAAGAAAAATTAACGGACGTCATGGATTACCATAATTTTATGCTAAAACACTATTATCATCGCGATGAACTTTCTTTTGCTGAAGTGTGTGATAACACACTTGCTTTGGTGCCAAAACTCGCTTCTATGCGCGCTGATGTCGTTGCACTTTTAGCGGAGCACCGCGCAAAAAATCAAAATATTATTTTTGAAGGTGCGCAAGGAACGCTTTTGGATGTCGATCATGGCACTTATCCTTTTGTAACTTCATCTAACACGATTGCAGGTGCTGCAAGTACGGGCAGTGGTTACGGGCCGCGTTATTTTGATTATATTTTAGGAATCATGAAAGCGTACACAACGCGTGTGGGCGCTGGCCCTTTTCCAACGGAATTACAAGATGATGTTGGGAAGCATTTAGCGAAACGCGGCAATGAATTTGGTTCAGTGACGGGCCGTCCAAGACGGTGTGGCTGGTTAGACATGATTATTTTACGTCGTTCAGCGTTGCTGAACAGTTTTTCTGGATTATGCGTTACAAAATTAGATGTGTTAGATGGTTTGGAAACTATTCGCATCTGTACACGGTATCGGTTGAACAATAAAGAAATCGATCATATGCCGATGAATGTAACTGATCTTGCTTTATGTGAACCGATTTATGAAGAATTACCCGGCTGGACAGAATCAACTGCGGGCATCAAAACATTTGACCAATTACCTAAAAACGCTAAACAATATTTACGGCGCGTGGAAGAATTAATGGAGACTCCGATTGATATGATTTCAACGGGGCCGGATCGCACAGAAACGATTGTGTTGCGTCATCCGTTAGCGATATAACCCAAGAAGTGTGCCGAGGAGAGGACTCGAACCTCCACAGGGTTGCCCCCACAAGTACCTGAAACTTGCGTGTCTACCAGTTTCACCACCTCGGCTGTGACGAAGCACTTTACTGAGTCAGATTTTTTTTGTCAATGCGGAAAAAAATTGAAAACAGAAAACCCTACAATGGATTTGAGCATACTCCCCTGCGAACATTTAACAGGTGTTGGTAAGCGCACGGCCGAACGCTTGGCGAATATCGGTATTTGTTCAATTCAAGATTTGTTGTTTCATCTGCCGATGCGTTATCAAGACCGCTCGCATGTGCATGAGATTTGCGATGTATCGCCTGGCGAACACGTAGTTGTTCATGGCGAAATTGAAAGTGTGGCACTGCCTAAAGGCGGGCGCACGCGGCTTTTACTTTCTATTAAAGATAGAACAGGGCATTTGCGGTTACGTTTTTTTTATGTGAACACACTTCAGCGTAATCAGTTACAAACGGGGGTGCGTTTGTGTTGTTATGGTGAAGTGCGTCTGGGTTCGCAAGGATTAGAAATGATTCATCCGGAATATCAGGTGATGACGCCTCATTTTATTGCGCCCATGGATGAGCATCTCACCCCTATTTATCCTGCGACAGAACGATTGAGTCAGTTGATGTTGCGTAAATTGACAGAACAGGCATTGCGCTTATTAACTTTGGGCGGTGCGCTGCATGAAATAGTGCCTGAGATACTTTTAAAAAAATTTTCTTTTCCTTCGTTAAAAGAAGCGCTGCAATTTGTGCATCGTCCGCCGATAGATGCGCCGCTTCCTTCATTGGCGGCAGGTTCACATATTTCGCAAAAACGTTTAGTGTTTGAAGAATTATTAGCGCATCGTTTGAGTTTGCTTAATTTAAAAAAAAATTTTCAAGTGCAAAAAGCGATATCATTTAAATCACCGGATGAATTAATAAAAAAATTTTTGATCGCATTACCATTTAAATTGACACCAGCACAAGAAAAAGTCACCAGAGAAATTCAACAAGATCTATCTAAATCGTATCCCATGCTCCGTTTAGTGCAAGGCGATGTGGGTTCTGGAAAAACTGTCGTGGCAGTGCTTGCCATGCTGCAAGCAGTCGAAAATGGTTATCAAGCAGCATTCATGGCGCCGACAGAATTATTGGCAGAACAACATTTTCATTTATTAGAAAAATGGTTAACGCCGTTCTCTGTGCACGTCGTATTATTATCGGGACGTTTAAAAACAGAGCCGCGTCGTGAGGCCCTCGCTGCAATCAAAGAACAGCGCGCGCAAATGGTGATTGGTACGCATGCGATTTTTCAAAAAGAAGTGGAATTTGCGAAACTTGCGTTGGTTGTTATTGATGAACAACACCGTTTTGGTGTACAGCAGCGAGCAATGCTGCGTGAAAAAGGTGTGTCACAAACACATTGTCCGCATCAACTCATCATGACAGCAACACCCATTCCGCGTACGTTGGCGATGAGTGTATACGCCGATTTAGATTGTTCAGTGATTGATGAATTACCGCCTGGGCGAATGCCAGTTATCACGCGCGTGATTGCAAATCACAGGCGTGATGAAATACTATCGCGCATTCGCGATGTGTGTTTGAGTGGTTGTCAAGCTTACTGGGTGTGCGCTTTGATTGAAGAATCTGAAGTGCTCGAATGTAAAGCGGCGGAAAATACCGTCGAAGAATTGCGCGCTGCGTTACCTGAATTAAAAATTGGTTTGTTGCATGGCCGCATGAAATCAGATGTGAAAGAAAAAACTATGCAGGCTTTTAAAAAGGGTGAATTGCATTTATTGGTTGCAACCACAGTGATTGAAGTGGGCGTTGATGTGCCTGACGCAAATCTCATGATCATTGACAATGCGGAGCGCTTGGGACTTGCGCAATTGCACCAATTGCGCGGTCGTGTGGGGCGCAGTGTTCACGCGAGTTATTGTTTATTGCTTTATAAAGCGCCGCTTTCAGATATTGCTAAAGCGCGTTTATCTGTCATGCGAGAAACAACGGATGGATTTAAAATTGCAGAGCGTGATTTAGAATTACGCGGGCCTGGAGAAGTATTAGGGACTAAACAAACAGGTGATGTTTCGTTACGTATTGCAGATTTAGTGCGGGATAGTGATTTATTGCCGGCTGTTTCTGAGACAGCCGCTATTTTGCAACAATATCATCCTGAGTTAATCGATCAATTAATTCAGCGTTGGTTGGTTGGTCGCGAGCGGTTTGGGCATGTTTAAATAGTGCTTTTCTGTTCAAAATATTATGCCATAATCTTCTTTTTGTTCGGAGCAAAGCATGCAAGCAGTTGCAAAAGCCCTAGAAATGATTCGTCGCGGGACGGAAGAAATCTTATTAGAAGAAGATTTGGCCGAACGTTTAAAAACAGGAAAGCCATTGCGGGTGAAAGCAGGGTTTGATCCGACAGCGCCTGATCTTCATCTGGGCCATACAGTTTTATTAAATAAAATGCGTCAATTACAAGATCTGGGACATGAAGTCATATTTTTGATTGGCGATTTTACGGGGATGATTGGTGATCCTTCAGGTAAAAATGAAACACGCCCGCCATTGACCCGTGAAGAAGTGGAAAAAAATGCACTGACTTACAAGCAGCAAGTATTTAAAGTGCTAGATCCCAAGAAAACTAAAATTATGTTTAATTCCGAGTGGATGAATCAATTAACGCCGGTTGATTTAATTAAGCTGGCGGCAACGCATACCGTTGCGCGCATGTTAGAGCGCGATGACTTTCATAAGCGATATACCAGCGGACAAGCGATTGCGATCCACGAATTTCTTTATCCTTTACTACAAGGGTATGATTCTGTCGCGATGAAAGCAGACATTGAATTGGGCGGCACGGACCAGAAATTTAATTTATTAATGGGTCGGGAATTACAAAAGCATTTTGGGCAAAAACCACAAACGGTGATCACGTTGCCTTTATTGCCAGGATTAGATGGCGTTAAAAAAATGTCTAAATCTTTGGGTAATTATATCGGCATTGATGATGCACCGAATGACATATTCGGCAAAGTGATGTCACTCTCTGATGAAACTATGTGGCTTTACTTTGAATTAATCAGTTTTCGTTCATTGACCGAAATCAAAAAATTTCGCGAAGAAGTGAACCAAGGATTAAATCCGAGAGATATTAAATTTCTACTAGCAGAAGAATTAGTCGCGCGTTTTTATGATGAGGCTGCCGCTAAACGGGCGCATGAAAATTTTCATGCACAGTTCCAGCAAGGCGGGATTCCGGATGATTTGCCTGAAATATCCCTTAAAACAGGGAAAGAAGGATTATTAATCGCAAATATTATTAAGCTAGCAGGATTAACTGAAAGCACGTCGGATGCATTGCGCATGTTGCAGCAAGGCGCAGTACGTATAGATGGCGAGCGTGTGAATGACGCTAAATTAACATTGATGAGCGGCCGATCTATCGTGTTGCAAGTGGGTAAAAGACGTTTTGCCAAAATCACATTGACCACTCATTAACCACTTCAAAAATATTTAAATTTTTTCTTAAATATAGTTGACACTGTAGGGGCTTACTGTAGAATTCGCAAGCTCAAGAGCTGAGGGCGGGAAGTATCAGCGGTCTGTAGGCGGGGATTTTAGTTTACAGAAGTTCTTTAAGAATATAAT